>Ga0306864_1001033_pt1 | contig 11814 bp, 8 predicted proteins | sample AntRauTorckE5430_FD_190448 | JGI IMG/M metagenome (GOLD analysis project Ga0306864, IMG submission 190448) | Saline lake microbial communities from Rauer Islands, Antarctica - Metagenome Torckler E5 #430 (v2) (version 2) | ecosystem: Environmental > Aquatic > Non-marine Saline and Alkaline >...
TGGTCCCTCCCTCGTCCCCTTGACCATTAGATTACCATCTACCTTATATGTATATATTTATCCTAATCTGTGAATTTTTTAGAAATAGTTTTAGAGAGGTTTTTTTTCGACTAATACCATTCGTACTAAATACTAATAAATAATATGCTTTCGCATTCGCATGCAACGGACAAAAATAATCGAGGGGGGGGGCTGGGGGGGGCTTGGAACTTGGAACCTCTTTCGGGGGTTGGGCTTCCCTTCTGGCCCCCCTCAGAATCCTGCATCAACCAGCCCCAAGCCAAAAAAGTGTCCCCCGGGGGGGGCACTTTGCGGTACTCCACCACTACTACTAACAACTACCATACTTTTGTATATACATATATACTACTTAGACGTCATAAGGATTATGAATTATATGAATAGGGGACAGTAATATATAACATATAACACTTCACCATCAATCCATACTCCATACTCGAAGTACTCTAGGAATTATTCATGGTGTCAATAAGCAGATCATCGCTATGGTATTGGGTGGCACTATGCAGTACGGCTGCGCAGATTTCAGCTTCAGGTCCATCGCCACCAGTCATTCTTAGGATACGAAAAGCTGATGGATCAATTGGAAAGATTCAAATCACCAATCAAGATGAGACAACTCTATCGTCCATCCTCTCCACCTTCTCAGACAAAGACAGCAGTTCACCCATCAAGTGCTCGATTGGAACCAAGACAATTGAAGACACGGATAAGCCACTCGCTTCATTTGAACTCAAAAATGGATCACTTATTACCATTGCTCCTCCGAAAATAACAGAGAAAAAGAATGATGATGATACTCCAAAAGAGTCGCCGTCCGTTAGATACACCGATTTCGATCCATACCCCGATCTAGCAAGATCATCGCATTCTGCCGCGGCAAGGAGGAACAAGGCACTTGCACGGCTTCCAAATAGGAGGAGCATGAGCTATTCAAATATCGCTGATTTGCATTCATACATGCACGTGATTGAACCACAGACTGAGGGGGCGCTCAAGAGAGTTTACATGTGTAGTATCGGTGCTCAGAGATTCAATGAAAATTGCACAATTATGCCTACCAAGAAACAATTGAAGGCAACGAAAGGAAAGGCTAAGCCACAAATCAAGAACCGCTGTGCTATTTTGTTTGGTACTGTCAATAAAGAGCGAGTAGACCAGTCTGTGAATGCCAAGGCAAGAACGAGTTTGTCAACACCGTTGTATGAAATGAATATGTGCGATGTAGCTAAAGTCCATACAATTTGGGAGCCACCACAATCTGGAACTGCTAATGCATATGATGCTTCCAAGTTGATTACGAGTAAAGAGTATGAGAGGGCAGTAGAGATTGCTGAGGCGTTGGGGATGCGTGTGATAGGATGGATTTATTCGTATGCGGATGATCGGCAAAAAGGGGGCAATGATGATGGTAGCGGGGAGGATTCTCTTCCAGTATTTACGAGGGATATAGTCCACGGGGCCAAGGGACAGGTCAAGAACATGCAAAAGCTTGGGCATGATAATGGCCAACAGTATCTTACTCTAGCGCTAGATTCCAAATCAGGAGCCGCAGAGGCTTTCCAATTAAGTAATGTGAGTGTACAAATGGTTGCAGAGGGTGTATTGGTTATTCCAGAGAAGGGGGGCTTTAACAGGTTTGTTCAGACTCGAGAATCCATCAGTGTAGACAACAAAGAAACAAAGGAATTGGATTCTGTTCTCTGCCTAATAAATACTGCCATGTTAAGTCATGAAGGCCGATTGTCAGGCAAAGCTGGTGTTAACTCGGTGAAGAAAGAAGGAGGTCTGACGGCGAAGAAAAAAAAAGTAATTTTGGATAAAATCGAGGATGGAAATGATGGCAATATCATTGATGAATTGTGTGACTTCAGTACGATCATGGCTCTTGATCGATCACTTTCGAAAGAGGATCTGGCTTATCTGTGTAAGCTAGTTGTCAAATATTCAAAGGGCATGCGTAAGGGAATTGAGATGGATAATAAATTGAAGCTTGTACTGAAGAGCGTCTTGGCGATTTAACTTTAAAATGTGTTTGATTGAGTAATATGGAAGGATCGGTGTATATATATATATATATATATTATGTAGGGAAATGAACGAAGGTAGATACGGTTATCTATCAAATGATGTGTAATCTCTGGACACCGTGCAGAAAAAAAGGTGCATTATGTAATATGCCAAATCTCAACCCGAGCATAAGGACACATTCAGAACTAGCAAGTTTGCGGGTTTGGGCAAATGCAGGCTCCACGAAATCACAGAACCCCCTCCCATATCCCATAACTCCCCACGGAGCACAACAATGCATAATATCTGGAGGTAGCCAAGGTGAATAGTTGTTATTTATTTAAGTTGTGAGAATTTAGTTGATTTGTCTTATGCTAATTTTCCTTATTTGTGAGAGAGATATTTTGTCATTCTCACGATATAATAATAGACCCACTTAATTCCTGAGTATTACAACAATAGCTTATTATAGATAATAGGAGTTAGGAATGCACACGTTTACGTTTCTTATCTGAATCTTATGCCAGTCATGCTGAACACGAACCCTAAAATGAAAAGGACGAAACACTTGTGACTTCTTTTTGAGGGAGGAGATGGATGATGAGCAGGCGAAGGCTGAGAAAGGAAGAGTTCTTGATTTGAGATTGGATGACAAAAGATAGGCATGATAAAGACGTTCTTGCCAAGTCAAGCCTGATAAGTCTATTCCTATCCGTGAATCGCATGAAGACCCAACTGTGAAAAGCATTTTACGACCGCTTTTTGGAGAACTATAAGTGAAGAGACTCACAGCCTATTCCATGTTGATCGAGTTTATGGTGAAACATGCGATCGCCAAGGCGAATGATTACTATTGCATTGAATATACAGATTGCCTACTCCTTTATGTGTTATTTTTTGTTTCTATTTTTAGCTTTAAAATTAATAACAACAGCAAAGTTGCGATTATATTGGAGTCCGTTTTTGTTTACATTCCACGTATATTTCTGTGACCTCAATATTTTGGATTTAGATCACATATTGTGGGCTGCTGGTTGATACAAGTACACTTGTCACTTCAATCATGAGTTTTCTCCTCGTCGTCGTCGCCTCCAGGACTATAAGCAGGGCTCGTAGGACTGTACGCAGGCGAAGTAGGAGAATATGCTGGACTGGTTGGAGAGTAAGCTGGACTAGTGGGGCTATACGCAGGCGAGGTAGGAGAGTATGCTGGACTCGTTGGAGAATACGCTGGACTGGTGGGACTGTATGCAGGCGAAGTTGGAGAATACGCTGGACTTGTTGGAGAATACGCTGGACTTGTTGGAGAATACGCTGGACTTGTTGGAGAATAAGCAGGGCTTGTTGGACTGTATGCCGGTGAAGTGGGAGAGTACGCAGGTGATGTGGGAGAGTAAGCAGGGCTGGTGGGACTGTATGCAGGTGATGTGGGAGAGTACGCTGGACTTGTTGGTGAATATGCTGGACTTGTTGGTGAATATGCAGGACTGGTAGGAGAGTAAGCCGGTGAGGTAGGAGAGTATGCTGGTGAGGTAGGAGAATACGCAGGACTGGTAGGAGAGTACGCAGGACTGGTGGGACTGTATGCTGGTGAAGTAGGAGAGTATGCAGGGGATGTTGGTGAGTACGCAGGACTTGTGGGAGAATAAGCAGGACTTGTGGGATTGTAGGCTGGGGATGAAGCACCACTTCCATATGACCCAGATGCTGATCCGTAACTACCACTTGCTGGCGAGTAGGATGGAGAAAAGCTTGCACCTCCAACACAAGGACTGAAGGCACCACCAACCATTGGTGACATTTCACTGCCGAGCATTGGACTGGAAGAAAATGGTGTCGATGGTGCATAAGGTGTGTCTGATCCAAGCCCGCCAGATCCCAAGCCGTTTTGTTCATCTTCACCCCATTGGTCAGTTACAATTTCAACGGCGTGTCGCAAAACCTTCTGCTCGTCGAGGAGAAGATCCATATCACCTGTACCCACACGCGCGAGTTGTCCCATCATAATATTCTCTGTCACTCCCTTCAAAATTTCTTCTTCCGCATACACTGCTGCATCCATAAGCATGTCTACTGTCTCTTCGAAAGAACATCTGAGCAATGGACCACATTCAACACGGTTGATCCCATGACGATCAATGGCCATGAGGTGCCCTTGCATCGTCATTACATCCACAAGACATGCCAAGTGACGATAATTCACATAAGAACCATCGAAACTAATAACGTTTCGAAGTTCACTGAGGATGGAAGCTCTCACTCCTTCAATACCAAGAACAACCAGCACTTCAACAATATCATTACTAATAGTCCTTGTAGCATCAATAAAATCAACCCCAAGTACTCCCATAAGGTTGGTTCCGTCAGTTTCAAGTACCCACTCGTCTTTGATCCCAAATCCTTTTTCGTCGTCCCAGGTAGACTTTTTGGCTCCTCCTCGCATAAACACCTTCTTAACATCTTCTACACCACGAAGTTTGAGACTAGTAAGTAAACTTTTTTCGAGTCTTTTTAGGAAAACATCATCTTCTTGACCAGCATCCATATCTTCTTCCTCAGGAATCGGATTTCCTAATTCATCAAAACCACCATGGCCACCAGTGTATGGCGAATCGTTGACAATACGAACTCGAAGTACAAGATCGTCAGCGTTGTCGTCAGAAGTGACAACATGCAAATCGGTTCCGTATTCATTACGGACAACTTCAACAATTTCATTCATTCTCATCTTTTTATCGAAAAAAATAATTGGATTCAAAACAATTCTTAGCACCCAAGGTGATAACCTGCGCAGATCGTCATCAGAAAATTCGGAAAGATCGTAGAAGTCCTTCACAAATTCAGCATCTTGTTCCACTACGGGATTCTTCACATCAGGGTCGTAAAATATTTCTGTCATTTTAACAATATCACCAAGCACTGTGTACTCAATTAGCGAGTGCACCAGTGAAGCCACGTCAGGATCCCCGCTGACTTCTTCTTGGAGATATATAGATAAACTTGGTGTCTTCACAGTCTTGGCGACGTTGATAATCTCCTTCAGTCTAGGTACTCCAAGAGTTACATTCTTCGCCGAGACTCCCGCATAATGGAATGTGTTGAGCGTCATTTGTGTTGCCGGTTCTCCAATACTCTGTGCAGCAAGGACTCCCGCCATTTCACCTGGATTCACCTTGGCTTGGTGGAATCTTCTTTCGATCTCTCCAATTACCCAGTCCAGTGCAGCCTCACTAAAACGATATTCCATTAGAACACGCTTGCAGCATAATAAACTTCGGATGAGGATACGATAGAGTGTGGTGGCATTACTCTGTGCCTCCATGCTTAGATTATCTCTGCCTGAGACCACAACGAGTCTTTCTAGCAGGCCGTTCACCTTTCTAACAACGTCCTTAGGATGCATATTAGACGGTTGAGACTTGTCGATGCGGAACTGTCGCATTGCTCTGTCAATTGTACGCCTTACATTTCCAGGGGCGTAAGAACTAGGATCACTCTCACGACCTGACTCACGATTTGCCATGACGATTCGAAGTATTGCTTGTTCTTCCTTCAGTGTCTCTATTTCCTTGTCAAACAGCATTTGAACTTCAGGATCATGGCGACACTCGTCTGCAATGGCAGGCTCAAGAAATGGCAAACCTTGCTTATCTTTGTCAAAGTCTGGATCAGAAGTGTCAAGTCTATGCTTTTGTTCGAGCTCTGATTTTCCCAATGTAAGTAAGTCAAATGACTGGCGTTCAATCCATACGGCATCCATGCCATCTTCTCCATAGAGAAATTGTACGATATTTCCACCAGAAGTACGGAGTGTTCCATCATATCTAGCCATGACAGTTTCCATCGCTTTCACAAGACGACGTTGAATGTATCCGGTCTCTGCAGTTTTACATGCTGTATCGATAAGACCCTCACGTCCTCCCATCGCGTGGAAGAAGAATTCTTGAGGGCTCAGTCCACGCAAGTAGGAATTCTCGACAAAGCCTCGACTTTCCGGTCCCAAATCATCTTTTGTGAAGTGAGGCAACGTTCTATGCTTGAATCCATAGGGAATTCGTTTACCTTCAACATTTTGTTGTCCAACACATGCGATAATCTGGGAAATGTTAATGAAGGAACCCTTACTTCCCGCAGTTACCATCGCCTTGACGGAATTAGTCTCGTCAAGACTGCTTTGGGCCGATTTTCCTGCATGATCACGCGCTGTATTTAGAACTTTATTGACAAATTGTTCAAAACTCTCCACCATAGTTCTACCTGGCTGAGTCTCGAGATCTCCTTGCTGACCCTGGCGGACAAGATCGAGTACTTGACGCTTAGCCTTGTTAATCGTGGACTCGATTTGTTCCATCGTCTCAACATCTGCAACTGTATCCGTTACTCCAATACTGAAACTACTTTGCAGCACCCAGTAGTTAGTAACTTGCTGGATTTGATTCATAAATCGAGCAGTCTCCTCGTACCCAGTATCAAGCCAGGAGGTGTGAATGATACCGCCCATTCCAGATCCTATAGTCTTTTTATCAATTGTTCCAGTTAACAGCTCTCCTTCTTGAATGGTTACCTCGTGGTCGTAGGCGTTAAAAGTATTTGGCATCGGATTACCATCAGCGTCCTTTGTTGGTCCACTGTTTGCCTTTCCTTTCAAATTAATCTTGGGTAGGATCAGACTCATAATTTGTTTGCCTGTCCATAATTCCTTTGGCTTTATAATAGCAGGTGGTGGCACCCTTCCATCCCAATTAACGATCCACATGAGAATATTAAAAACAAGATCTCTTTCAAGGAACACGCCTCTCTTTGTCATCTTTTGTGCAGCCAACAAAGAATCCTGCACAATTCCCATCACGGGACGATTCGACTGTCCAGAAACAATCACACGGGGACTTAACATCATTAGTTCAGCTTCTGTACGAGCAGGCAAACTCTGTGGGACGTGCAGATTCATCTCATCACCATCAAAATCTGCATTATAAGGACTTGTACAGGAGAGATTCAATCGGAATGTACTCCAGTCAAGAACTTTTGCTCGATGTCCCATAATACTCATCTTGTGAAGCGATGGCTGCCGATTGAAAAGGACAACATCTCCATCACGCAAGTGTCTCTCAACAATCCAACCATTTGAAAGCATAAGATCAGACTTATTTTTGACGAAACGCAGATCCACACGCGTACCATCAGAGCGAATAATATGCTTTGCGCCAGGATGAATAGTGGGACCATTAGACACGAGCGCGCTCAATTCCGAAAGATTGAACGGGGTAACTCTTTCGGGCACCGTCAAGTTCATAGCAATACTACGGGGCACTCCGACTTGATGGATACCAAGATTAGGATCAGCTGTGATTACTGTACGAGCACTAAAGTCTACACGCTTTCCCATCAAGTTACCACGGATACGTCCTTCTTTTCCCTTCAGACGCTGCACCAGAGTCTTAAGCGGGCGACCGGATCTCTGCGTGATTTGAGGCATCCCTCTCAATTCGTTGTCCATGAACGCAGCGGTATTATGTTGCAAACTCTGCTCAAACTGCTCCACAATAATTTGGGGTTCACCATTGGTAATTGCATTCTTAAGGGCAATATTACTTTTGATCACATTGACAATCTGATGTGTCAGGTCATCCTCGCTGGTGCCTGATCCGCCACCCATATTAACACTAGGGCGGACATGAAGGGGTGGAATAGGTAGAACCTGTACCAATAGCCATTCAGGACGGGACCAGGTGACGTCAAGTCCAAGAATTTTACAATCTTCGTCTTTCATCCGCTTGAAGATTTCAACAGCCTTGGCAGCTGGAAGAAATTGCTTGCGATCGCCGCTATGTGGTATGGTATCCATCTGTTCACTGTACTCTGCTTCAATATGAAGTCCGACCTTGGTGTACTTGGGCTGATAGCTATTGCAATGAAAGCACTGCTTCTTCTCACGTCCCTTGAGAAGATGGTGAAACGCCGCGAAACGACGCTTGCGGTTGGTAATCTTTTGTAGTTTCTGGAACTTGAACTCTGTTTCTTCCATGACTGGACGAGAGCAATGGTAACAGACACACCTAAGCGCCTTGAGCACTACATTGAAGAATCCCTGATGGTACACTGGCCTGGCGAGATCGATGTGACCAAAGTGACCTGGAGTTCAGTGTAATGGACGGAGGGTTGAGTCTTGCTCTGCTCAGGATGATAAATGGATGATGTTCATGTGCGAAAATAAATTACTAACCTGGATCAGATGTGCTGTGGATGTCACCCATACGAGGATCATTTGCTCCTCCGTATACTGGCTGACCATTGATGGTTGTTTCATACCGAGTAATTCCAGCAGGGATTTTACGGTTGTTCACAGTCAATGCTTGCGTGACAGAGTATTGTCTCTGTTGATATTTGCACATTGTACAATAGATTATTCATGAATGCGGTTAGTATTAGCCGTGAGACGTATATAATGCACTAAACCGAATTACATGGAGCTGCACTTCACCTTGCTTTAAGGATAAGTGTAAGATCCTCCCGCATGTGCTGACTCACCAATTCATCAGGGTTCACGACACCGAACTGGAGCTTCTTGACGCGCTTGAGACGAACAGCACTATGACCAAAGTTTTCCGACGTCATACCGAATGAGGTAGCGCCGGCCTTGTTTGGATCGGAGAAACTTCTTCCGCCCGCCATTTTAGTGCGTTTCAAAGAGGTTGATTTAACTAAGTTCTTGTATGCTGCAGATGAGAATAGTAAAACACTGTCTGAATGCCACGAAGAGTATTCTTACAGTAACCCAAAAGAATGATTTCTCTGCAGCTATTTGCTATTATTTGATGTATCAAAACTACGTTCTGCGGTTTGCGCTGGTTTGCGGCTGTTTGCGGTATCGAAGAGGCTCCTTGTAGCTTGCTACTTGCTACTTGCTAGCTTGCTGTGTGGACAGACCGATGAAATTTACTTATTAAAATGTTCATTAAGGTGGCGTTAGAAAGGCCACAAAAAGATTTACGACCGCACAAAACAAAAACAGGCTTTTCTCGGATACAAGATGAAGATACAAAGTACAAAATACAGCAAAAGGATAGAAGAATCATCATCAGTGAAATTATTAAAAGTGCGAATAGTTCGTGATGATGGATGATGGTGTTCCTATTATTTTGACCTCTGTCCATAATCCATCATCCTGACTAACTGGATCTTCACTGAGTCTCCTCGGTCTCGTTGTTTCATTACTATCATCATCAAGTAGCAAGCAAGCAACGAACAAGCGACACTGCTAGTAGTACTGCTACTCCTACTCCTACTACTAATCCTACTCTAGTAAAAGAAGACGAAACAATCATCTCAATCTCCACAACAAAGCCCTCAAATGATGCTTCCAAAAAAAAGCCGTCATCATAATTAATCTAGAGAATGTGAGAGGCAAATCATTCTTTCACCTCTCAAATCGAGAAATGCTGAAACGCTGCGCTCTGGACAAAACTCTACGACCTCGAAAATAAAGTGAATATTATTGTAGATCATGGATCTGAGCACGACGGCTATTATCTTCCAGACAGTAGAATAGGCATCATCTTCCAGGTCTTAACCTCAAAGCAGACGATATACTAGCAAGGGAAGTCGGATCATTTCACAATAATATAGGTGTGGTGACTTCTGATAATGGTCTCATTGCAAGGCGCGCAAGTACAATGAACAGAATCCATGCGTTTAATACCAATTCCATACATTTCATCAAACCCATTGATTTCTTGAAGGATTTGTAGCGATTAAATTTAAGAATTGAAGTGGAGAAGGCGCGCCTTGAAAAAGATGCGGCAAGAAATGGGAAGAGTAAACATCTTGTCAAATGGATCACTGGGAGACGGAGGAGGTCCCAATTGGTGTACAAGCATCTTGTATTGAAAGAACAAGAACGCGCTGGCAATAATGTACACAACTTGGTCCTCCTCGATAAATTCATCACATACGATCGGCAGTTTGAAGTTGATGACGTCCTTGCATGGGGAAAAGATCTGAACACTTTTGGGTGGAAGGAGAAGACGGGGGATTGCATTTTTCTTTCGGAACAGTTTCGTCGTCAGGTGGAGAGAATTTCATTAGAGCAAACCAATAATGAGTCTACAGGACATTCCTTGGCAGTGGGAGTAGCTCATTGCTGGCATAAGTAATGCACGTAAATGATAGAAGTTTATAATATATAATTTAGAAGAAAGATAGCAGCCATACAGAGATGAGAGAAGAATCCTTGACAAAGAGAAGGATCTGTAGTATATATCATACCATGCTTCGCTGAAACCATCAATTGAAATAAATTTTAAGATAGAAGCAACCATGATTACACATGATGCTCTGATCTGCGATTTGTCAGATTTGTTGTGAACAGATCCGAATACATTATTGGCGGTGCAGAAACAATTTACAAAATTCCGATCAGAAATATGTAACAGGCCATCCATCGTACCAGGAGGTGTGGGGTGTGATTCGTTAGCAAGTAAATTGACTTTACATTGTGCTCAGAGTTCAGATTGAACTTTATCTATAATAGGCTTTCTACATGAACTATTAATTATCAGTAACCTTTTAAATGTTTCACGATATTATTCATTTACTTTACTTTACATCGAATCATCTAGATAATAACTGAAAGAAAGCAAATCAAGGTGAAAGAAATTCCTAGAACTGGACAGGGAGAGATGATGGATCAGAATCATTCGATACAAGACCAGCACTGACAGTTCTTGTGCAATAAACCCTGTTATGGTACTGTAAGCATATAGCAAGTCGTCCATTTTGGAGCTTCGTCGACACAGCAGCAAAGTCTTCAGTATTATCAGGCTTGAGACCGAAGAGATCAAATCCAATATCACCTGGAAAGCAGTTGTCCTTCAATACTCGTCTAGTATCTCCTCCTGGGGACTCCCATTCCTTGAGTGCATGAAATGCTTCAGCTAAATTGATGCCTACAGCGAGAATCTCGAAGAAGGAGGGAACTACAGCACGAACCTCGTCCAAGTGTCGAATGGCAGGCCCAATATCGTTATTCCCGTTTTGAAAAGTGGATGGAACTTGATAGGAGCGTTGGTAACGAGGAACCTAACAAGAGCCAGCATTCAACCTGTTTGGAAATTAAAGAATTGTCGCTTGGAGATTATAGTTGAGTAGCTGCATCTTGAAGTACGCTCCTCGTTTTCGAGACAGTACGCCAATCATTTTCAAAACAGCAGCATTCTTTGGCGATTCTGTGATTTCTTTTACATCCGCCTTGACTATTAAGCTCCTCTGTTATTTGTGTTAAACTCTTGAGTGGTAGGCTCTTGGGTTTCAGGCACAGCAACATCCATATCTTCTGTAGCCTCACTCTTTCCGCCATATTTTGACGAGTTTACATCCATTTCACATTCATGGGGCAACGCTTCGTGCTCCTCACATTTGATATTTATATGGGACTTGTCAGCCATGTCTCCTATTGTTTCGTTATCAATAACTTCTATAGTGTCCACGCCTGGTAAGTCTTCAACAACCTTATCTTTACTCGCATAAGAGAACATTTCTCCTTCTTCCTCAATTTTAATTGATTGGGATGTGTCCAAGTCTGTATTCTTCTCATGGATTTTTCTTTTTTGAATCTTGCCTTTCGTCTTCGGTTTCTACAATGGTTTCAATCTACAATGAATAAATAAAAATAAGTCTTAGCAGTTAAACTATTCTAAAGGTTCCTTGGAAAATAGAATGTTAATACTGTACCCCGGGCCACTTTTGATGGTTAGAAGTAGAACTTGGTTTCATCTTTCTGTTTCG
>Ga0306864_1001035_pt1 | contig 11799 bp, 7 predicted proteins | sample AntRauTorckE5430_FD_190448 | JGI IMG/M metagenome (GOLD analysis project Ga0306864, IMG submission 190448) | Saline lake microbial communities from Rauer Islands, Antarctica - Metagenome Torckler E5 #430 (v2) (version 2) | ecosystem: Environmental > Aquatic > Non-marine Saline and Alkaline >...
GCCTTAGTAGTCTCCTTAGGGGCCTTGGTTGCCTTGGGTGCCTTGCTTGACTTGGTCTCCTTAGGGGCCTTGGTTGACTTAGTTGACTTGGGTGCCTTGGTTGACAATTCAGGAGCTTTCGTTGACTTCATGGACTTTGGCGATTTGGTAGACTTTCCTTCCTTTGGTTCCTTTGTAGACTTGACTGATTTTGGAGACTTGGAAGACTTGGGTGTCTTGGTAGACAGTGCCCTGGTTGATATTTTTTGAGGAGCCTGCAAAACTCTGGTTCGGCGACGCACTTGTGTGTTACTTTCAGCAGCAACGGAAGCAATAAGAAGGAGTGAGATGACAGAAAAAGACTTCATTATGTGCTATTTTCGTTAATGAAGTTCAACGTTGATGATGTAGAAGTAAAAAGGGATTGTGAGACAGAGTTGTGTTGCAAATTAATAGCACTCGGGAAAACAAAGCGTTAAGAACAAAAAATTGTGTTTTCACAATACTCAACGCTAAGGTTATTTCTATCGATTTCAGGGATATTTCTGAGAAATATTATGGCCCCTTGCGTTGAAATTCCAAAAATTAACCCTCATCCCTCTTCTATTCCAAACTTAGCTATTTTAATTATTGTTGTCATGCGTTGTTGTGTCAGAAATTTCATTGACATCATGATAATTATAAAATGAACCAGTCGCCAGCGCCAGCAGCAGTCGCAGGAGGAGGGTTAATGAATTATATAACTGAATCACCTAACACGGATAGTAGGAACAAACAGAATGAAATTCATGTGTGATGGCGTCTTAGTTGTACTCCGTCAATCTTCATTGAAATTGACTCCAACTTTTAAAATGCATAAGTAACGGCAGAGGTAGTAATTACTGTACTTGTTTTGTAAAATGCTGTTACCAACATTAATATATTCTAATTTCTGGCTAAGGGTTCAGAACACTCTTCAAGCTATTCTTCAGCGCCTCCCTCTGCTCGTTTGTCATTGAAAACATCGCTCGGGAAATGCCCTCAACAATTCCAGCAATTCCAATTTGTGAAGTGTTCCCTCCTGCTGACATTGCAGAAAATACTTCATCAGACACATGTTTCCTGGCTAGATCAGCCACTCTGACTTCAAGTTGCTGATTATTCTCTCCCATCCAAGAAAGTATTCTTTTGTCGTCATTCCAAGATTTTAATGAGGAGCCATCCGAAGTTAGGTACCAATCTCTTATCATTGAACTCGCCTCTATAGCACTCATTGCCTTTATGCCCCTGCCAACATTTCCAGCGTCCATCATTTTCTTCCTTAGATCAAATTCTGCAAGTTTCCTCCTTAATCTCCAGAAGAAATAGCTGCGAGAATTCTCCCATTCAACCTCTTTTTCAATTACCCCAACTGCCTTCATGCGTCCTGGTGTATCGTGAAGCTCACAAAACTGGACAGCAATTTGAGCATAAACTGGAAGTAGACTCTTCTCTCTGTTGGTGATACATTTTTTAATATCTTCGCTCTGGGCATCGCTCACAAATTCTAATGTGGCATATAGATCAACAAGTTTCTCGTCGACTCTACGCATTGTCTTTAGAAGATCCTTCTCGCGGTATTTCACGGCAGCAGCGCCATTTGCTTCGAGGACTCCGCCTCTAGCGCTACCAGTAGTTGCATACATTTCCATAACAGATGAATTAATAGAGGCGTCCAATACCACCCAAGCTCCTCCACGAATTTCGGCATGAGGTGGAATAAATACAAACACTGGCTGCTCGTAAGAGACAAAGCCATCAACAATAAGTGCTCCATATTTCAGAACTTCATCAAACATATCCCTTTGTCCGCCACTGAATCCTCTCCAATTTGCAAAGATCATGAGAGGTAAATCTTCAGTCTTGAAGTCATTGATGGCTTGAGCTGTTTTATAGGCACTGTTAGGGAACCAGACACCGCCAGCTTCTTGTTTTACGGATTCTGATGCCTGAAGGTCGGCAGGGTCCGCTGGCTTGATTGCTTCGGCAGTTCTGTTTTCAGTGGCAATGACGCCCATTGGGATTCCTCCCAAGCGTGCACGGCCTACTACAACAGACTTGGCCCACCCAGCCAATGTTTCAACGAAACTTCCCTTATCAAAGAACCCACTAAGCAAGTTTCCATTATCATCCTCGGTTCCCGTCATTAGGAAACGTGGATCATACGGAGTCCCAGGAGAGGGGACAAATCCAACTTTGCGCTCGATTTCGTCAATTCCAGAAAGATCTGAAATAGGTAGTAAACCTCCACGAACTGATGGGACAAATGAAAGCCACTGCAGGGCAGATTCGATGGCATGTAAATGATCAGGGGATGTTAAGTGGGAAATTCCATTCGAGTACATGATGCCAGGGCCTCCTAGCTGATCATTTGTTGAATACACATCGACACCCATAAGTTTGTTCAATGCTTGATATCCGGTCAAAATAATTGGGGACGAGGTCGTTTTTTGAATTGTTCTCTGCCCTAGGCGAACAAGGTATGCTCCAATACCAACAGTTCTTTACCGATTCAAAAATGTTAGTGAAAAAATTATTTAGAACAAATCCACCAAAAAAGTAAACATGCTTACCTTCCAAGAACAAGAGTCATTGTAAAAATTTCCTTGTATGCAACGCTGGTTTCGCCAGCAATCAGACCAGAACCTTTTAAGTTCTCTACTCCAAGATCAGGCTCCGCTCCAATGATATCTGTAATTTTGTAGACTTGTTCTCCATTTAAATCCGCTGGCTCAACAAGAATATGATTATTGTGCTGAAATTTGGTTTCATATTCTGCCTTTGTTATGTATAAAAAGTCGAAACCGTTCTCGGGCTTAGCAGGATCTTTGAACGCAATCTTGAACATTTTCTTCACACTCTCAGCGAGACCAATTCTCGCTCCAGAATTTGCAGCAACATAAAGCCGAGGAAGACGATTATTTCTAGCAAATTCAGAAGCAAGCTTGAACACCACATCTTCTTTGGTTCCAAAACTTCCTGCTTTGAAAGTGATGTCGTTTGCGATGAGAACAACTTGACGACCCTGTAAAGAAGAGAATGGTGAGCATCAGGTTAACTTTTGAACAAGGTTTGTGAAAATGGGACATTTACCTCGGGATATTCGACAGTCTTCAACGTCATCAGCCAAGCTACCATACCAACATCATTAAAGCCTGCCTTGCGTTGTGTTTGGGAAAGAGCAAGATCACCATCCAAATAATGTTGCATGGTCCAGGATTTTTGGTCATTATTCTTATGCCGAACAACGAGCTCGGAAGTATACATCACCATTGAAGGACGAGAAGCTGCACGAATTCCTCCTTCGATCCCTCCCTTCTTGGCGGCAGATTCCCACTGCTTCTCGACTGCTGCGTCAAAAAGTGCTGGTAGATCGTAACAATATAGAGAATCAGATGCTCGTAGAGCTGCCTTCCGCTGATTGTCAAAAGGCCTAGTCAAAGGATAAGGAGCAGTTATCTTCATTCCTTCCCAAGAGCTATCTCCACTAGATGAGAGACTTGCCTTTGTACCTCCAATGAGTTTAAAGATGGGTGCGGTGCTAGATGGATCCATAGCTTCGACATACGTATTCATTACTTGTACATAGCCAGTTGGGTTACTCGCAACCATTCTCAGAGCAATAGGAGGAGAATCAGAAGTAAGGCTGCAAATGAGTTTGGTCTCTACTTCGCCAAGCCCAAGTGCTGCGATTCTGTCACCATGACGTCTCAAAATAGTGACAGTAGTTTGCTCCACGGTGACAGGATCCAGAATAATTTTCTCGTAGTCACTAACCAAATTTAGAAAGAGATGGTTGTCTACGCTATAGCCGTTTTCGTGGACTGCAATATCTAATGCGTTCAGAGCATCCACGAGCATTTTTTCTAAGTTTGTAGCAGAAAACTCTGAGATGAATCCCACAGCTCTGACAAAAATCCTGGGTTTCGGATTAGCCTTCTTATCAGCTTCAAGAGCTTTCCCCCGGGGAGTAGCCTTGTACAAATGCACATAAGCGGTTTGCGTCTGCTGTGAATCGAGCAACTTCACAGAAAAGTTGGTGGATAAACGGTTCAAGTCAAGCAAGCAGGCATATCCTGGCTCGATATTACGGAAAAGGCTGTCTTCGTTGAAGCCAAGTTGGGCTCTATATGTCAATATGGATGGCAGGGTAAATTCTTCAATGACATCTCCTTGACATTTATTGAAGACAAAAGAAACACGCCTAATATCGGCATCTTCTAAATCCGACCGACAATTTTCTAGGAGCCCTCGCAACTTCTTTGAAAGTACGCTCATCGACTCTTGAGAACTCTTAATCTTCTCTTCAAGCACGACTACATAGAGGATATTGATTGGGCCTGCAGAGCATTTAGCTCCAACTCCTGTGAATTGTGGAAATGATTCAAAGCACCCTCGCAAAAATGCTGAATTTTCAATATCATCAACACATGAGGCAAGTTTGCAAACTGCAACCCTTGAAGTCATTGAAGGTACTTGATTGGGAGAGTTACCCTCTGTATTCGCAAGTTCGTGCAGAGATCCAGAACGGCTGATGGCACGACTCAAATCTGTCATGCTTGTTACTGGAGTAGATGAACTGAACACTCTTTCAGAAGCTTTCGCAATAAAAGTAAAACTAAGGCGCAAGTCGGTAGTGTCTCTTGAAAAATCCTTTAGTGTCTGGGCATTGTACAGCTTTCGGAAGTAGAGTTCTGCAAAAGCTAATTTCTCACTGTTGTCATTGGCAGTGGAGAGCAATGGATATAGCACATCAGCCATGGGAATGCATTCGTCGACAAGACTCGTAACAGACGGAGGCGCTGCAGTATTCTCTGCATGGTATGATACGCCTAAATCTTTCGCTGCGCCAGCTATGCGCGCCTTTCTTATCTCAATACTTGGCAAGCTCTCCTGTAATAATAACTTTCGAGCTCTTAAAGCGACACTTGAATACTGAATGCCACCCATCGAACCAATTTCTGACAAACATGGCGAGGCATCTCCAAGATTTTGTGCACCAGCAACAATAGATTTTGAGGATGCATCACTGTTCTCAGCCCGAAATGCATCGGCAATAGTATCAATGATTTTTCCAACGATATTCGAAGACAACTTTAGTCCAGCATGAGCGCGACAAACTTCAAGCACGTGTTCTACGTTATCGGCATTGGCTTTTCTGAGAATATCAACAATATCAGCGTAAGATTTTCCATCACAAAACCAGCGCTCGACTTCGGTCCAGTTTCGAAGGATATGAAGGAATCCTTGTAAAGCTCTCTCAGATCCAATCACACTGCTGTCATTGGAGCAAGTATAAGGTGCTGTTGTTTCGATTAAAGGTGTCACCAGCGCATTAAATGTCGATTTTTCGGAGGGGTCTAAAATTGTGTTACTGAAATCATTGATTATTTTGCAGAATTCTTGCGCCGGGAACCTATCAGAGAAAGAATATACAGGGTGAGTATAACAAAACTAATTATGGTTTCTATTCACGAACATTTGGTACTTACTGTTTGTTGTTGCCAGAAGCTGTCTTGGATTCAGAGACAACTGACTTCAGTTTTCCGAAAAGCTTCAAGTCCAGGCGACCGCTCAGCACAGAAAGAGGTTCTTCAATTTCATACACTGGAAGAAGTGGATTAGTTACTGATTCGAGGAGGTCGTTAAAGGCAAACATCAGGTTTTCATTGCTCACAATGTAACCTGCCATTCCACTCTGCAATGATTTAAACGCATTTCTCAACAAGAGATGGGGCCTGTTCTTGCTATTCTTACTCGATCCCTGACCAAAACCTACGACGTCAAGATCACCCTCAAACAATATCGTTGTTGCAACATTGTCAGGACAATCGAGCTCAAGACTCCCAATAAGATCACCAGGACTCAAAGCCGCCCCTTCGTTATTCTGCCATGAAATAATTCCCGCTTCGGTAACTTTGAAGGGCATAAACATTTTCATCACCTCAATTTCGCAGTACGCGTCTCCCTTGTTCAAATGAGCACCATCTTCGACAAGTTTTTTCACGAGTTTTCCAGCGACATCAGTTCTCAAATACGTTGGATCGTAGTCTGGGGAAAATGATACAGTTACACCTCCAATAGTTATTCTCATTCCTGATGCTGCATCGCCACGGCTTGTTATGTATGCTACTAAGCTCTTTCCTCCGATTTCAGTGAGAAAACCACCATCACTGAGTCTCCGAATATTGGCACTGACGTACTTGTCTGGGCATCCAGAAACAGATACAGTGAAGCGATTAGGACTATTTCTTCTACAGCAAAGCTCATACTTCACTCCATCCAAAATCAATTCAACATCTCGTTCCATTGATAGAAGAGATTGAGACGGTAATTGACCTTTCTTGAGTGAAGTACGAAATTGCTCTTCGTCAGAAGTGCAAACATCGAAGGCAACGACAAGAGCTCCAATTACTGCTTTGACGTCGGCAGAAAGCGAGTTGAGCTTTGCACTGGAAGGCGATCGTTTCATCTCTTCCTTTAATCCAATACCATCCACATTCGCCTTTATGAGCCTGTCAAGCCACCCAGTATCAATATTATTTTCAACAAAATCATCAAATTCGATGAGTTTGGAAATGTAGTCTACTGTTGTGCTGATATCACCTCTAATTGATAATTCCTTGAGAGCGAGAACCATGTTCCGTCTTGCTTCTTCCCTATCATTTCCACTCGCAAAGAGATGACCAAATTGAGAATCCGCATATTCGTGAATAGATCCTGAACTGTCCATGCTAAAATAACCCCAGACATTTGGTGTAGAACGGAAATTAAGTTCTTGAATGCCTCCACTTGTTGGCTTGAATCCTGCTTCCGCATTCTCAGCTGTAATACGAACAGCCATGCAGTGGGCGTAAGCAGGGAGACGCTTCACCTTATCAAAGTCAATGACAGCGGACTCGCCGTACGAATCCTCGAAGCGATTCTGCCCATAAAGTTTGCGAATATCAGGAATATTGTAGAGCTTTATACCCATGGCTACTTGCAGCTGAGCAGCAGGTAGGTTCACCTTTGTGATCATTTCTGTGACTGGGTGCTCTACTTGCAATCTAGGGTTTAGCTCAAGAAAATAGAATTTTTGGTCAGGCTCAGAGTAAAGGTACTCGACTGTACCTGCGTTCGCGTATCCAACTGCTTTTGCAAGAGCCACCGCAGCCTTCTCCATTTGATCCCAAACATCAGGAGCAGCAGCGATAGGAGGACCTTCTTCGATAATCTTTTGGTGACGGCGCTGGACTGAACAATCACGACCATTCAAAGCAACTGCGTCTCCATACTCATCGGCCAAGAGCTGAACTTCTAAGTGACGTGAATTTGATGATAGCTTCATGATGAAGATTGGAGAACCAGGAACTTCACCACATACTTGTCTGTAGGCGTTGCCAACATCTTTAGAATTGTCAACCATACGGATACCCTTTCCTCCTCCTCCTTCAGAAGCTTTGATCATGATAGGAAACCCGATTCGTTTTGCTGCCTCGTTTGCTTCATCAGCTGTATTAATGGTTCCCTTTTGGTATGCTTCTTCAGGTAGACATCCGGTCTCCCTGTCGTAGTTAGCAATAATGCCGTCGCCATTCCAACCGATGCAAGGAACGCCAGCTGTCTGAGCAATAATAGTACTTCCAATCTTATCTCCGAGCGCTCTCATTGGTGGTCCTGATGGTCCAATAAATTTGATAGGAGGATTGGATTTTGCCAAACTGTCTGGAAGCACGGGATTTTCACTAGCGTGTCCCCATCCTGCCCATACAGCATGAACGCCATGGAGGCGAGCGAGTTCCACGATAAGAGTTACGTTGGCGTAGTTGTGATTATTTGATCCACCTGGTACATCCACAATGACGTCTGCCATTCTAATATACTCTGCGTTTGCTCTGTTTAGATCATAGCAATAATTTTTAGAATTTGGTCCAAACTACCATTCGAATACATGTATTGCATATTCTACATCTGCCGGCTTTCTTACCTTAAATCCTCAGGGGTGGCCATCACAACAAACTGAATAGCTCTTTCATCCCCAAAAACCTCATACGCCCAACGGCGAACTGAGCGAATACATTTAACTGCTGCAACACCATTGTTCGCAATTAGTACTTTCTCGATAACATGAGCCTTTTCCCCTCCAAGTTCCTTCACATACGAAGAAACATTTACAAATCTTCTGTGGTTCTTTGACGGGTTTGAAAAGGCTCCCTCTACCATGAGATTGTCCTATTTAAAATGGATTAAACAAATGGTATCAGGAATAGTTTTAATTCGTTTTGAGAAGTATTGACCTTCTGAAATTAGTGCAATGCGTTCGAGGATAGAATTGGTGACACCAAATCCACACAACTTCAAACTTCAAACTGGCAGAAACTTGACTTTTCCAAAAAATCTCTCATTTTTAAAAGCGCTATTAAACTTACTTCTAGATTCTCAAGCTCCTAACTTTAGGTTCGCAAGGGTATAATTCGTTGAAGCGAGGTGATTGCAAAATTGAATGAGATTGTTTTCAGCAGGCGTCTTGGCACAAACTAGATTTTTTAACCACTACTTTTTACTGCAGGAGATCTTTTGCTTTTTATGACGTATCTGGTAGGACGTCAAATTGTAGAAGGGGTAATGATGGTTTCAGCCCCCCTCATTCAGTAGATGACGTAAACGTGACAATTTTTAAAATACACTATTTCATCATACGCGCCATAAATCTGAAAAATCAGACCGCGCCATCCAACAAAAAGGCGTCACGCGAGCACAACCAACAACCACGACAACAACAGTTCGTAGCAGTAGCAGTAGTAGTTGCCAATAACCCCCATCCACCCACTCATTCATTCGCTCCCTTCTGCTGCACCGTGTCTTATTGACAAAAATCATCAGTCTTCAATCAGCTAGACGATGTCTGTTTATCTACTCGTATTCATGGCGTTGGCCGTGGCATTTCACATCCCCAATGTTTCTGCTTTTTCAGTTTGGAATACGCGTTCGCTGAACAGGAAAACTGCTGATACTCATCAACGTTTAAAAGCTAGCACAGAAATTTGTCCCGACAAGAAAATTGTTCACATTGAAGCAATTGGATGTGCAGGATTGACAGAAGAAGAATTACCAATTGCACTGTCTGCGGCAGCCAAAGCACTGCATGGTACCTTTGGTATCGAATTCATTGCTGACAATGTGTATAATGATTGCAATCCGGCTGTTCCAGAATCTGTTCCAGGAGCTACAGGACGAGTGATTCTCTTAAGCTTGAACAACGTCGCAGACGACTGGGCATTGGACGATGAGAGATTAGAGCCCTTTAAGAACGCAATATCACAACAGATTGATGCGCTCGTTGGTAACGGGTTGCATCAGCCAATACTGATTTCTGTGCAACCTTCATTTCGAAATAAACATGTGGAAATCAAAGTATTTTCAGACATTTTGGCTGGAATTGTAGAACGCGAAGTGCTCTCGTATGGATTGCGATGTCCTATGGTGGTGAATTCGAAAGCAGATGCATACACCACACCAAAAGAACGGGTTGAAATTGATGGAGCAATGGTTCCTGACCCATATACTGACGAGGAACATTTTGATACATCGAGCGTCTTGGTATTTGACAACTTTGTAGATAGCGAATTAAGAGAGAGATTACTTGATGTTATCAATAAGAGAAATGGGGATGGTGCAAGGTGGGATGATAAAACTCTTGGCCCAGACCCAAAGCGTTGGATAAGAGGAGGTGAGGAATCTAACAGTTTATGCGAACAAAAATTCTATTCCACAATTTGAACACTAATATTTGACATCCCAGGGCTGCTTGACATTCCTGATGAAGAAGTGACTCAGACTCATTGTTGGGGTTTAACAGATGAAGCTATTGAAGAACTTTGTTTCGAAGAACATCCTGCAATTATCGAAGCCGAGCAAATTATTTCAAACGTGTTCGCAGACTTCGATGTATGCAGGCTTCCAGAAGCCATTTTAGGCCCATGTATCTCACCGCTTACTGCGAATGCGCCAACACATGGAGATTCCTTTTCATATCATATTGATGCAGATCCTAATCAAGCGCCTCCTTGTAAGTGTTACTGTGTTCATGTCTAAACATTGGATTATATTGATTTCCAGATTGATCTAAACCAATCTATCACATTTTCTTTAGCACCTTGGACTGATATTTATGGAAGATACTTCAATAGATCCCATGGGAAACCGCGTTTTGTTAGTTGTTTACTGTATTTAAATGATGAGTGGAGTGTAGAATTAGGTGCACCAACTCAGTTCTATGACCCCCCAACGGGTGAAACGTTTCAAGTATTTCCCTCTCCTGGAACATGTGTCATGATGGATGCAGATGTGACACATACAGTGGTGTCTCCGAATAAGTCCGCTGGGTTGTGTCCCAGATATAGCCTGGTTTGGAAACTAATACTTCACCCAAAGAAGAATAAACAGAGCATGAAACTGTTCCCAGACTGTGAACCTTTATTAATTGGCAGCGCAAACAGAAAAATATAATAATGACGATAGCGATAGAAACAGCCTATATACATTATAGAGTTTTCTACAATGATGCCTTGAATTATTCGTCCACTAACAATCCAGGTATTATCAGACAAATGTATGCAATTGCTGTTGCAATAGGGGCTTTGATAGAAGCAATGAGTGCGGCTAAAGAGGTACCGCTGCTCGAAAATTTGAGAATTGACAATTGCCTGGCCATAGAATCATCCTTCGCTTCACTCGACTGATCTTGATCGTCATCATCACTTTGATTGACCCACCACGGATCATCTAGCATTGCCCGTCTATCAATATCCTGTAATGCCGAAGATAATGACACAATTGAGGAACCGCTTCCTGTATCTTCATTTTGTAACGCTAGAGAAGACAGAGCTGAACTTCGCATGTGACTTTGTAGATCCCCAGGTAACCAGGTAAGGCTAAGACTGGAATCTAAAGCCATCGCGTCAGTTTTCTTTTCCCTGCGGAATAAATCCATTAATGTTTTCTTTGATTTCTGCGATACAGACTTTGGGACTAAGTGGTCCAATCCTCCTAACTCATCACTTGTGTCAAACTTTGCATATCCAGTGAGCAAGTCCATTCCTTCTTGACGATCTGCATCCAAAAAGTTATTAAGGTAGAATCTAGTCATTGAATTGACGCCGTCGTCTAGTGCGCCTTTCTTAGTTCGCTTCCCAGTTCTCGTATAATCCCCTTTTAAGGCAGGGGTTCCAGCGTACAGACGAGATATTGCATCTGCATTATCAGCCCACAAGAGGCGATGGGCATGTTCACCCGTATTCCAAGGTAACGTGAGCATTTTCCTTTTAAAGGCAACGTTGTACCCAAGAGGAAGTTTTCTCTTTGATGTTGTCTTGAGACCGAATCTATCACAGAACTGCTGATACAGAATGTATCTTCCAAACATGCTTTGAACTACGTTTGTCCTGTCGAGGCAATCCATACAATTAGTTCTGACGACTCCATTCTGTAGACCCAATATCTCCCACGAAGACAATTTAGCGTCAGGTATTGCACAAAAGTAACCGTGGCTATCCAAGCATGGACGAACGTCGTCCAATAGATATTTAATCCTGTCCCACCTTCCTTTCTTACATTCCGCATGGAAGTCGAACCAAATATTCGATACAGAACTTGGATTCAACAATGAAGGTGTTTTGTCTTGTTTGGTGCAATTCTTGCCTTGATATGTTGTCAGAACAGCGTCTAATACTGCACCAAATGCTCTTCCAAGACGGCCTTGATCGCTGTGCTTGTCTATGAGATTGACAAATGCAAGAGTCACATTACCCTTTCGATTAT
>Ga0306864_1001036_pt1 | contig 11797 bp, 7 predicted proteins | sample AntRauTorckE5430_FD_190448 | JGI IMG/M metagenome (GOLD analysis project Ga0306864, IMG submission 190448) | Saline lake microbial communities from Rauer Islands, Antarctica - Metagenome Torckler E5 #430 (v2) (version 2) | ecosystem: Environmental > Aquatic > Non-marine Saline and Alkaline >...
GCATGTTTCATCATTTGTGCATTTGCAGTGGCGATATTAGCGTTATATCCTACTACAGTCAAAAAGTGTTGTCGAAGGTGCTTGTCAGAATTGGATGCATCGTCGTTGTAACGAGATACTGATATCTCTGCTACAGGAGTTAAAAACTCAGGATCTATGGAATCGTCTGATCTCGAGTGTGTTATGCTAGCAATGGTACTGGTACTGTTGGAATCGTGCTGGCTACTTGGAGTGCCAAAGGTTTCTCTACCGATCGAGCCAGTTTCATTGAATACATCAATTTCATTCGGGTCTTCTTTCTTGCGAGGGTAAGAAAGATCTTCCACATTCTCTATAGAATTCAAATCAGCTGTGGCACCTGGAACTGATAATTTCTTGGAAAGGCAAATGAAACTTCTGTCGCTGTCATTGTACCCACTCGCTTGACTTCCGTCACTACCAAAAGTATGGTGCCGTTCCAGCAGCGGCGATTCCCACTCCTTGTCATAGCTGAGTCCGTCATCATCACTACCGTGAGGACGTCTAATGATTGCTTGCTGTACTGTAGAAGGCGAAGACGATCGGGAATTAGGCCAAATATTAACCTCTTTACTTCTCGCTTCCTCCAATTCTAGCAACTGACGGGGATGTTGCAAAAGTCCATTCCCTCTTGAAAGGATCCTATCAAGCAATATTTTATGGATAGAATTATTTTGAAACAGAAATGGTTGTTGAATATCAGTGTTTGCATGTGTATCAGTATTTGAATTACATGCAAGACAGAGCAGCGTATTCTGCAATGTCTTTGATCCTGGCAGTGGTGATAATATACCCTCTTGAGTTATTGATAATGACTGATAATTCCATTCTGGGGTATTAATGTATGGTGATCCCGAAGAGACAGTATAAATGACAGAAGGGATAGTGCACGTTTCTGTTTCACCTGTATGTGCCGATGGAGATAGGGTCTGTATAATGCTCACGCCGTCTTCGTTGCCCTGATGTTCTATACGCGGCCTCTTTCTTGAGGGGATCGTTTGAGGTGAAGACAGCATGTTGGCAGTAAGTAATGCAATACCTTTTGACAAGATTGTGTTCAATTTATTTTGTGTTGACTCTCTATACTCTATACTCTATACTCTATTCTATACTCTCTCAGATGACTCTTTATAAAAATGAGACAGAATTCATATCCTTTCGTAAGTTCAATTCCTTGCAGAAAGTTTGAGAAAAATATATGTGTACTATCAATAATCTGATGCTGCACCACTTCGTGCACGTTTGGTTTCAGTTTCTGTAATCAGTGTTCTCGCTCCTCGTCTTCCCATTAAGTTTAAAGTTTTATCTATTATCTATTTAGATACTTTTATCTGCTTTCATGTACGTTTACGGTGAACGAACGGTGAACGGTGACCGTGGCTTCTTCTTTTCGTTCGTTGGGAATTGGGACCGCGTATGGATGGATGGCGGTTCATATTTTGAACATGAATACGACAAACGAGAAACAACAGCAAAGAACACAAAAAATATATTAATAATACAACAGTAAAACTCCAGTACCAAACACGCAGTCACTAACAACAAACAACAACACATACCAGGAACTACAGACGACAGACCAACCACCCCTCAAACTGTTACGGCACACCTAACTAGCGATATATGACATACCCTAGACAACCAATAATCAGTTCCATACTATAACCTATTTCCTCCTCCTTGCCCTCAATTTGCAAAGATGATTGCAAAGAAGAAGAATCCACGAAAGGGATTATCCGTTGTAGGATTCGTTAAAGTGCTGAGTTTTTCTGTCATTGCTTTGTACTTCTATATCCTTTATGCCATGTTTGCAAATACGGATTCAAAGAATGCACATCAACAGCTGGCTCAAGACGGTAATGAACCACTATTCGCATCCATGGAAGATTCACAAAACTTCCTACCCCGAGTTCTCGCATTGGTATTTCCACAGTTTCACGAAGATTCGCTCAACAACTATTTGTGGGGAAAAGGGTTCACAGACTGGGACAACCTCAGAAAATCTCCTCTTAAAAATAGATTGGGGTTCGATATCCCTCGTCCTACTGAGCTGGGGTTCTATGATTATACCAAGGTTGAGCCACGACAGATGCAAGAAAAGCTAGCTAAAGAATATGGTATTGATGGATTGGTCTATCACCATTACTGGTTTTATGATGAAACCCATCCCGGAGCGAATTTGTATCAGCCATTGATGAACATGTTGACAGATGGACATCCAGATGTACCCTTTGCCTTGCATTGGTGTGCTAGTAAGTGGACGAATACTTGGAGTGGAAATGTCGGACCAGAGTTTGTGTTCAAGGAACCAAATGTATTGCAAAAGCAATATTTTCCAGAGAATGATGATGATGGGAAAATCACAGATCATTACAATTGGTTGAAGCAATTTTTTCATCATGAGAATTATATTAAGGTTGATGGAAAGCCAGTTTTGATGATGTACCAGAAGAAACCGGGGAGTTTCCCTGTTTTGACGAGGTTGAAAGAGCTTGCAGTGGTAGATGGGTTTCCGGGATTGTACATAACTGTAGGATTGACAAAGCCGCATGAACATTTGATGGACATTGGAGACCCATCGCAATATGAAACAGTGCCACAAAAAGCTGCTGTTGCATTTAGAAAATATGATTTTGATAAGGTTGTTTCGTACCCTAATCCAGCAGAATGGAATGAAAAGAAGAGCCTTGAAGTCCCAGATTGGTGTCGAGGTGGAAACAACAAGAATAATGAAATGAAAAGGCCACGAGATATTGCAGGAATTATTTCATCATTTGATAATACACCACGGAGAAACTATGAGGAGGCTAACCTGTGGTCGTCCGACACTCCCACTGTTGTTGTTGAAAGATTTCATAAAAGCTTGCATTCTGCCACATATTATGAATCATGTTGTTTTCCCAATGAAAGCAAGAAGAGGAAGAAGGACGATGATCGTTTCGTCTTGATCAACGCGATGAATGAATGGGCAGAGGGTATGGCGTTAGAACCTAGTGACGTCTATGGGAGAAAATTTCTTGAGGCTATACGGGATGTGAAGAATGATATTCTTGAGCACAAATGTTACCTCTGAATCAATCTCTGATGCACGTCAGAATAGAATTAATATAATTCTGAAACTGCCTCAAGTGGACTTCGCAGATATCAATAAATCAAATTTACTTCCATTATAAATAACAGTCTATAATACTACATGTTGTTAGCTTTCAGGCCCAGTGATATTCAAATCGTATTTACTTCCGAAAGTCTATAAATCATCAGTCCTGTTGATAATGATTCGTAATCTACTTTACCTCTTGAGTCTGTGTCCATGTACAAACCTTTGGATTTGCAGATGAGATGAGACGAGACGGGCACAAAACTATCAGGAATTGCGACTCTCGTTTAGTCATCAATATGATTTAAAACAAAATGTAAAACCTCCTCATCATATGAAGTTTAATCACATTAAGCTTTTAGGAAGTACTCTTATCTACAGTAGTACGCGTCGTTTCCCTCCCCCTCCTGCGGAACAAAAGTTTAGTGTCAACAATGTTCAATTTTGTCCTCTTCATGTGTTATGCGTTTTGATGGGTCATTTTCAATCTTCCAGTGAACAATAAAAATTTGGGAAATTAATTATGACTTTTATCAAGCTAAAATGATCTGAACGTATCTCCGTTGAACGACATTTTACTTCAAAAGATTTTTCCAACGAGAATTCTCGACATTTTGGTGATGAAACAAACCAACGTTTGAAGCTGTTTGAAGGCTAAACCTTAATTTTTTCAACGCATTCAAAGTTAAAAGAGGCACTCGCTGGAATTAACATAATTTTATCATGTCCCATCATTATTCGAGAAGATCCAGTACAAGTGATTCACAATTTAATACTTCCAGAGAACACTATCAAGAAGAAGAGGACCGTCGATGTAAACGAGATCAATATCAGAATCATAAAATGGTAGTTCCCCGTAGCAGTAGCCGAAGACGGAGCACTTCCATAAAATCACGCTCTGCTATGCAACCTGGTAGGTATTCTAAGCAAGATACAACTTCTTCATCTCGGTATATTGAAAATGCAGTTATTGCGTTTGAAGAATTTGGAGATGCATCTGGTGTACTCAAATGTTATGAGTTCAAAGACAAAGTTAGGACAAGCGAGAAGTTAAGGAGAAACGTACTCATTAAGATTGAAGTGAGTGAATATTTGCAATCATTATTAATTGACAAGTACTTAGGCCAGCTAACAATTCGTCTTTCGTTTTTCTAGGCGTCGACCATCTCCACTGTAGATGTGATGTTACGTAGAGACCTCTGGCACCAAGAAATCAAACATCCATGTAAAATGGGATGCGATCTCGTTGGTAGAGTAGTAAATGTAGGGGATAAATGCGACGATATCAAAATTGGAGATCGTGTCTGTGCAGTAGGTCTAGCGATAGGAGGAAACGCAAAGTATGCTATACTTCCTTCTTCCAGGGCATTTTGTTGTCCAGAGGATATACATCCCACAAAAGTTGCATGTTTAGTTAGAACTTACATGGCTGCATATCAAAGCCTTCATAGGGCTGGCGGTGTTAAGATCCGTCCAGGAAATAAGGTTTTAATCATTGGAGGTGCTGGGGCATTGGGACAAGCTCTGATACAACTTTCCATTGCAGCAGGAGCCGATGAAGTATATGCCACTGGTAAGGGGTCGAATTCGAAAAGAATAATTGAAAACCTTGGTGCACAATCACTGGGTCGTAAACCAGGTGAATGGCTACCTTATGTGAAAGGAGAGATGGACATCGTCATTGATTCTGTTTGTGGGGATTACTTTGTTTCTAGTCATAGAGCGCTGAAGCGCAACGGAAAACTTGTTTGCGTTGGATCGACAGCTATTGCTAAAAAAGCAGACAATTGGAATAGTGGGTTGGAGCACAAGAAGAGATTTAGCGTTGTAAAGATGGCATCAGCACTGTCAAATACTTCTTTTTACGATGTTTTCTCATCCCTCGAAATGAAAAGAGATATCTTTCGGAAGGATCTCTTTCGACTATTCCATTTATGCCGCAATCTTGATATTACTCCAAAGGTTGCTTTCTGTGTGAGTCTCAATGAAGTTGCGAATTCCCACTTGGACCTCGAAGCTGGCGGTATCGATGGTAGTATTATATGCCTTCCATGGGGGTGTGAAGGGAGAAAACTGGGTACGATAGAAACTGAACAGGATCTCATCACTGAATACGAGGATGGTATTGAGGTGAGAGAGAGCGTAATTGGAGGTCAGATCAAGCCGTTATTTGGCAAAGTTATGAAAGATGGGACATTTAGAATTCTCAGCAAGGATAGAAATGTGTTTAATGAATACGACGATGATTTGTACTCTAGGGCAGGAGATGCTCATAGACCTTCAACCCAAGGTGGTTTGAGACGCGTTGATTCAACACCTTTCGGATTTCAGGATGATATGGATAAGAGCTACCGTCGTGGAATGCTTAATGAGGATAATGAGGAAGATTCAAGGATGTCTTCTCACAACACTAGGCACAAGAAACATTCCAGTCATGCTGATGATAACTACAGTAGACCGGGTCGTCAACCTGTACTGAGAACGAGTACTAGGAGTAATAGTAGAGAAGAGAAAGATGATCCTGATGATTACATTAATGAAAAGAAGGACAGCAGTCGTAGACGTGATGCATATGGTGATGAAGATGATGATGCGCGCAGTGTCCGATCAAGTTCCAGGCGAGGAAGCAGCAGGAACACAGGTTCGAGTAGAAATGTGATGGTTAATGACAATGATGATGCGCGCAGTGTCCGATCAAGTTCCAGGCGAGGTAGCAGCAGGAACACAGGTTCGAGACGAAATGTAATGGTTGATGACCACGATGATGCGCACAGTGTCCGATCAAGTTCCAGGCGAGGAAGTAGCAGAAACACAGGTTCGAGACGAAATGTAATGGTTGATGACCACGATGATGCGCGCAGTGTCCGATCAAGTTCCAGGAGAGGAAGTAGCAGAAACACAGGTTCGAGAAGAAATGTAATGGTTGATGACCACGATGATGCGCGCAGTGTCCGATCAAGTTCAAGGAGAGGAAATAGCAGAAACGCAAGTTCGAGAAGAAATGTAATGGTTGATGGCAACGATGATGCGCGCAGTGTCCGTTCTCGATATAATGGACGTGGCGATAGCAGCAGGAATGAAGGTACTACTCGGAGACATGGTGTTAAGGATGATAAAGGCGACCATAGTGTGCTTTCGAAATCACGAGTGCGTGCGAGCATTATAAAGACTGGAGGTAGAAGAAATTCGACCGTTACGAATGATGACGATGTTGATAATGGGCAGATTCGACCATCGAGATCTCGAGAAGGAGATGCACCAGATGATTACAGTTTGAAACGCACACCATCGATTTTACGTAATAGAAATAACAACTCTACGGGACCTCAATCGCGTGGTACATCGCCTAGACATGAAAGTAGTAGATCCTCAAGGATGAAATCTTCATCCAGAGGTGGTTCGTCGAGACCAGTGGCATCTTCTGCGCGAGGAGTTCAGCAACCTGTTCCGAGAGCACGGTCTATGTCTAGAGATCCAGATGCGTCACGATCGTTGGAGAGAGGTCGCACACGTTCCAGATCTATAGATTCTAAGCTACGCGATGATAGATCGCCATCGCTAGAATCTGTGTACTCAGCGTATTCCAACGATAACTACTCAGCTGCTCCTTCTGTGGCAACAAGAGAGTCGGAATATACTCCTCCGCAAATTCATGAAAAAGAGAAAAAACGGAAGGATGTTAAGGTGAAACAAAAGAAGGCGGTAGAGAAAACTTCAAGCAAAAAGGGTTTTTTCTCCAGACTGAGATCAAAAAGCAGATCAAAGAGCATACAGAGAGCAGCAAAAGCGGAGCTAAAATTCTCTGTGAGCACGAAAGCAAATCGATCAAGTTCAAAGATTCCTCCTCCAGCCATGGCTTCTCGAAAAGCTAGGTTGTTAGACGAGAAGGGTGAACGCGAAGATAGACGCACTATCAATAACCCACCCGCAAAAGAAAAACACGCAAAGAGAAGTTCTAGTAAGAGGCGAGAAAGCAATCGTAGAGAGAATGGCAAGGATCGTGAAAAGGATCACAGGAGAGATGACTATTCTGATGAGGCTAGCAATGACTACTACGAGGAAGAGGAGGTTCGCAGTGTTGTCTTATTGAAGGGAGCCTCTGAGGGCACGATGAGCGAAGACGATGATGAGTATCTTCGTGGATCGAATAGGATTGCTACAAGAGATCCTATTAACATTGCGCGTAAGGATAGAAGCGGTGGTGGTAGTAGAAGAGCTACAAGCAAAAGGAGTTCGTCACTAAGATCATCTCGTGGCGGAACGCAAAGGTCGTCGTCCAGGGCACATCGTTAGAAAATAGAAAAAAGCTGTGCACGATCAGAGTCCCGTAATACAATAGAATAGGAAAAATTATTAAAAAGGCTTGAAAGTTAAACCTATAAATACTGTTCTGTGCACTACTTGATTTGTATGAAGGAGTCCTCGAATAACATCCTGGTTCTTCATACGGGTTAAAGGAAACAGAGGAATAATCCTACTGCAATAAAGGTTGAATCAAATCGATCCAGGATCCCACCGTGACCAGGTAGTAATTTGCCACTGTCTTTCTTTCCTGCATTTCGTTTCACTGCGCTCTCGACTAAATCACCGCCAATAGCACCTAACGAAAGCACTGCTCCAACCAAGACTCTCCTCCAGCCAATCGACCCAGCCCAACTTATCGAATCAAAGTCAAACAGCCCTGTATGGTCCTGCGTAGTTTGAATCAAATGGATGTCTACATAATGTTTCCCAACATCTTTGAGCCAGCCAAAACCAAGGCCTGAGGTTACAATCCAATCAGAGAGTCGAACCATAAATTCTGGCAAGCACCAAGCAGTCCATATCCCAAGTACTATTCCACCGCTGAATCCTGTTATACTTTTGGATGGCGAAATTCTCTTCATAACTTTAACGAGTTTTTCCCCTTTGTGGCATCTTATGATTACATCTCCTACTATATCTTGAGAAGAGAAGATGATTTTTCCAATGCGTCCAGCGAGTAATGCACCTGTATCGCAATTCCAAACTGTGAAGAGTATATACATGGTTTGGGAGAAGGATTGGTGGGATACGCGCATCCAATGATGGAATGAGACACTAAGAAACAGAAGTCCATGCAATGTATGCCGTACAGAATTTTGTATCTTGGCCGTGCTATTTTGGTTACTGTCCGTATCAACATATTGCGAGAGGTAAAGGATTGAAGCCATTAAAGAAAGGGAGACAGTTGTAAATTGAGGTGGAACATAGATGGAAAGGAAGGATAAAATGGGAAACAATTTTGCTGATGAGCATAGTGTATCATTAGCAGAATGTAAATTGTCACCATTCTTTCCTCCAACTTTTTCTTTGTTTCCATCACCTTCGTCGGAATCTTTAGTCTTTAGAGATTGAACTTGACCTACTCTTTTAGTATTTGTATCTGCAGGAATTAGCTTGATCCACTCGAGCGTACATAGCAGGTGAACACCTTGGAAGAATATATGTGAAGTGACGCGGCTGGCAAGCATTAGAACTATCAAGGGAGCTCCAATAGAAATCGTGAACAAACGTCTTGGAAGGTCTGACCACTGCCCCATGATTCAATGATTCAGGTATTGATGTGGTAGCTAGCAGAATCACAGAGTACAGAAAATGTAGGTAAAGGCTGGGTGCTTCGTACTACTGTGATAAACGAGATGAATGCTATCTTGAATCTAATGTGGATGATGGATGAGGAATGAGGATGGATGATGATGACATTCATAATAGAGCCGTTAGGATGCAATGTGGCAACCCCTATCCAACATCAGATAATTTTCACAACAAAGTGATATAACATATCACTACAACAGTAGTACTTAGAGTAGATGAAACAAACCTAGTTTCTATATCATTAAAAGGCAGGTATGTGTAATAAATGCGGTTTGAAGTTGGTTTGTGATGTAGTTTTTTTTTCAGAATTCTTTCACTGAAACGGGATGGGGGATCGTGATTATCCGGTGCACGTAAAAAAGAATTCTTGTGATGTGTACAACGAACAGAGCAGTAGGAAATCAATCAGAAATCAGAAGCCTCGGTGTCAAGAGAACAAAATTAAGAAGGGTCCAGAGTCCAGAATCCAGAATCCAACATTCATAAAACAACTTAACACACTTGTGAAACAATCTAACAACTACTACTCAAACATTACTATTATGCAAATCCACGGACTCTCCCACATCTTAAAGCTTTCAACCCCTCATCCCAACCAAGCTCTTGTTTCCACCAAAGACCAAATGTACGAAATCGATCATCGAAAATCCAGGCACATCAGTCACGTGAGGAAAGAGAAACGTGGATGGAAGCCATGTAAGCATGAGGTTCAAAAGTCGAGACAGAAGGGTCACATGCAAAATCGAGGTATAACACACAAGTTTGGTGATGCAAGGGCTGCGAGAGCTGAGCTTTAGACAAACTATGAGAGACAAGAGGGTTGATTCTCTTCAGAATATGCCAAAAGTCTTGTCAAGCTTGCTTACCTTCACATTTTTAAACTTATGATTAACGCTGATTGCAAATTAATTTTAAATTAGACTTGTGTTTTATAATAAGCGCAGCCTCTTTGTAACAATATTGTCATACGGCCTTTCTCTATTCGAGCCGTTGAAGAATACGAGACATTACGTAGTATTATAATGTGCACTGTGGCTTAGTTCATGGTAAGGTGAACAACGTAACAATACTATGACGCATTCCATTCACATTGACTATTCGTAGTGTGGCATATGGGTCCAATTAGCAGTATTACTATTCCCATCTGCAGCATAAGACAAATTTCTAGATTTACTTAGTTTGCCCAGGCCAAGAAAGTACCATTGCATTCTCAACAGTGAACATTCTCGCTGTAGACCAGTACGCAGTCATATCACCGTTCCGAACAAGATTCCCTGCGTCACAATTCAATGGACTATCAGCATCTGGATCACTGAGCAAAGCTAGGACAGCTCTACAGGCAGCCAGTAAACCCCATGCTGGACTCCATTCCTTCTTCAGAATATCTAGGCACACATCACCAGTCTTGAAATGAATGTTGGGGTGAAATATCGGAGTTACGAATGATATAGCTGGAGGAGATAAAGGATACTCAGAATTACACTTTATTGATATTTGAAAAACTCCATTTTCAAATGGTGTGTCTGGAGGTCCCCGGAGGAGAGCAGTCCAGTGGAGAATTGATTTGGTAGGGTTGGTTGGTCGTAGGAAGATATCGTCATGCTCGTTTTCAGCCTTGGTAGATTTTTTACTTCGTTCGAGGTTTTGAAGTTCTTTGCGAAGACGCTTGGAAGCTCCTAGATTGTGGGTCATCTTTCTTCGTTGAAGTTGTGAAGCGAAGGTAGCTAAATCTTACACCTTTGCACCTAACAGATCCGTGAATGGCGGTGCGCAATCGGGTTGAAGTGAAATGTTAATAGTTACCGTACAGCGAAGAAACAAACGAATGCCTTTGGTAGGTGGTCGAGCAAATCAGTACTCTATGATCTATCGTATATTTAATATAATCTATGCGCTGCAATCCTGAGTCCTGAGTCCTGAGGGGTATTGGTAGGTACTTAGTAGTGCCGTCGTCGTGCCCCAACCCAGCCCAAACCACCACCCCCCCAACCCAGCCAAAGAGCACAGAAAGAGCACCTTTTTGTTCTCATAGCCATAATAATATCAAAATGATATGCTATGGTATATCGTGTAGAATCAAAAACATTGCGCAGACAGATACAACAATAGTTGGTTCGCGCGAATTCGCTGAAAAATATTAAAAAATGGATTTGAAAGGTGCAATAAATTCAAGGGAGGCAATAGAAGTATCTAAGTAAAAGATGTTGTATCAACTCAAAAGTCATCGTGGTGGAGTGTCAGATTGCTGTTTTTCCAAATCATGGTGAGAACAGAGAGGCGCCTGCAGATCAGTGAGGTGTTCACTATATTTAAACATATATATATCTTTCAATTGACATCTCATCTTCATTACGAGGTGCGTTTCTCACCAAATGGAAGTGACGGTTTTCTAAAGAAAGAAGAAAAAAGAAGAAAAAGACTACACAACACCATACAAACACAGTACATGAGCTCTTCACCAAAACACTTCTCTACACTTACCAATTCAATAAACTAGTGCATTATAATTTATCTACATTGTTACACCCCCATCCTCATCTTTAGCAAAAGTTATATCTGCCGGTAATTGCGGTGGTGGCCTTTCAAAGATCAACTTCGCACCATACCAGAGGCATATAATTGAAGTTGACATGCATTAAAAGAAGGAAGACTCATCTTTCTGCATTATTGCCTTCTACCTTCGTCACTATTTTTACACCTCCTAGCTGCAATTCGAAAAGTAAAAGAACAAGAATAAGAAGAAAAAAATATAAGGCAATCACTTGCAAGCTCCCCGCAGTGTTGTGTGTTACTGTATTTTTATTTTTAGGATCTAAATATGTGACGTTGTGTTGGTTTTTGAGTTTCCAGGTTCCAGAAGGCTATTTTGGTGATAATGTCCCGATAGTCAAAATAAAATAGTTCAACTGAAACTATGAGACTTCAAAAGTTTATTTAATAAGATAAAAACATATTCAACGCATATCCCAAATTTTTGTTCATTCCCTACCTACCGTAGCTATCAGCGGCATCAATTGTTCATAGTATCCTTCCTTCCATTGATTAATACATCATTTCAGGACTTGA
>Ga0306864_1001038_pt1 | contig 11790 bp, 10 predicted proteins | sample AntRauTorckE5430_FD_190448 | JGI IMG/M metagenome (GOLD analysis project Ga0306864, IMG submission 190448) | Saline lake microbial communities from Rauer Islands, Antarctica - Metagenome Torckler E5 #430 (v2) (version 2) | ecosystem: Environmental > Aquatic > Non-marine Saline and Alkaline >...
TGATTATATAATTGATGGTCACGGGTCATCAGATAACTGATGGTCACGAATTATCAATATGTTGTTATGATGGTATATGAGCCCTAATGCACTAAGGCCATTTATGGAAACTCCATATTCCAACACATCCAATTCCTCGACAGTATCAGCGCCTATGATGTATGAAAGAGAGCATTCCTTATCAGCTTGAAAAATGCAAATCACTGACACAAACCAATTGGGCGTGGCGACCGAGAGTAGATCTAGAAAAACTGATGCTTCCTTACAACCTCCAACCATTTCATTGCAATTTGTAATGCGGTTGGCGGCCTGAGAAGCTTATAAACGAGGCTTTACCCCTTGGTCCAAAAAGAGAAAGTGAAGAAGAGATTAGCAGAATTTGTTGCATTCCAATTGTGGTCAGTCTAATGTTTCCAGCAACTCAACATCGAGCACTCGGTATATCGTACGGTTTTAACACGAGGCGCTCTTATAAAAATAGATTAAAGAATGCAAGACTACAATTCGCAAAATAACAACATTGGATTGCAAGAAATTACGAACTATGTAAGTAGGTTTTGACTGTGCCATGATTTCCAGAGATTGTTGCAGAGTCAGGAGAGATTATCATAACGATTTTTATTGAGCAAGACGAATCATCATCGTTCCTTTTTGATGCAGTCTCAATTTTGCTGCACAACATCGAGTCCATAAAGGGTTGCAATAGTGAACGTTTCTAATGTAGCAAATACACTCATTGTAAAGATGGGATTCAAATACTGTACTCATTTAAAGATCCAGTCTCTACTCGAGCTGAATCAAACTCGCTAATTCTGCCGATGTGAATACAGTCCTTGCATGATGATTGATATAATATCAACCTCTTGTTCGCGTAGGAGGTTTATTATTCAATATTTCAACAGCACAGGATCCATATGCATAATTCCTTCCAACTGTATTCCTCTTCAACATTATTTGCTGGGATTCGAACTTTTAGCTGTGATTCACTAATTTTGATCTGAAGCTGGAGGAAGAAGAGGAACAATATGCACATACTGGATTGGTGCGTTAAGAGCAATGCAAGACTTGCTGGGATTCTAGCTATTAGCTGATTTTGTTCATCCAACGCTTGCGGAATTGAAAGGAATTTAATTGAGTTTTGTTGAAACTCTCACATAATTCTAGCTATTAGCTGATTTTGTTCATCCAACGCTTGCGGAATTGAAAAGAATTTAACTGAGTTTTGTGGAAACTCTCACATAAAACGGAAGAAGGCAGTATAACATGGAACCCCAGTCTAGCAGCCGGTGTATTGTGAACCTAGGTTTATACAAGTCAGGAACCACAATGCTGGCAAAAACAGTCGAGTCATTGGGACTACGCGTCTATAGTCGTTTCCCTTCTACAAATACTGCTCAGGATGCAGAATTTCCTTCTATTTCCCAAGGTATTCTTAAGTGCATTTTGCATGACCCACAAAAGGCGATCAATGATGTTGTAACAAATCACGTTGAAGCCTTTGTGGACTGTTTGCTCAAATACGACTTCGTTTGTGACGGATGGTTTGCCTTGTTACCTCTTGCAACACCAAGTTTCAAAAAGTCAAGAATGCTGCAACTAATAGAGGAATTCAGCTCACCTTTATTGGAACTGAGCGTGATGTAGAGTCGTACATACAGTCTGAATTACATCACTGGGTCCGCCATGACATCGAAAAGGCCACTGGTCTTAAAGTTGGAGAACGTTTTATGCTGGCAGAATCACTACGTTCCAGGTATTCCCTGCACAAGAAAGGTATCGAACGCTTGCGTAAGACGAATCAGATCATTGGCCTTGATTTGAGCGATCTCAGGAATGGTGTATGGGCTAGGCGTTTGTCACAAATTGCCGAACCATATAATTTCTCTAGCTGTACATGGGCCAAGGGACTTTTGCACACCGGAGTTCAAAATAATGCCACTCGGCTGCCACTTCAAGCGATTCTTTTAACTATGAGGATTGTCAAGAATCTGGACGAGTGTCTTCAAAATATTTCACTGCTTTTAAGTGACATTGAAATGGATGCGTTATGCTCTTATATCGTAGTCCTCGCTCTTGACGACGACGAATATGACACCCCTGAGGCCAAATGTATCAGAACCATTTTGGAAGCTAGGCCTCGAATGCAATCCTTATATCTCATTCGGAATCCACCGCAAAAGAATGGGGAGCCTCCACATGTATGCCAAATCTGGGCAAAGCTGGCAGAATGTGCCTGGGAGAAAAAAGCTAGCTGGGCTATTTTTTTGGGAGATGATATTAGGATCAAATGCTCATTTCACTACAGAGCTATATACCGTGCCTTCCTTGACAACCGGGTAAAGTTCAACCTACCCGAAGATGCGTATTTTGGATGTCCCTGGTTTAACGATGAAGGATTTAAGGGATTTCCTACATTCCCGATTGTTGGAAAGGAACACTCTCGTATATTTAGAGGACTTATTCCCAACCAGCATAAAACGATTTTTGTAAATCAAGACCTAGACCCGTATCTGCAGAGGATCTACCTAAAATTCGCTGCTGCTCCCTTGCTTCAAGATGTTCGTATTACAAACAGCTGCGGGGGGTCTGATGATGTTGCAGCACGATATGTTCGCATTCCTGCTCCATTTTGGAGAGACAGAGTATTAGAGGATGTGTGCATAGAACCTATTGACTCTTATCTACAAGATTATGCATGTGCTGCTCAGCCAGGAAGCTTGAATCGCTCTTTCGCTGAGCAGCATTCCATGACATTGGTAGATGTAGTAATCCCATGTTATCGAGTAAATATCAAGTACCTGCAGGATATTTGCTCAATCCAAGTGCCTTCCTACATGAGAACAACCTTCTTAATTATTGTTGACAACCCACTCCATCTAGTCAAGGTCGCAGCTGATTCTTTTGGAGCCTCGCCTTTAATCTCGCATACTTGTGCAGCTTCTTTGCTTGAGCAGTATCTTGCTGAACAACCCTGTCCTAATAACATTCGAGTTCGTTGCAATGATGTCAACAAAGGTGCATCTGCTAGCAGGAATAGAGGAATTCAAGAAAGTTGTGCTGAATATATTCTTTTCCTTGACGACGATATCATCCCGACTAACAATTTACTACATGAGTATGGCGAGGCTTTAAGGGGTTACACCGAGAACAAAGATCTTATCTTAGGTCTCGTTGGATTAGTTCACTTTCCCAGGGAAAATGTATCGCTCTTGCACGCCGCTGTATTCATGAGCTACCTAATCTTTAGCTTTGAGATCGCAGAAAACGACCTTTACAAAAACCCCGCTTGGGGCGTCACTGCAAATATCCTTTACAAAAAATTTCCTCGCATGGCTTTCGATACTCGCTATGCCAAAAGTGGGGGAGGAGAGGATGTCGACTTTGCACTGCGCTTAAGCAAGGAAAATAGAGGGTTGCACCTAAGATCATGTCCGTCAGCGAGAGTGAACCATCTCTTTTGGAGCGACGGATTATTTGATCTATGCCAACATTTCTTCAATTGGGCAACAGGCGACGGTGCATTATTTTACCGTTTCGAGGAGCAATTGGTGTACCTCTCATTTCCAAATTATGTCGAGACTTGGATCTTTATTTTCCTCCCTTGCATCTTGGGTTCTACGCATGTGCAGAGAAGTTTCATTTTTGGTTCTATCGGCATGTTTGTCTGCGATGTTGCCATCGATTTGTTCTGGAAGTGGGGAGAAGCATTTGAGCACCGCAGATCTTTGCTTGAGAAAGAAGTGTCGGTTCCTTTCGCAGTTCTTGCACACATGCTAGCAAACTTCTATGTTATAATCCTGGAATGCGGCAGGTTGTACGGGCACTTGAAGAGAGGTCATCTGAAGAATATTTCACGCCGCTTCGACTGGCACTGTGGACGTCTCGAAAATTCGAAGAAGGTCTTTGTCAAGCGTGAGCAGCTCAAGTTTTTACTGTTCCTTGCTGTTATTGCCTTCGTTTCTTTCTAGCGTTGCCTGATAAAAAGTGCCCGGAAGACAAGCACAAGAGTTTACTATTCCAACTCCTTCCGCTGCTTACAACACAAAGATGAAATATTACACAAATTGTATCGTTTATATTTTCAGACGGTACACGTTAGTGAAAAGAAGAGACCACACTGCTTATATCCTTAGCAAGTGTTGTAGAGTAATGGTTAAGTAATACATCATTATTTGAACTCTATTCAGAGCCTCTATTCTCCCAGAGTTTGTGAATCAACATCAATTTCTGCTGAGAACTAGACATATTTTGAAAAAAATGAACTCGTTGAGGTCCAGGAGGAAGTGACATCGCTTCCTGAATGAAGATCTCGTGTGCCTTTCTAGCTCTGATTAGCTGCTCATTTCTCTCCTCTTCTTCCATTGACAAGATTTCATTTAGTATTGACTGTTGCATGCTAGCAGCTTGAGAGGCCACTTTCAATTGCTCTTTTTGGTTTTCCTCGCTTTGTTGCTCCATTTTTGCGTGGGTGGGTGCATCGGTGTTATCCGCGATTTCCTGGCCATTCGCATTTCTCATTACTGTCTTCTCAGAATACTTTACAGAAATAACCTTAGTTACTCCGCCCTCATCCTTGTCCGTTAAACCTTGATGTAAATCAGAATCAGCATCCATTGCTTTTGTTGCAGCATCCTGCATGGTAATGACAAAAGACGCCAGCGCCCCCTCTAACTCTTCATCCCCGTCTCCATTCATGTCAGTTGTCATGATTCGGTGCAGCTCCTCACCGCCAAAGGTAGGATCGAATCCAGTCGCGCAGATCATTGTCTGTTGCAATTGTATAATACGTTGCTGAGCTGTCGACCGGTCATCCACAAGAAATTCTGCATCATTACTTTCGTCATCACCGACAAATATGTCTCTGCCAGATTCCAAATGCCTTTTAACTCCTTCTAACTTGACAACTGCTGAGCATAATGCACAAAATTCAAGCACTTCCTTTCGTCCCATTTCCTGCCCATCTTCCTTTCTATGCAAGTGTCGCTTTGTCTCAATAAAATCTACTAGACCATTGTGCATTTTTGGCTCCTGCTTCATCCAGCGCATCTCACTCCATAGAACTGATCTCGCATATGCAGTCCGTGCTTCTTCATTCATTTCATTCATCCGATCTATGAGTTCTTTCTGCACATCTTCATCAGATGTGATTCCAGAAAAATTGTTTCCTCCAAGTGCGCGTAAATATTCCTGTACCTCTTTGGCAGTGACAGAAGTAGATTTCTCTTCGCTCACTCTTGACACAGTATCTTCCAAGGCTCGGATCTGTTCTTTGAGTAGATAACTACGGTGCTCTTCCAGCGGCACCGGAACAATATATATATGCGTACCATCCTTTCCCTCAACATCAGTCAGTGGTTGGATCAATTTCATTTGAGTATCATGTGTGGGGTGTTTCTTGAGACAGTTTGTCGCCTCCTCAAAGAATGCGAGAATGGTATGCGCCACCAGATTAAGTTTGAGGTTATCAGCAGTACCGCTTTTGGTAGTTGATTCCGTCGGCTCACCATTTGCATTCTCTTGAATGGAGCTACCATGCGCATCATTGCAATTAGATTTATCACCATCTTGTCCGTTGTCAGTAATCGCCGACCCCGTCACATAATTGTAACCCTTCCTGACCGACGAAAAGAAAGATTTCATGACACCAAAATTGACGTCTTCAATAGGCGTGGACTGTGCATTCTTCCAGACCTGAATCAATTCCAACGAAGCGCCAATATCCTGTGAAGCATCGGTGACCAGTGACTTTCCATTATTTGTAATGTAGTTTCCATATTTATTGAGAACAACGAGTTGAGGTATGGAACTGATTGAAAGTTTAGAAGATAATGCATTGGTGCATGCAGCACCTTGACTGTTGATGGGCAATGCCACCCATGGCATTGTTCCAAAGTATTCTTCAAACGATTGGACTGATTTATCAGATGAAACAAAAATTATTTCAACATTATTTTGTTTACAGACAGAGTAAAAATGCTTGAGGATTGGAGTGAATGCTGTGCATGGAGGACACCTATGGAATCAACAATCAGAGACGGTGGTTTGTGAAGAAATCATAAGAATATTGGGGGTGAGAGAGACCAGGACACGAATGATATATTTCATTCATAAAAAAAATCATAATTCGACTCACCAAGAAGCTGAGAAGTATAAAAGAACTAAATCCTTACTTTTCAAAGCATCAGTTGTCGATATCGCTGCTTTTGGCGACGCAAGCAGGGTAGGCCCCAGTAGTTGATCCATTGAATTACTATCAGAGAATTAATTTTATGTTCAAAGATATACCATACCTATCTATCAACATACGAGACGATAGACGATAGACGATAGACGATAGACGATAGACGATCTACGATCTTTTAAGAAGAAGAAGTTGAGAACTAAGAAGTTCCATCTTCCATCTTCCATCATCCAAGAAGTAATAGTAGTATGCCAGTCGTACATAATTATTCAGTCAGAGGTTATGATATATATAATAGTTATGTTCCTTCGCTTCTTCTTCTTCCCAATTCCATCGTTTTCTGCTTCCTTCACAACCGTACACAGCGCAGGGATAATACAGATACACACACACAACTGGAGCACAACAGCAAGTAGTCTAGCAAGTAGACAGAGCACGAGGAACGAGAGACATCAGCACAGCTGTATCTACACCTATCTACAAACTACAAAGTACACAATAGAACACATTACACAGAGACTCATAAACCAATAAACGCCCGGTGCTCGTCAACATTTTCAAAATACAAATATAATACATAATGCTGTCCACAGCTCTTCGACGTACATCAAATTCTATCAGGATACACAATATCGGCAAATCCTTCGCAAGAACATACAGCGCCACAACTTCGACCACCTCACCTCTAGACCAATTCCGTGATCCTGGATCAAGGGAGAAGAGATTTACAGAAGAGGTGGGTCGAAGCTGGTCCGTCAAAGAACTAAGGAGAAAAAATTTCGACGATCTTCACAAGTTATGGTGCGTTCGTTTTCAGACATTTTGATCGTCATGGTCTAATCCATAATCTGCAGTTGATCTGGAACGAGTGCCGGTCCAAAGAACCCTACTTCTGTTTAAACTTTTATCTAATCATTCATTCTATATCATGCTTGCAGGATCGTCCTCTACAAAGAAAAGAACATGTTGTTGACAGAAGCAAACATTTGTAGACAAAATTCAGTATATCTTCCACAGAAGGAGAGGGAACAAAAGGTGAAAAAAAGCATGGCTGCTATTAGAACCGTTCTGGGTGAGAGAAAGAGAGATAAAATTGCCCAGAGTGCTCTGAAAGCTTTGGAGGAGTGCGATGCTGAAAATGGAAAGGAAATGACGGAAAACTAACTTCATGTACCTGCCACTTTGGCGAAAGAACTCGTCCATTCGAATCACTCAGCGGGACAGATAATGAAAAAGATACCTTAGGCGTCGATATTGATCATGCTCGAAAGAAATGTTCCATAGCAGCACTATTTATAATACTCATACATAATACAATGCTGTGCGAAAAAAGTATTGTCGATATGGCTCATTTTACATTTGTGGAAAAAGCCATGTGGCTTATACGTACTAACTGGTATTTATAGAGATGAACATGTATTAATACACACATATTAAGCGATCGAGTAGGGTGAAACATACCATGTCCCGAGAACGCCATGGATACCCTGCAACGGAGCAGATTTTGCCTTTTTCACATTTAGCAATAGTTTTGGGAAAACATCAAACCGAATAAACCTACCCACCTTTAGCCCAATGGACTTGCGACCACCAAAAGTATTCAATGGACCAATACAAATCTCTCATCAGAACATGGAACTCAATCTTCCACTGAACTATCTTCTCAAAACTGCTTCGATTAAGGAACGAAGACTGCTTTGAGTGCCTCGATTAGTTATATGTTAAATAGCTTTGAAATAAGCATGACACCTTATAGCTAAAAAACTCCGTAACGTCATCTAAACTGGAATAAATACAAAGCGCCAAGCGACAAGCGAGATCCGAATACTGATGTCAATCAGAAATCTTACAGCATGAAGCATGAAGAATGAACAATGTATCATAATATCACCACCAACTTGCTAGCGTGCAGGTGCTGATACTGGTAGACGACGCGTACAAGCTCGCTCAGAAGTACACTTCAAATTTGAACAGCGCAAGAATATAATTCATTCGTGAGCAATATTTTAGCTTCAGCTGTTTTAACAAAGACCTGAACGACGACAGTCTACATAAATGAGATCCTTGAGAAAGATATTCCTTGTCGCACTTGGTTTCGCGTCGCCATCTATTGGTTTTCAATCACCCACCACCAGATCCAATCAAATCACATCATTTCAGACGCATTTGCTTGACGCACCCACTACATTCATGAATTCTAATCTACGATCCTCTATTTCTTCGAGAAGATTTTCCTCACTCCACGCGAAAAAAGATCGCGGAAGCTCACAAAATAATTCATCGATGGCAAACGAGACGCAACCGCAGCAGTCGATCGCAACTCTCATACCAATCGTACTTCCCCTTCTACTTGTTTACATCTCAAACCAATGGTCCCGTTCATCCCTGTATTATCTGGTAGACTTTTCAAACTCCGAAACATCCTCTCCTTACACGTCCATGAACTTAGACATTGGATTCTCCGAAGCACAATATGGCGCACTGGCAAGCGTGGCATTTACCGCTCTTTTCGCCATTGCATCTCTGTTTGCAGGAAGGCTAGCAGATCGCAACGACCGCAAGCTGCTCACGATTGGATCGACAGTTGCTTGGTCAGCTGCAATATTTGCCACAGCACTTGGTGAGGATTACAATCAAGTTTTGGCAGCTAGAATTTTTATGGGACTTGCATGCGCATTCTCTACACCAAGTGCGTATACACTAATTCGTGATTTGGTTTCAAAGGAAAGGGCCGCGTTGGCAAATTCTTTATATGGTTCCGGAGTATACCTGGGTGGGGGTCTTAGCAGTCTGAGCATACTCTTGGATGGAAGGATTGGGTGGAGAGGAACTTGTGAGGTTATTGCTGGTTTCGGACTTCTTGCTACTGTCTCTGCGGCTGTTTTTCTACCCAGTGATCCAAATATTAAGACCGACGATGCGTCAAAAGGTTATACAAAGAAAGACGACGATGCTGTCATAGCTAGCGAGACAAGCAACGAAGGGGATACCACATCTGCTTTTGCGGATGTTGGTGAAATATTGTCAATACCGAGGGTACAATGGCTTTTTGCAGGAAGTTTTCTTCGATTTTGCTCTGGACTTTGTATTGGAGTATGGGCAGCACCTTACTACAAGCTCGCCTTTCCAGACGACGCAACATCATATGCTGTGATTAATGCTGTCATTGTAGGTCTGTGTGGTGTGACATCAGGTATCGTAGGCGGTGTGGTTGCCGATAAGACCGCAACATGGGCAGCTTCGTCAGGCAGTGATGAGAATGCGGGTCGCCTTATTGTTCCCATTGTTGGGTCTTTGCTAGCAGTACCCGCATGGTATTTGGCATCGCATGCATCGACATTTGATTCGGCAATGGCTTGGTTGGCAATTGAGTATTTAGTCGCCGAATGCTGGTTTGGGCCAACTGTAGCTGTGCTTCAGAGTGAAGTTGGAAAATCACAAGGAGGAACAGCGCAGGGGTTATTCACTCTCACGGGAGCGATTGGAAATTTAGCTCCGTCCTTAGTGGGCATTCTTTATGGGCAACAAGCGTCAGTTGCGGGTGCCATTAATAAAAGCGATATACTGTCGACCCTGCTTGCCAATGGAGTGTGCGCTGGCTACTTGCTTAGTGCTGCATGCTTCGCAATAAGTGCTACAAGAGATGAAAACATGAAGGAAGTATCATGAACAAAATGATTGAGTCTCAGTAAATTCTTGTAACAATTTCATCAGCTCGTACATACATGGAATATACTGGAGTTAGCTGTTTACTATCTCGTAGGAACTACATTGATTTGTTTCCTCTATATCCAGAAGCGAATAAGAATAATTCTGCGCTTTCCTTTCTACTAGCTTTTGGTTTCAACGAAGTAGAAAATTCAAAATGTCGATTTATCGCCTCCTTAAGATCTTTTTCATTTTCTTGTCCGCAAGCAAAATACTTGCAAAGAAACGTCCCTCCATGTTTGAGTATCCCGTCCTCTTCTCTATTTGATCCAGAAACATATTGCTCATCAAAACACGATGAACCGGCTGCCAGCATTAAAGCATCTTCACAGAGATTCAAGGTTTTCAGGGCATCGGTCAAACTATCACCGCTGAAATTTTCTGCCATGTCACTTATGATGACCTGGACCCCATTTCTATTGGACATTGATAACAAATCCAAGATCTCAGTCTTGATGCCATCAGTTGTGAAGTCACCTTGGATAAAATGAAAGTCTGGGGCATCTGCATCCCTCTCGATAGCCATCACTGTCCTATCATCAAGTTGAAGCAAATCCACAGAAATCAAGAGTCCACCATTTGAGTTCAGTCTCTTTTCCGCTACATACTTGGTCCAACCCCCCGGAGCAGCCCCTAGATCCAACACAGTGGATTGCGGTAGAAAAAAATCTGTGCGAATTTGTTGCGACTTATTTCCATCGTTGCGAGATCTTTTCTTTTTCATCTTTTGTTTCATGAATGAAGTTGCCATTATTTCTAATTCTTCAAGTTTGAATATTGCCCTGGACGGACTCCCTTGTGCTCTTGCTCTCTTCACATAAGGATCTTTTTCGTGACGCTGGGTCCATTTTGTGGAAGATTGCGTACGCTTTTTCTTGGACCCTGCCAACACTTTCTTCTTACTGCCACCGCCAGAGAATGATGAAAGCAGCCGTTGCTGCATCTGCATTGCATTAGTGATGGGTGCAAAGCAAGTAAGGTTGCGAGAAGAAGCTGTCCAGAACATCATCTGGTCAACTTGTCGATGGAAAGAACGAGAGACGAGAGATGTGCACGGAAACATGGATACAACATCATGATACAACATCATCACAACATCGTATGACGTCAAAATAATAAATAGTAAATAATGATGGGTGCCATCCCTGGGGTGCCCTTTTCAGTCTCAAAATTTCCAGCCCACCAATAAAAAATAGCGCGTTCTATCTAATTTAGCCTAAAACACGAAAAGTGTAAATCTTACGAAGCAAAGACAAAAGACACAGAAATTGCCGCCATCGTCCCCATTGCCCATTGATAAAATAGGAGAAGTAAAAGTAAAGTAGTGACAAGTGACAAGTGACAAGAGATTCTTCACCCACAACACCACCAGAGCTAATAGAGTCACAACTACACACTCATCATGCACATCAAGCAAATAATAATATCCAACTTCCGATCATTCCGAACGCAACCAGAAGTGCAGCAATTTAGTCAGGGGACGAATGCGGTTGTAGGTAGAAATGGATCCGGCAAGAGTAATCTATTTGACGCAGTACAATTTGCACTGTTGAGTCCTAAATTCTGGACGCTAAGAACGGTAAGTGATATTCCACCTTGCTATGTACCAGGAGCACGCATCCACACTACCGCATTTCAGTGATGAATGAATGAATGAATAAGAATCCAGCATTGTACCCCCAAGCGGATCTGATGCTGGAGCGGAAAGCGGAATTACCAAGTGGTCATTTTATGGATTCCGCATACGGCGCATTTTTGTCCCGCTCCAGTCCCTGTTTGTACATTTCCGCTTCATCCCATTGCAAATCTCACGCGTCTACCTCTCTCGCTATATACAGGAAGATCGCCAAGCGCTTCTCCACGAAGGATCCGGTTCCGCCGCCGTTTCAGCCTATGTTGAA
>Ga0306864_1001039_pt1 | contig 11789 bp, 6 predicted proteins | sample AntRauTorckE5430_FD_190448 | JGI IMG/M metagenome (GOLD analysis project Ga0306864, IMG submission 190448) | Saline lake microbial communities from Rauer Islands, Antarctica - Metagenome Torckler E5 #430 (v2) (version 2) | ecosystem: Environmental > Aquatic > Non-marine Saline and Alkaline >...
TATTGGTGAAGAGCTGGAGTACTGTGTTTGTACGGTGTTGTGTAGTCTTTTTCTCCTTTTTTCTTCTTTTTTTAGAAAACCCGTCACTCTCAAGAGGGGTGAATCGCACCTCGTACTAGAGAGAGAGAGAGAGAGAGTGATACATAGCATTATGGCGCGAACGCATCTGAGCCCAGCGGAATGGCCTACGCATGGACAGGATAACAAACAGCACAATAATGCTACGCGGGTCATAAACTGGTCCGGACCAATTCTTTTTGTTAGCACTTTTTACACGCAAGTAGAAAAAGTGCTAACAAAAATAAAAAATGTGATGAAGAGAAAGATAAAAATCATCAAACCAACAACGCCACTCAACTCAAAATATGTTATAATGAGTATTTGTAACAAGTCTGGTACTCCAACTGTGATTGATTGCTTCAAAATGAAAGTGAGCCAACTCAGTATTGTAGTATGGTTTATCCGTAGAATCTGCGTAGAAATATTGAGGTTTGAACAGATTTTAAAAATTGGGTTTCCATGCGTTCTGATGCATGGTAGAAACTAGATCCAGGGGTAAAGCCTTTCTATGATACATACACAAGACTCCTGTAATGTTTTTTCTGGTACTAATTTCAAGGGAAGGTGCACCTTTCAGGTTTTTAGCAAGTAGAGATGATTTTGAGATTTTTTGATTTTTACGCGGCAAAGCTAGTCGGACCAGTTTTTGACGTGGACCAGTTTATGACCCGCGTAGAATGCTCAAAACTCGGAATAGATAGAGTTGAAGTTGTTTTAAAAAATAACTATCAGCCAAAATCCAACATAAAGGGACGGCGTGCATACAAGCACTGAGTCAAAACACACGCACACATACACCATAATATCAATTAGCATCGGGTTCAAGGTTCAAAGCTATCCAATAGACTCGGCGTTGCACTTTTGTCTTCACCCTGAATTACCACGCAACAAGGCACAAAACAGCTACTACAAGATACAAGTAAGCAATCGGGAGAATACGACAGCCGACAGCACCACAATACTATAGCGTGATACACCAACTATATAATGGTACATCACACTAGAACTCCACGGTTTCCACCTGATCGACGGAATCGAATCAAATTGGAAGAAATTATCCTCATGATCCTTCTCCATTATGGAATCTTCTTCATTTATGCAACTATCCAACAAAGTCATAATCACAATGGAATCGCTTCTCCCCTAAAGCTGCAAATGAATGATTTTAAAACCAATCACCGAACCAAATGGATTACCGAGAAACGGACAAAATACGAACCAAATTATCCAAAACAATCCAGAATTGAGCATTTCCCAACTCGTGCTGCCCAACGAGAAATGGCCAAGCACGACCGATACATTGTACACTCCATACTCTACTCAGAAATGCTTTCTCAACAATACCTCCAGGCAAACTGGCAAATTCCCGAAATTGACAAAAATAAGGGCCCATGGCGATATCAACAAAAAGTTTGTATAAACATCATGGTAAAGATTCGCAAAATACCCTATATCAATGCACTGATCATGACCCTCATGGGAAGCCATGAATTGAAAGAACAAAATCATGCTCTCAAGAAAGGTATACCCTTTGGTCATCGATTATTGTCTTATACGAAACTGAATTTGCTGAATGTAGAACGCGATCAGCCTTTTGACGAGTACGATGATGTACGCATCAAAATCTTTCAATTGCCATTCCTGCACAAGCATCACGTACGGGAATACCATAGGTTTATGAAACAAGATATATATGAGGTTGGAAGAAGTCATAGATTGGATAAGATACAAGATTTTTTGGCCAGTGCCCATATTTGCATGGAATCAGATTTGCCGTGGTGCCTCATGATGGAAGAATTTACGGTTGTGACTGAAGCATTCTTGACTTCTCTCAAGAATTTTGTCATCGCCCCGTTGGAATCGTATGCTGCCACGCATAGGGTTGGAATGGAGTCGGATGGGCAGGTCTTCAAAAGATTGAAAAAGATGAGTGTTGTGAGTCTCTTTTCAGCGTATGATTCACAAGCAGGTGATGTGATGAGGGTCCATGACGTGGGATATAGCTCTATGATGTATGAGAAGGATCGTGCGAAATTGAATTCCGAACGAAAGGCAATGGGGCTGAAAGAACATTCTTTGCAGTATGAATTGTATCCTTTGCCTCTCTTAGAATCTAATGATGCAAACGCGCAAGGGGGCTTTGATTGCGCAATGTTATTTCATTCCTCCATGGTGCAGAATGAGCTCATTCCCATGTTGCAACAGTTGGAATCAGCTGAAAACGCAAGGATAGTGGGAGGCTGGTTCCGAAGTGATCAAAAAGATGAGGTTGGTGTAGATTCATTAGATTTGGAAAGAGAATTTAGTCTCTACACGGGTATTCAACGGCGAAGAGTAGAGCCGTCGCTTGTGAACAGAATTGGATTCTATGATCAAGATTTTGGAGGATGGCAAAGAGGCACTTCGGAAAAAGATCGAATAGGTATTACTAATTGGTTGACAGATCCTCGATTCCTGTTTGAAGCGGGGGCATTCTATGAAGGCCGGGAAGAATTTTGCGAGCTAGATAACGGAAATTGGATATGGGATAGTTTCTATGAATCTGAACAGAAGTCCTGCTGCAAAGAGGAATTCATGAAGCGCCAGATTTGTGAGGAAGAGGAGGAATATCGGCTTCGTCATAACTTTTGGGGTCCTTCAAACGATGAACCATAATATTGCCTTCAATTACCCTAGACAACTGTATTTTACATACCTGTCCCTATTGACCAATTTCCTGTATAATTTTGTGCGTGGAAATTTCGGTATTGGCAATTCATTACAGCGTACATCAGCGCATTCAGCGATAGTCATCAGAGTTCGGTGATACAAAAGCACTTTACTTGATCGATGATAATATGGCTCTTCTGTGCACTGTCAATGTTAAGATATACGAGAATTCTCCCAGTCTTTGAACACCATTGCGTCTCCTTATTATTCTCTCCCATTTTCAAGGTTTTTGCAAGAATATAAGACGGTAAATAGGCGTTATTTATACGAAAGTATACACGACCCACTTTTGTTCGTATCCATTTTGAACCAAAAGCAACAGAGAACCTTCTTGCCTCTTCCCTCTTCGATCATCGATCAACAATCAATCAATCAACCAAACAAACCAAAAAGTATCACGCATCTTTCTACTTTCACTGTCACTGAAATCAACAACTAAACTTGTGGTTCCTACAATATTTTCAAATCGTTGTAAACTCTAATTGATAATGATTTCGCCGGCATTCATAGTTCCAAATGCGGCGTTCCACAGCCCAAAAAACGTTGCACTGATTCCGCTCCTCAGCAGTTTCAAACTCACCAATGATTCACCGCTAATTACCCAGATCCTTCTTGAGCAGCAACTCATCGATACCCTATCACTCATTCGTCTCGAAGAAAATAATGTACGGGACAAGATGAAGAAGGACGAAGGGGAAGCAAATGATCAGGCCAAGAGTAGCAACGGGAAAGAAAGCAAAAAAAAGTCAAAAAAACAGTCCAAGGAAAGCAAAAAAGCAAGGGAAGACGTTGGTCACCTCTTGAAAGAAATTGTGGATGCGCATGAAAAAGGACGGGGAAGGCTCAATGCCCAAGCGCATTGTACCCAACAAGCCATTGTCGCACATCACGCCGCAGTCCTTCAAAGTATCGATTCGACTTGCGGAGAAGAGGACGGAAACTTCCGCTCTGCATACAACGAACTTTGGGACAATGAAAAGAGGCATCTGTACGTAAAAGAGATGATTCCAGTTATGAAGCAAGTAGGAGAGAAGCACAATTCAAATGATGTTGTTCAACTTCCCTACATCACTCTATTTCGAATTTCGGATGCAGAATCTCCCATCATCTCTGCACTTGTTACCGACCAACACCTACTAGAAATTCATACAGAACTTTCCACACGCATTGCAAAACCTGATCTGTTACAAAAGAAGCTACTCAAAAATTCAGAGCTTAGACTTTTGAATCATTCCAAAGCTACTGCTGTGCTCGTTCAGAAATACTATAGAAAACAATCGGTCAAGATTCATCCTGATCGTAATGGAGAATCGTACAGGAAAGAATTTGAAGATTTCACAGATGCAAGGAATGTACTCAAAGATGAACGCCTGCGCAGACTGTATCTCAAAGAAATGATTTCTGTCGTGAAGACATTTGGTAAAAGCTATATTGAAAGGAGTCACGACGCATGGAATAAAACAAACCGCCCGGATATTGCCGAAGGGGGTGATGAGCAGAGAAGGTCACCAATGAGATTAGAAGGAGGATTACATCAGCAAATCCTGCGGGGACCCATGCTACAACATAAGAATGGGAAAGTGACTGTTTCAGTTCATGTACTCCAACCCTCGCATGAGTTCTTTTCGCGTATAAAGAGAATAACAGTTACGTTTCAGTCCATTGACGATGATAGACATGTTTTGGTTCTTGACAGAAAGGATATTGTCAAAGAGGTCAAGTATGATCAAAGAGGAAACATGTTTGGGAATTTGGTCAAGATTGGAGAAGTCGACGACTTGAGTCCTGGAGAATGGGAAGTGTCTTGGTTTGCGATCTTGGATTCTGCGGGGGTCGATCCAACTAATCCCCGCAATGCGACTGATGATGAAATAGTGAGCAAAGTGTCATCGGTTGCACAATTCAATGTCAAAGACAAGGATTACGAGATCAAACTACAGCAATTTCTGAAGGCAGAGCATTCCTGCAGAACATGTATGGGTGAGCTGCAAAGTGCCCTCAATAAACTCAGAAACCTTTCGGGTTCGGAACCCATTCGGCGATATGGGTATCATCACGAAGTCGTAGTACTCGCAGGAAAGAGATCTAGGGCGTTAAGATGGGCCATGAATACCACAGGAAAGACGAGTACTGTCTTCGATGATCTCAACTCTATGCTTATATCCAGCAGAAAAGAGCTTTCTCTTTTGGAAGAGGAGATCAAGATCACCAAGAAGAAGAAAGACAAAAAACATATGCTTCGTATCTTCAAAGCTTATATCGCCAGTGTGGTGGAGTCCGCCGATCCAGCATTTTGGATGACAAATGTCACAGCAGAACAATTAAAGGATGAGGGCGGAGATGCGAATCGATTGTATCAACTATTCATTGAAGGAAAAGGACAATTTCAGCTCATGGTTGACTCTGATATGTTACGGTTGGCGGCTATTCGCCGCGATCTCTTCTCTTTTAAGCAGTGTGCTGAACTAGATTTGAGGCAGAAAGTTGCTCTGATTCAAGAGATTGAAGAAGAAGATGGCATTAGACTTGCCGAGGAGCAGAGGCGATTGGAAGAAGCGGCAAGAAAGGAGGGTTTTCGTAAGGCTGAACTTGAACGCAAGTGGGCAATGGTTGGAAACACTGTCACTATCAATGGTTTGACAAGTTCAAAGGGAAGAATCTTGAATGGAAAGGCTGCCCACGTTGTTGACTTTTCAAAAGAGAAGGATCGATTTGAAGTGAGATGTGAGGATGCTGACGAGAAGGTTTATCTGAAGGAAGACAACATAAAGCTGTACTTTTACGGGCAGGGGCTTTCTCAGTCAGGAGAGCCCACCTCGCCCAAAGAGGTAGACACTTCAGGGCCCTGGGCCTGTATTCATTGTACGTTCTTGAACGAAAATGACCACATGAATTGTGTCATGTGTACGAAAATAAGATCTCCCAAAAAGGCTGAAGCAGCAAGATTTGAAGAAATGGACGATCATCTTGCAAACGAGACGATAATAAATGCTCCAGATGTTGGCGAAACCCCTCACGTGATCAACACTCTCTGGGTTACCTCGGCCTTTTCAAAGAAATTGACAGGCAAACAGGGTACAAAGAAGAAGGAGCTGATGGCGAGAAGTGGAGCTGAGATTGAAATTGATGCTCAGGATTCCTCTGGAGAACGCCTTCCTGTTCATTTTAATGGGTCTGAAATGGCAGTTAGGAAGGCCATATCTTGTGTAAAGGAATGTGTCGGTGCAAGGAATATATTTGACCAGCCTGCACAGGATGTGAATGGTTTCAATGATGTGGAAGACCGAGAGGAAGTGATCCGCGACACCAATGGCCTAGAGAAATATCCGCCATTAATGCACGTTTCGCAAGATGTTGATAAATATGCTGCAACAAAGAATGCCAGATCTAACGTTGGAATTTGCCACGACTTTCTAGGATTTCAAGATCTTACTCTTGATGAATCGTTATCAAGTATTGCTGACAGTAATCAAACATCGAGAGAAAGCATGCAGCCCGAACCAACGCAGGAGGACGGACTTGAGCTCCTATTAGACTTTTTGCACGAACAAGAAACATGTATTAAAGGAGATGTCAATGAATTCTTCAAGTGGTTAGTATCAGAAGATATCGACTCTATTCACTCATTGAAAGAGGCCGTTTCCGATGAGGAGTATCTTCGTGTCTGCTTACAGATAGGAAATGGTGATGTCGGTCTCAAGGGCTTCAAGCGCAATACATTCCAACGTGCAGTGGCAAAATTTGTACTTGAAATACCAAAAGAAAGTGCCATCCTTACCAGCCACAGTCCCCGTCTCTCTCCCTCGCCAACGACGACTCTTACGCCTACGCAAGACACTAAATCTATGGAGCGCCCAGACGGATTGTACTGTCCAATTGGAAATATTATTATGCTGGATGAACCTGTTCTCGTCGGGGATGGCTTCACATACGAGAAGTCGTCTATAGAGAGATGGTTCTCCGAGAAAGTTCGAGAAATAATTGCAGCGGAGGAGAATCTAAAAAACAATCCCAACTCTGCTGTTGATCGCAAGGTTGTAAGCGCTGGCATCAGGTCTCCTATTACTGGAGAATCGCTGCCGCATTTGACTTTGACCCCAAACAATAAGGTCAAAGACATGGCTCGACAATTCGTTCTTCGACAGCAGCATGGATACACACAAACGTCAAATTGAAAACAGAGAACATCAAGATTCCCTGAGTTTGTGCGATATTTCGCAAGAGTTGATATAGATGTGTTTAGTAATATAGCTATGTAAGCGGAATAAATCCAAAAATCCTCTAATTCAACAAAAATATTTGTACGAGTACTTCTAATTCTGGTGTGTATTCTCTAAAAGCATTAATCTGAACACCATGATCCATTCTTGATATGCTGATGCCAAGATGCGAGCACTGGGTTTCTCCGATACAGGTACACAGCATACGGCTGCTCAAAGCAAGATCAAACTTTAAGGCCACGCTACATAGCCCCAGCGCCATCTTAAATAGCTATGCTAAAACTCTAGCCTTTATGAGTACGCGATCTAGTGTATCTCTCAGGACTGATCTACGTCTTTCGCACTTTCAGTCAGTATTCAAAGAAATCACAAGAATTCAACTTTATAGATCACCTGATCTTGGACTTTAAAACATAATTATTGCATCCTGCATCATCACGTTGGCATTGCAGGTCCAAGAAATTGAGGAAGATTAATGCACTCTCTCGGCTAAAGACCCTTGACTTGCCTATCTTTTTCCTATAAAAAGACTCCACTCTACATTTCGTGGAAGAATAGGAGCTTTCGCAAACCACTTGAAATTCCGAAGAGGACTAGCCGATGTCCGCTTGATATTGCAACCCGTCTAAAAGAGAATGATCTGAAGCGACGTAAGAATCCCAGATTCGAAATGTCCCCTTTATCGATCCCAAAGGCGTGTCACTGCTCTCTTACGAGACTCAACATTGGTATCCATAAATAGTGCCACATCATTGGTAATGATTGTAATAATCAATGGAGCTTTTGGTTTATCTTGTATCGATTTAGCAGTAATAGCATTGATAATATCCCCAAGGATCCTCCATGAATCAGAGGCAAGCAAGCGTTTCGGTGCATGTACATCTGAACGATTATTGGTATTGTTGACATTACTCAGAGGACGAATAGGCACAGACGAGTGGAACTGATTCGAGAACGCTCTTCAATCATTCTCTTCGAAGCCAATGTCTAGAAGCGCAGCCTTGGCTTCAATCATGACATGCTGATTGATTCCTCCAGCAGTTTTACTTTTTGCTTCCTTTGTTGCTGTGGTACTCAAAATTGTTGGGAGCCTTCTTGAAAACAAGCTTGTAGAAAGTTTTGCATCTGGAGGTGAAAGGTGTTGCTGATTGCATCACCATCAAATGATTGTAAGCTGCGCATATCAGTTGCTACGCCACGCCACGGAATCCAAGAGGGACGAACGTTGGAAGTTGCAGCAGACGAGCGAGATACCAGCAGAAAAGGAGATTGGGCCACTGAACGAAGTGCCAGAGCTCTACAAGCCGTCATTAGCAATTAGTTCTGGACCGAGGAAGTTTTACCTCTCCTTCCTCGGCTTACCATGACGAGGGTGAACGATCTTGATGGTGATTCAGCAATCCTGAAATCCCTCAAGAAAAACGTAACGTCTCTGGTGTTGCGTGGAGACAACGTTTATAAGGGTGACGAGTACAACGACTTGTTCAAACAGATTGCCAGATTGGAGTTCGTCGTTCATCTTCGACTCCTCAATCTCGGCACCCGCCCTGAACGGTGGCATTGCGTTAAGTTGGAAGATTGCACCCAGTACTTTCTGAATCGCATGGCGTCGCAACTGAAGAGTCTCGTGATGGACGAGGTTCATTTTCTCGTCGAAGAATGCGATCCCCAACGCCATGGACCCACGGGCTTGAAAGAGTTCGGTGATTTGCTGAAGACGGTGACCAATTGCCAACGATTGGAGTTCCGAAATGATTCCTAGGTCCAATATTGGGAAAATCCAGTACTAGACTATGTTTCTACTCCGATGCTAATGCCATTCAAGACTCTTCCCGAAAAGGGACCAACACATCATCATCAATCCAATTTTTTTTCTCTGTATCGCCTCCAAAGATTTGATCTCCACAGCTTTAGAACATTGTATCGCATCGAGAACGCAGCAGGAGGAGAATAGAGGACGTAGTTGTTGGAGTGTACTGCGTGTAACTACATCTGTGGCGGCACTTTAATTTTCTAAAAAAGATTATTCACTTGTGATGATGAACTCGCTATTATCACCCCCACGATATTGATTCAACAATGTATCATAGAACAAATATAAATTCTCGAGAATTCTAAACAAGGCATTGGCGGAACTTATACAAACAAGTTCAATATTTGCATTTAGCACTCCTTCACCCATCGAGATGGCGATCATCAATCATGAACCTTATGCTTTTCACTATCTACGGAATATTTGCTTGCTCCATGTGCCTGTACGAGTGCTTCAAAAGTTGTTCAGGGCCGACATCCGACGAAGGTTCCAGGGTACCATGGGCATGAACAATGACAAGGAAAAATGCCCACAAATGAAGAATCATCAGATAGAGCAAAAAGAATGCGCGAGCAAAAGGATCACTTCTAAAGTAGCTTCCCAGATTTACTGCGACAATGTCAATTGTATCAACGACTTTGCCTATGCTTTCTCTAACTTCGCCTTGTCCAGTTTCAAGTTTGAAAGCAGCCTTGATGGAAGCAACTTTATTTCTTCCCCTGGTTCCATTTCTTTGTCTCATGCTGTTGCTGTGTTGGTTAGATTCAATGTCAAAGACTTGGGCCTGAGCCGCTTTTTCAGCTATTTCTGCACGAGAAAGAGCAGACTGGAGACGATTTCGTAAGGTCTGTACCTCAGTAGAAGAATGTTGCAGTTTGGCACTTTGCCGGATGAGGTCTTCGGAGAGGGACGAGACTTCTTTTTGTAACTTTTGAGTGATTGCATTTGTTTCAGAACTGCTCTCTCCGACGTTACCACTACTCGAATGTCTGGAAAAGTTCTGCTTTAACTGTAAAGTGCTGATAGTAGACATGAGATCTGACACTCGGTGCTCGTATTCATTTTCCCGTGCCAAGGCAGCCGCTGTGTCTTGTATTTGTTCATCGGTCACATCTTGTAATTCTCGTTGTAGAGTTTCTGCCTTTTGTCTTTCAATCATAAGCTGATTACTAAGCATTTCAACTTCGTCTTTGGCACTCAAGAGCTTGTCCCTGAGCTCAGCAATAGCATTATCATTTCCCCAGGCTTTTCCACCACCATTTTTCAATAGAGCAGCTTCACACGCCCTTGACGCCACCAGCGCTGCGCCAAGATCTGCGACCGTTCGTTCTAACTCGGTCTCTCTAGCTTGTCTTTGACTAAGCTGACGAGCATGAAGTGACAGAGCAGCATCAAGCCTATCGTCTGCGTCCCGTTCTTGATCTATCGCGCTTTGTGCAGCTTGCTGTATTAATTCGATCCTCGACTCCAGCCCCACAATCTGAGTCTTGAGAGAAGATACCTGAGAGACAATGGAAGATTTTTCCTCCTCCAACACTATTGCCTTCTTCAAAGTATCTCTCTCCCTCTCTGTTGCTTCTGCTAATTCAGCAGACATGTCACCTCCCTCTCTCATTCTTGCCTCTTCTGCCCTTTCAACCCTATCTTTCATATCGTGAATCTGTTTCGCATGCGCATCTATCATTGCTTGGACAGAATCCTTATGTTCATCAGCAATGGCTTTCAAATTTTCCTTATGGCTCAATTCCGTTCTGTCCTTTTCTTCTTTGTATCGCTGTCGATCCTTCTCCATTCTTGCAGCTGCTCTTTCCAATTCTGTCCTTTGCGCCTGGAGCTCCCTTTCTGTAGAATCAAGCTCCGCGTTGAGTTTAACCAGATTGCGTCTAAGTTTTCTCGTTTCCTTGACTGCGTTGTTCTTCTCCGAGGTTGACTCTTTGGTAACCTTCTTTTGCAACTCTAGCCCTTTTTCAAGGCTTGCGATTTTCGCTGTCAACACTCCATCACTTGAAGCGATCGTGGACACGATAGGTTGACGGAAACTTTGGTGCGTATCCTTCACGTTTATATCGGTGGCTGAGTTCACAATGGGCTGCTGTTGAATTTCATCCTCTACCGTTTTCTCTTTTTTGATGGTTTGTACCTGTTCGACCGACTGAGATTGGGAATCAGCCTCTTCAGCTTGTTTTCCATTTACTTCTTCCTCACTTGCATCCTTTTGCAATAATTCATCCGTTGAGGCAACTTGACCATTGTCAGTATCTGCTGCATCTTGAGTTGTGGACAGGCGAGCTTGGTCAGATACAGTGTCAAGAGTTCCATGGCTTTCATTGTGTCCTTTCTTATCAAGTTGATGACTAATGTCCTCATATTCTTCTTCATCATCCATGAGGAAATCATCCGGATCATCGCCAGTATCAGCAGCCAAAGAAGTAAAAACTTTCTTCAGATTCTCCTCATTCTCCCCCTCGATAAGATCAATATTTTCATCTTCCTCGTCGTCGGCCTCTTCCTCGTTGTCGGCCTCCTCCTCTTCTGGATCAGCCGACAATAGACCTCTCTTGACAAGAATATCTTGGACTGAGGACTGTCCCCCAACCTCGTCTTCATAATATGTATCTTCATATAAATCAGCCTGATTCTCCACCACGTTTTCAACCCCCGTGTCTAGGGTTTCGAGAAGATTATTGACTGATTTGAGCCAACTTTGTTTGATGAAGGAGAGAAGATATGAGACAATAGAGTGGATTAGTTTCAATGGGAAATAGAAGTTGGGTTGAAAAGAAACAATTATCTACTACTGCTAGCTAGAAAGAACTTAGCTAGAGCAGCTAGTAGCCAACAGCTAGAAGCTAGTAGACGTACCGTGACATATTCGTAAAATAAACAGATTGAAGTTAGATTGATGTTCCAGGCCTACCCTTGCAGTGATAATGCAGCTTCAAGAGTGAAGCAGTAAGAACTCTTTTGAATTGAATCAATCACAAATT
>Ga0306864_1001041_pt1 | contig 11776 bp, 9 predicted proteins | sample AntRauTorckE5430_FD_190448 | JGI IMG/M metagenome (GOLD analysis project Ga0306864, IMG submission 190448) | Saline lake microbial communities from Rauer Islands, Antarctica - Metagenome Torckler E5 #430 (v2) (version 2) | ecosystem: Environmental > Aquatic > Non-marine Saline and Alkaline >...
CTAAAACGGTCGTTTGTACGAGTGAAGCTAGGAAAAAGTGATTAGTAGGTTATGACACCGGCCGGGTGCTCGTCCCGTTCGAAGCAAGCGAAAAAGCGCGACGTGCGCACCCCATATTATCGCTTGGCTCAACACTCTGCAATACACTCTACGATTTAGCTATGCTCTACCACAATCTACTACGCCGTAACACCTGTTTTCCATAATTCATGGAATAGGAATGAAACTGCATTCCTCATCATTCCAGATTCGTAAAGAGAAAACATGGCATTATCAACCTCATCTGTATCTTCATCTGTCGACTTTGGTGCTCTGCTAGCGCGAAGTAAGAACGTGAAACCAGCATCTGTCACCATATTAACTACAAGGGAAGCATACAAGTACAAACGAAATGAAACCAATGGCACAGCTCCAAACCGAACACAACAAAAGGCACTAAAAAATAATACCGGTAGGGATCGTGAATCAAATAAAAATGTTGAATTTGTTCTTCCTCGATTGATGAGTGCTGCAGAAGCAGAGCAGGGGAGGATAGCTAGTGAATTGGCATATCACCTATCACTCAGAACTCCATTGGCTAAAATTGAAAAGGCATTGAGGGATCTAGAAGAGAATCAAGTGGATACTGGGACTATAGACGATAATGAAATCACATTATTCAAATTAGTTGAAACTATTGATTTGGAGGATCGGAAAAGGTTGGAAAAGCTGAGGCAGATGAATGAAGAGAGTTTGCCACAAGAATTGCACGGAGTGCAATTGGGCGATTGGGAATCCAAGATCAATTGGGAAGGTGTAACAGAGAGCATAGCGCCGCCTTCATCAGAATCTCTTTCACCAACTGCATCCACATCTTTGGTGAAGGCTCCGAGATCGACACCAGAACTGATACAGTCTCTGCCCGATCCAATGGCAATCCTTTCGGAAACCTTCAATCCCGCCATAGAAGCGCTAGATCTGGACAACCTCATCAGCTGGGAAGGAGCAAATGCCCCACCGGGATTCAATGAGTCGTTGGCACACAAAATGGGAAAATTGATTCTACAAGATGGCGTAGCTGGTTTATCTGTCGCTGCGAAATCAGGAGCTCTTGCGACCATTAACCCAACACCGTTTAATCAATCGGACGTGTTCTTACAGAGAATTTTAGACACGCAAAACAATCCAGGAATATCTACAATAGTTGGGAGTCTACAAAAAGATCACGTCGCTTTAGCAAAAGAAATAAAACTTCGTCAGCAAAAACGTGCACAAATGGCTATTGACAAGACGAATCGTATCACTGGTGCGCTCGGTAAGCTCGACTTCGGCGGTGGAACTGGACGTAGAGTCACTTCATCGCTGATGGGACCAGGAGGAACAGAAAGAAGTGGAAGACCAAACAAGCAAAATGTTGTTTCTCACGATGCGACATACGTCGATCAGCTAGATATGATTATGAGTCACCATTTAGTCCATGCGGACTTGTCCTATGGAGAGCTTAGGCATTACCATCGACCGCTGTTACCGAGAATGATTTTCAAACCAGAGACTATTATGCCGTGGCAATTTCAAGTGCAGAACTTTCCGAATACAAATATTCTTACAAAACGAAAGGGCGGTGGCGGAGCTGACGGATCGCTTATCAGCTCTTATCAAAATAATATAACCAATAATATGCCAGGCACTCTCTCCCAGTCAAAGATCAGGAATGGTGCAGATTTATCACCAACGGAGGGAGAGCTCATCATTGTAGAATATAGTGAAGAGAAACCACCAATACAATTGACAAAGGGGATGGCAAGTAGGATCGTTAATTACTATAGAGGTGATAGGTCGAAGTGTCCTATTTCTGCTGGAGGTGGAGACAGACCTCTTCGAAAGAAGAAACATGGTAACCAGAGTGAGGATATTAATGTCGCTAGTGCAGGCAATTCGAGGAAGATTGAAAGACCACCTAGGTTGATTAGGAATACAAGTGACAATGTCACAGATTTGATCGGAAAGATTCCCAACACGAAGAGGAGTGATGATCACCTTGGCCACGGTAAGGAGCCAAAAGTAACAATGTTACCAGAAGGTGCAACTGAGATTCTGCATGCTAAAGACCATGGCCCTTTTATTGGTCAAATTAAGGATGGAGACACACAAAGCGGTTTGATTTCGAATTTATTTGCCGCGCCCATCTTTCGGCATGAACCTAGATCAACAGATTTCTTGCTTACTCTTGGAAAGATTCCTAGTAAAGAAGAAGGCGGCGGGTCCTTGAGGCTTCCAGTAGTCATTCGGCCCATGCCGGACACTATGTTTGCCGTTGGTCAAACTGAGCCCAAAACAAAAGTTCACGCACCAGATTCTAGTGGTGAGAGAAGTTTCTTCCAATCATTCAGTGTCTTTCAAATTGCCAAGGGCTTACAAAGAAAGCAGAATGGACTAAGGTTTGAAGACATCAAGGATGGACTATTTCCATATGCTGGTGTCATCCCGAATCAACTGCGATTAAGAATAAAAAAGGTTGCCATATATGATAAGAATACTCAAATTTGGACTCTAAAGGATCTTGGTTTCGAAGACTTTCCAGGAGTTGAAACGCTTGGCCGTGAATTCAGCCCTGAAGGTGTTGCAGCAAATTGGACCGCAAGGGCAGCAACTTTACGATTGCAGGATCTCGGAATCAATCATATTTATCGCACAGCGAATGGTACAGCAAATGTTGCTGCTGCAATGACATATCTGAATGGCCAGATTCGAGCTGCTAGACAAAGATGGCGCATGTACGGGAAAGTGAAGAATCATAGCAAATACAAGAACAATAAAATATTTGTTGAAGCCGAAGCCAAACTCGAGGCTGCATGGAAAGCACTGAAACGGAAAGGAGAACTTGCAAACTTCATTCATGAAGAGCTTCAGCTTGCTCCGTGGCAATCAACCTCTGACTTTATTGAGGTTCATAAAGAAGGTAAGGGATCAGGTATGATGAAGTTGACCGGTCTTGGCGACCCTTCAGGAACCGGATCTGGATTCAACTTCATCCGCGAAGTCGAAAAAGCAAATAAATCAAGTCCGAATGGCGACGGTGCGTTGAATGCGAGAGTGAAGAAAATCACTGGTACAGATAAAGATCTGAGAAAGCTGAATATGGGACAGATGGCTAGTATTTTACGCGAATATGGTATGGTGCAGAAAGATATTGATAAATTGAAGAGATGGGATCGAGTACATTGTATCCGTGATCTTTCAACAAAAGCAGCGAGCGATAACATGGGAGATGGCCTAGAGCGCTTTGCACGTGGGGAGAAAATGAAACTCAGTGACCAAAAGAAGATTTACACAGAACGTATTCAAGAGATTTGGAATAGGCAAAAAATCGCTCTCTCGGAAGATTCAATGGACATAGAAGGAGGTAGAACTGAAGGCTTTGAGAGAGCTGGAGAGGAAATTGTTGATGACGAGAATGTGAAAAGTGATGCCAACGATGACGATTCTGGTGACGACGAGAATGATGATTTTTTGTAAGTTTGTCTGTTACATCCAACTTCATTATTGAAGGGAGCAAAAAAATGTCTAGACTTATCACTGTCTCACTTATCACTGTCTCTTCCTGAATCTCAAATAGCAATGATATGGAAGACGAGTTCAATGACACTGAAGCTGCAAACGAATTGGTCTCGAATCAATTGAAAGCTGGAGGGGGGAAAGCGTATCTCTCTAAAGGTGGAAATGCAGATGATAATAGAGATGCAATTGAACTAGCGGCACTCAAACGTCAGCGTGAGGAAGAGCGAGCATTTCAGATGGATATCAGCACAGGAGAGAGCAAGAGGCAGCACACCTTCAACTACGCAGCCAACAAAGATAGGAAGGTAATACGAAGGAAAATTACCAAAACCAATCCTGATGGCACACAGACGGTGGTATTTAGGTTTATTGTACTTCCTAAAGATGTACAAAGAGCTTTGACAGATAAAACCTCTGGAGCCAATTCAAAGGCCAAACCGAAGAGACGCAAGAAGCAGAAAAACCAATTCCTGCCTCGTGACGGCAGCAAAGCCCCTGTCGGGCATGCTATGTTTGCAGAAGAGCACGAAGATGGAAGACTCCATATTCAGGGGAAACGCAGAAGTCGCGGAGGTCGAGGAAGGAAAGCATCTGATGACGACTATTCTCCGACCAGGAAAGCTGTAGAAATATCAAGGTCAAGGACAGGCGAATCAAAGCCAAAGAGAAAGCGCAGTGAAGAAGACGACTACGAAGAGCAGTATTTTGCCTCAGTGAAGAGGAAGGGTACAACTAATAGAAAAGAGAGAGGAGCGGCTCGTGAGCGTATACCTCACGTTATGTTTGCTGATCGCCTTGAACAAATTCGTCTCGTGTGCGAAAAGCGCCCTCACAGGTTAGTATATATATCGATGAAGAGCGAGTGTATGCGGGAGTTGACTTCTATTGATCATGATTCCCATCTCATTTTTCCATTTATCTTGCTTATACTTACAGTGGACCGTTTCATCGTCCTGTGGATAAATCATTTAATGTCTATCATGAAAAAATCAAGAGGCCCATCGATTTGCAAACTATAAGAGATAAGATCCAAAAGTAAGTGTATTTGCCATAGTATAGGCGGCATCAGCAATCATTCAATCATGTCAACTGACCTATTTCACTCTCTTTGTTGCAAGGTACGATTATCGCACAGTCTTCGATTTTATGAAAGACTTTGAACTCATGCAAAACAATGCTGTGACATTCAATGGCCTTGGATCAATATTAGGAAACGAAGCTACAGCAATACATGACTTTGTGATAACCACAGTGGATGAAAATCGCTTGGATTTGGACGCATTGGAAGTTGCTGTTTATGAGCAAATGACTTCAGGTACAAAGGGTCCGAGATCTACAACACCAAAACTACCATCCAAAATCCAGTCGGGAAAAACTGCCAATGTGACGATCAATGGTATTAAAACCGCGGTGCCACTTGGTGACATTCAAGGACCAACTTTTGGTGATGATAGTGACAGTGACTAGCTATCTTTAGTAACTGTTAATGCAACATAATACACTCCTACAATCCACTGTTAACAACACTTCCTACTAAAGCTTATAAATAGAAAAGATTAGTGTATTTGCTATTTACAAAGACCCAATAAGTGCTGCTGCTGCTACCCCAACAGCCCCTAGACTTCCAGCTACCAGCAGTTTGGAAGTAACTTCATCTCCTGCCATAGGTTGAACAAGGATTTCCTCAGAAACGAATTTATCAGAAAGAAGGAAAGCAGCTATCTCTTCAGCTGTCTTCTTTGGTTGTTCCAAATGTGGAACATGACCACATTCCTCAATCCATTTCAATTCGGCATCTGGCAATGTGTCCAGAAACTTTTGAGCGAATTCAATATCCAAAATAGTATCCTGGCGTCCCCACAAGATAAGGGATGGGCTTTCAATTGTAGGTACTTTGGTAGAAGGAGAAAATCCTCCAGAGAGCATAAATGAAACCAAGGCATCGTTCCAACCTTCCTGAAGACAATGAAACCGTCCTATCTTCAGAGCATCATCTGTAGCATAGGTATCTGTATCATAATATGACATTTGATTCGCAGAATTGCGTAGTGGCACACTCTTCAATACTTTAACTCCAGCTTCAGCAAGGAATTTTGGCAGCATGCTCATTGGTCCTACTCCATCTACAAAACCTTGAGCATCAATAAATACACACCCCTTGACAGTATCAGGGTTAGCGGCAGCGTATTCTATTGCTGCAGCTCCGCCCAAAGATGCCCCAGCCACACATACAGGCTTATTGTTGCCAATCACTTTCCAGAAACCAGCAAGTGCATCAACCTTTGCCTGCGCGGAAAATGTGTTGACATCGTTCAGTTGAGAATAACCCCAACCCAACAAATCAACTGCATATACGTCGACTCCCAATGCTGCAAGCTGTGGTCCCATTCGACGGTACTCAAGGCATGATGAGTCAAATCCATGCACAAGAATGATTGGAAGAGCGCTGGTCCTCTTTTCAGCTGCCCAGTGAACAAACGAGACACCAACTTCTCCAGTAGAACTAACGCTTTCAGGTACAGGAACTCTAATTCTGTTCATTCTTGCTGCTGCATCTGCGCATGCCTGTTCAGTGATTTCACCATCCCCCATTGTGTCGGGAGGGGTAAAAGTCTCATCAAGCAACAGGGCAGCAGACGCTGAGATTGCTTCGTGTACAAATGTTGTTGGTTTTTGCTGATTATGAACCACGAATGCTGTTGTTGACCAGATGAAGGATGATGCTACGAGTGCATCAGCCAAAACTTTCATTTTGGAGAGGTTGTGCAGTTTTGCAATCGATGAAGAAATAATTAGAGAGTGTGGAAATTGTTTTCATCGGTGGCTTGTTTTTTGTTTGTGCTTTGTGTGCTTGTCACCTTGCTTGCCACGCGACGACAAGCACATTTGAGTTATCCACCTTCAAGTAGGCATTTATACAGTTTCATATTTTTGACTGCACATTTTTTAAATTGTAAAGCAAACGATAGTAGGTAGAGACCGTCTTAGGTCTTAGCATTGCAAAGTAATATGTGATTAGTATTAATACTGCAATAGCGCATTGGAATTTGTATATTTAAGTATCATACTCGTCTTCTCTAATCTTTGTCCGCATTCAAAAATGATTCCGCCCCTGAAAACTTTCGGTGAATCTTCTTGAGCATTTTTATGAACCAGAATACGTTCAGCAAATTGAAAAATGCTCCAAATAAGAGAGAGACGTAGAATAGAAAAGGAGTAAAGCAACCATATCGGTAGAGTGATATTGTGCTGAAGTAGTGCAATGGAAAGACAACCAGTCTGCAGACAAAAAATACAAGAACGAACAAGAACTGAGTTGCTATTCTCATGTTAGGAGAGAGAAAGTCTGCTTTCACAATTCCAAGAATGATTGTTGACATCTCCATGATCAAATAGGGTGTCAAGACGTGACTTGCCTTGAGCTCATTGAAGACAGTTGTGACTGCAAATGTTGCTACGATATTTGAAAGAAGGGTGACAGTTAGAACCCAAACATACTGTTGAGATATTTGCAAATTAATGCACTCACCAACTCCATGCGCTAAATGCTCCGGCCCAAGTCCTGTTGAGATTAGATGAAATCCATTAATGATGTCGCATAATGCATAACCTTGTGTGATGGCAGGAATGATTCTGTGTAGACTAGTCAAAGGCCCTCCACACTCTTGCAAGGATCCAATTGGTTCTACGACGACATAGATTAGAAGGTTTAGATTGATGACATTCGATAAATATTACTGCTGTCAAAGAAGTATCTGCCATGCATACCTGGGAATCCCGACAAATGGAATGCTGCATTGGCGTTGAGATATACGCAGAACAAGCTACCAAGGCCAACGATTATCGAATGGATGAACGAGTCCCAGTCAATTCCATAACTTTTTTTCATTTGCGTCCGAATCGTGAAGAATAGAACAGCACTCTTGAATCGCAGAAGAGATATTAATGTTATTAAATTCAACTAATCGCGATGTTATGTGAAACATTCAGACTTCCAACAACTTACCGTGGCTGCAACTGCTCTTAAATTCCATTCTAGAGCGCCATAATTATCCAATATGGAAATCATATAGAGAAGGCATTTAGAAGTAGAGTCCATGCTTGTAGTTTGATTCAGTTCCTTGTTGAGAAGGAGGATGATGCTGTGACGGTCGTGAAGCCTCGTGTGTGCTAAGTTAGAATCCGTACCAGGCTTACGATCTTTGTATCATCCTATTATCGGTTATCGCTGGTTATCGGCGTCAAAAGTACTTACTACCGTCCGTGTGAAGTGTGAAGCTCTCGCTCGCTCTCTCAATCACACAAAACACAAAACACACTCTTTCAGCGACATCTTTGATTGATTGATGGAGGACGGACATCAAAGTTCAAAGTGGCATCAATTTAAATCGAAACAGGCCTTATCATTATTTTTCCTACGGAATTGGCTCACTCTCCTTTTCGCCAGAATTCAAGAAACCTTATTTTCACTCTCACAATTGACACAACAATCAATTGATAAGCAAGTTCGTACTCACTGCGCCTCAACTTTTAAATCATTCACTCTTCAACCAATACCACCATGAAATTGAGCTGTGCATTGTGTAATCAGGCATTCCAATGGTATGAGAAAGTGGACCAGCATCCCTGCGGTCTTCATTCTTTTCATCGCAATTGCTTCCATCAACGCCTCCAATCATCAACATTGGAAACTGACATGTTCCGATGCCCTGTTTGCCATCAACAAGAGTCCTCTAGGTCGGCTAATGCTCCTGATCAAAATCCTACTCGTAAAGTCCCTTTCGCGTTCGGTTCTCAGCAAGAAGCGTTCACGAGTGCAGCACATGCTTCGGGATATTTTGAACCCAAGAGGCAGAAATACTCACCAGCGTCTCCCTATTTCACTCCTCCTACATCTCCTCCTAATGACAACACCAACTCTGAGCGCACAGCTAAGAATCCGCGGAGAGCCCACGGATTTTCTCAGACAAAGAGAAGCGGGGGTGCTTTCCCTTTTAGCATCCCCCCTATTCGAACACCAGGAACAGTGCCTATTTCAACTTTAAATGAAGTGCAAGAGGCAATGCTAAACTTGGCTGTAGAAAACGAACGTTTGAACACAATGCTAATTCTGCAGACAAAAGAGAAGGAGGAATTAGTTTCTCGCCATGAAGAACAATGCTTTCGCATGGTTGACGATTTTGTGCGCGAGAAGGAAGAGATTTGGATGTCTCATAATGATTCCAAAAAGAAGGAGAATAAGTCCAGGAAGAAATCTGAACCGGTTCAATCATGTGCTACACCAGCGTTAAAATTAGAATGTATCGAAGGACCGCATAGTGGAGAAACATTCATTCTGACCGGAACACTTTTTGTTGGTAAGAAACCAGTTCACAAGGTTGCAAAGAATGATACTCCAAACAGCTCTTACAAGGATACAAGCTCTGTGGTGAATCTCTGGAAGGATCCATTGATCTCTACTACCCATGCCAAGCTGATCTTAAAGAAAAGTGGTTCAGTAAAAAATCCAGTGTTGATGACGAAGGTATACGACATGAAGTCTGCGAACGGGACAAAATTGAATAACAAGATCTTGCCGAAAGGGTCGAATAGACAGGCGTTTGTGAAGGATCGCATCCAGTTTGGTAATTCTGTCTTGCTTATATCAAAGATGAAGTGACTGCTGATGCAGCTCTCGTGAAAGAATAACTTAGGGAAGCTTAAAATAATTGCACAGCCCTTCCTATAATTTTCATTTGTGCATTAGAAATACAAATAAATTGCGACTCGAGTATTTTGAGAAACCCCCTCATTTAATCTATTCAAGCATACTGAGTTCAGACTTAATTCTTTGTAGCTTGACGTTTCGACCTTTCTCGTTGGGCTTAAGACTATCAATCTCTTCTCCACCCTTCATCGGTGCCCTTTGATGACTGCGTTCTTGCCGCACAAGTTTTGCCTATTTTGGATTGGCATTGATAATTAGATTGCTATGCAGCAAACTGAGAAGTCCAAGCAAAGTACTAAAGAACTCACCAGTTTATGAGCGGCAGTTCGATAACGCTCTTGTTCAGATGCGAGCACATTCTTTTCGGCCATCTCTCGTTTTAATACGGATTCCAATTCCACAACACTACCCTTGAGCCTAGAAATTTCATTGCGAATTTTACATGCATCTGATTCCTGATATTTTTCTTCCAATTTCTGATATTTATCATTGGCGGCATTCAATTCTCTCTCCAGCAGCTTTATTCTATCAGTTGACACTTGCAGCTTTGCTCCCTGTCTCAGCACAATGCATAGTTATCAGCACAATCCTGAAGTTTGCATGCATACACCATCATCGTGTTCCCTCTTACTTACCTCCATACCTATTACATGCTTTGCTTCTCCTTTAAGAATGATCTCCCTAATCTCAATCTCGCTCAGTCTCTTCTTGTGTTGTGCCTCCCTTTCGTCATCACCCCTTTTCATTTCCCTTTCCTTTGCTTCCACTGCAGCTAGCGACTTTTTTAGCCTTGCTTCTAACTTTTTATATTCATTTCTGCACAATTCCAATGTCTTTACGTGCTCCTCCCGATCCAGTTCAACTTGCTGCTGTAGATAAATGCGCACTTTCTCTTCCTTACCTTGCAAATGTTTACCAAACTTGGACTCTTCCTTCTTTTGAAAAGTGCTCCATTCTCTCTGTCTCCTCTCCAACTCTGCTTTAGCAATGCTCGTCTCTCTCGCACCTGCAATAATCTTATCATTAGATTCATCAAAAGCAGCAGCGGACTCTACATCAAAGTCGTGGCCAACCTTGCCATAATCTCTTGTGGCATCGAAATTAAGTGTTTGAGAAATTACTTGATCATTCTGTTGGGCGCATAATTCGATTGATACATACAATTGCGGTATTTTTCTGCTTGCTGCAACTTTCTTATCTTCACTTCTGATATTTACAATAAGTTCCTTGTAATTCGTCCCTAACTCACCCCTCTCATCAAAGAACAATGATTCAATCCGGAGTTGTGCTGAACCCAGGATGCACTCCTTTGAACAGACATAAAGGTCGATTTGGCCTGTGCTTGCTCTGAGCCACTGAAAGTGGTCACACATTGATGGAAAAGAGTTTGAGGTGAACCGAAACTGGTCACTTTGAAGTAAATTCTCCATGAATTGATAAGAAATCCAGATGCTACCACTACTGAGTAATTCAAGATTTTTAGCTTCTGCGATTTTTATAATGAGCGTGTATTGCTCATTAGAATCGGATCTATTCATATCACCTATTCGCACTATTCTATTTTAAGTGTGGAGAGAGATTGTTTCGAAAATGCTTTCAAATTTCAAAACAATGTTTTTGTAATTGTATTTATGATATTTATAATGCAGAAACAAAAGGAGTCTCGTGATTCTAAGCAGTATCGGTACCATCCTCTATATACTCGGTACTCGGCCCATACAGAAGGTGCAAAAGCGTGGTCGACAGACAAATTCCATTTGAATGCCATTCTTGCATTAATCTCGTTCAATACACAAGCCAGTTCTGCCGACGTCTGATCTCATTTGAGCGTAGTGTTATGTCGCAGATTCGCATCAATAGCTATATCAAATCTCGCGACAAACAGAAGCGTGCAAGCGAGACTGATTGAAGTGGTGCCATTGATCCTCTTTTTTCATTATCTCACAAAGAGAAATTGAAGATGTAGAGGCCAGAAGATATGCTTTTAGTGCGTTATCAAATATTGCGTCTCATAAAATCCATCACAACGATTTGCTTCATTGTGCTATTGTACAGCAGTCACTACTTTTTTTCAGGAGTTCCGATAGACATTTAAAGTCTAGCGCAGCACTGTTTCTCTGCAATCTCACATCAAATCCTGAAACCCACGGATCTTTGAGAATTTCTAATGCGCTGGAAGACGTGCAAATGTTTTTGCACCATGGTCCTAGAGACATGTAGCTACGCGCAGCATCATTTGAGCCTCAACCTCCACCGTCATGAGATTTGGTCTAATTCAACCTGGTATGAGCAAAACTTTACTGAAACTAGTAGCTAGCAGTTTGGAAAGATTTCGAAATACAAAGAGAAATATTTGCAACTATGTGTAACTTATCATTGAGTGGTAACATCGGGGACGACCCCGACTCATTTCTGGAGGAGATCCAAATGAGAAACATGCTATTCTGTTTATCGCCACTTCGGTACTGTGGTAATTGGACGAGAGACTTCAAGCAACTGTTGTAAATGGAGGAGCAATACTCCAATTAATTC
>Ga0306864_1001042_pt1 | contig 11775 bp, 14 predicted proteins | sample AntRauTorckE5430_FD_190448 | JGI IMG/M metagenome (GOLD analysis project Ga0306864, IMG submission 190448) | Saline lake microbial communities from Rauer Islands, Antarctica - Metagenome Torckler E5 #430 (v2) (version 2) | ecosystem: Environmental > Aquatic > Non-marine Saline and Alkaline >...
GAAGGTGGGTATATCCTTCGTTTTGTTCCATACACGGTGTTCAGCGTAGTATGGATTATGGGACAACATCATATCTGTGACATATGCTCTTGTGCCCAGTTCATTGCAAAACCTTTAAATTTTGACCAAAACAAAGAAAATTTTGTGTATGAGTTTTTTTGTTGCACATCAAGTAATACTTGTTTCATCTGCAACACAACCTAGAATTATTTTCTTACCTTTCGCCCTTGTTATTGATCAACATGCCACCAACGCCTCGCATTAATTCTGCAGCTAAAATCTTGTTTGGGTTCGTAGGATCCTTTGAATCTACCCACCCAGTTGGGTGAATTTGTACTTTGTCCATGTCAACAACACCAGCGCCAACTGTAGTGGCAAGTCCAATGCCATCTCCAGTCGAAAATGCTCCAGCTGTTGCAGGCATCGTCATTAATTCAGGTCGATACTTGGACAAGTAGGACCCATCGCTTCTGTCGGCGGCAAAACCTCCTGTTGCCAGAATAACATTTGGGGCATATAACTTGTCTCCAACACTCTCATCTTTCTGAGAAAGATATGCTACTTGAACTCCATTGACACTTCCATTATCATCAATCAACAATCCCAGCACCTTTGTATCTGTCAATATTTGAACTTGGCCAGACTTCACGAATTCTTTTACAGCCCTTTGCATTCCATAAATAACCTCAGCACCAACCATCCCATTTTTAGGGCGATGAGTACGTTGATACTGATGTCCACCAAGCTGGGCAACAAGAGAAAGGTCAATACCAACGCGCTCCTTCAACCACGTTACTGCTTCTCCACTATTACTCACCAGGGTCCGAATGAGTTCAGGCCTTGCACCAGTGCCAGCAGACTTTATTGTATCAGCGATGAAGCTTTCAAGAAAATCTTCTGTGGTACTATTGCTTGGACAGCAAGCATTAATCCCAGACGATGCTTTGTTCGAATTTCCACCGAGGAGGTGCTCTTTTTCAACAATTAGAACTTTACCTCCCCTATCCAAAATCTGAAGAGAGGCAGTTAATCCTGCAAGTCCAGTACCAACTACGATTACATCAGGTTGCATAATATTTAATCCAAGGTCTTGCGAAAATAAGAGAAACTTGTCCAAGTCGTGAGCGTAGTGCTTTGCCAAAATCAATAACGACTCGTCGTCTTCAAGGGCAAGCTTAACTAGCTCTGCTTCGCGTTCTAGGCTAACCATGCCGGCATTTGCAAGGGCGGCAATTGCACCTATTGCTGCATCCAATGGACGATCATCCCCAACAATTTGTGGAGAAGGAACAGAAGATGGCACAACATGTTCAGTCCAGTAGAGATTTGTGAGTTCTCTGACATCCCTTACAGCCTCTGACATCTTTGCGATGGTGTTGACGAAGGCGACAATTTCATTACGACTCAAAGAACTCGCGATGAGTTCTTCATTTGTCATGAAAAGAATCTTCAATGCAGTTCCATAACCAAGCATGGCCATCTTTCCATGAAGTTTACACTGTTGACATTGCACACAATCTAAAATGCTGCTTATGTTGTGGAATACTCCTTTGAAGTTCTGCTGAAGAGTCACCACTTGTTGACTACCTGTGGGAAATTTGGACTTCGATTCTGCCTCCACATCACTCAATGGAGCTTCATCCTCTTTCTGTCGGAACATGAGCGACTCATCGAATGCAGCAAACACATTATTGCACGACTTGAGAATTGAAGAATCTAGCAGTCTTCTCAACAATATTGTTGCTGTTTCATCATCTACAATATTCCCGGTGCGTATTTCATACTTGTTGAGGATAGGATACGCTTTCTTCAATGCACGGAGCAGGACCACGTAAGAAAAGTGGAGATTTCGAATATATTCCGGGCGATCACCAAACTGTTCATAAAAGTACAGGGCATTGGATTCCCAACCTACTCTTCCCTTTCGTTTGTTTGGGGGGTAGTAATTCTTTGCAATGCTAAGGGTGGTTGAAGCATGCAGTCCAGATAATAAGCGATACATGACTCTCTCCTCGTAACACATTGGCTGATCCATGAAACCATCCAAGTCAATGCAATTTTCTTCATAGATGGCCCTCCAGATATGAGTTCCATTATAACCGGTATTTCTCTCTGGATTTAATGTCAGATCCACCATTTTCATGCCTTCGCCCTGTCTTATATTGGCGCACATATCCAACCAAAAGGTTTCGGGTAGCCTTCCCTCTATGGCATCATCATCACATTCTTCTTCACCCGAATGCGAAAGAATGACCGGGTCTGTCTTTGTGGACCACATGAAGGTCTCTTTTTGCGATGGTGATTCCCATCCATATTTTTTATTGAGAGCATTGAGGGCAGATGAAAGGGCGTCCCTTATGGGAGTTTTGGATTCATGCGCATCATAAAACTCCGTCATTTCTGCCTCGGTCAATTCACAAAGCGGTATTGCGTCCTCCTCCGTTTCCTCAGCTATGGAACCTCCGTCACAATCGAATTCCGAATCTTCTTTAAATTCCTGAGAACTGGATACATCTTCAGCAGGAGTACTGCTCTTAAAAAAGGCTCCTGCATCTTCACCAAGATCAACATGACATGCAGATTGTGTTTCTTCAGGGTCCATTTCCTCCAGCCCACCTGCACATTCTCCATCGTCAGGCGTGCCGAATGGGTCCAAGGGTTGAAATGGAGAACTGGAACTAGAGAAGGCTCCTACATTTTCACCAAGATCAACATGACATGCAGATTGTGTTTCTTCAGGGTCCATTTCCTCCAGCCCACCTGCACATTCTCCATCGTCAGGCGTACCGAATGGGTCCGACGGTTGAAATGGAGAACTAGAACTAGCAGCAGAGGAAAACCCACTGAAACCACCTGGGGCTGAAACACCCTTCGTGGAACTTGCGCTAGATTCAGAATCTTTGGCATCTGCTTTTTTATTCCAGTTGAGTGGACACGTGGATGCCAGGTCAACATCAAAGTTTCGAAAGAACTGTGTGTGTTTGAGGTCATGAAGAATGGCGAATAGCTGGGAATCATTCGCCTCCTCTAATTCCTCCACGTGACAGGTTGCATCATCAATTTTGCCAGTCCGTTGTTCAGGTGATTGTCGTGATGGGTTAAAGGCTGTGGGGATGTTTTCAATTCCAGAGATTCGAGAGAGGAGCGAAGACACGAGGAGCATTGACATTAGATTGGCCTTTGTCGATTTCATTCGATTTGCTCCTCTGCACTTTGATCTTTGCGAGGATAGTTCTGAGTGCATCATGGTTTCTGTACAATCAGTATTGCAGATGATGCTTTGTTCGATTTGTGTGATCAGATTCGTGTTGTTGAATCTAAATCTTGTGATGATGGAAGTCTCTGTTGATCCAGCGAACAGGTGTAAGTACGATAGCGTGTAGCTCGGTAAGTAATAGCAGACCTGCTACCTGCTACTCCTCATTTTACATTTTACTGAGTCAAAAAAAGAAAGAGATTTCTTTAAGAGGCTATTTAATATAGCCTAAAGACAGCCTATAAAAGCTACACCCAACATTTTTAAAATGTCTATTGTTTCTGATCGTTAAAAAAGGAACTTTTAACAAGTGGACAAAGCAGTACCGGTAAAAGCAGTACACGTCGTTAATAAATTCTAGCCAGGTAGCTCTAGAGAGAAGCATAATATTACCACCAGGTCCCTCTCTAGTTGTTACACTGTATGTTGTACTGAAACATCATTCCATTCAAAGAATCTTATTAAGCATTTATTAATCTTATTGCCGACAGAATGTTGGATCAGTGTTCAGACATGTGCGGATGGACAAGTGGCGTCATAGCTGCTCTATCGTTTGGCTCCTTTGGAGTGCCTATCAAACTTATCTCCAATGTCAAGGTCGATCCTATGGTAATGCAAGTGAGTTTCATTGATTTTTGCATCTTCATCTTTGTTCATCACATGGTTTTCTGTTTTTCTAGAGAGGATGATCTTGAAACTATTTTTATGTTGCAAACCTACCGCTCTATACACATACATACCACATAACACATAACGCACAACTATCGCACATCCACAAAGAATCTTTTCTAACGATCTCTCTCCCTCTACTAACATCTAGAGCTACAAATCACTCATATGTTTCCTCACATGCTGGATCGTGATACCCTTAGGCGAGCCATTCAAATTTACAAAATGGGGTATTGTATCTGGGCTCTTTTGGGTGCCTGGGGCAACAGCAGGAATTTATGGAATACGAAATGCTGGATTGGCCATTAGTGTCGGAACATGGTCCTCGCTCATTGTAGTGAGCTCATTTTGCTGGGGAATTTTGGTGTTTGATGAAAAAGTCAAATCAATAGCAGGAGCTGGAGGGGCGGCCATGGTGCTGATTTGTGGATTAGTTGGTATGAGCATATTTTCTTCCCCCCCAGCAATTATCAAGGATGACACAAGTAGCAAAACCAAAACAGATGAATTGAGAAGTGACGAAGAGAGCACAGTGCCTCTTTTGGCACATAGTAATGCTCCCTATAAAGGATCAGATTCTGACAACAGCTCAGAAGATGAAATGATTGAATTGACACATATTGATATGCCCCAAGTCAGCAATCTCATTAATGCCCCTCTACCGACAATGAACAGAGCTGTTTCTAGACCTGGTCGCATTACCAGACGAAAACAAATCGATGGGCGGAACAAACAATTGTATCAAGAAGAGAAAGATACATCTAAAGGAAAAGGAAGCGACGGAAATATAAATGACAAGATTGACGACAACAAGGAAGACGTTTTCAACTTCTTTGGAGGCAAGGTGCGGTTGTCAAGGCGACAAATGGGAATCATGGGAGCTGTGATAAACGGTGTTTGGGGAGGAAATAACATGATTCCGATGCACTATGCAAGGTAAGAATAGAATTTCAATTGTGATGTGAGAAGCCGCTTTACTTGTTCATTGCTTACATTCCTTTTACCACAATAATGATGTAGCAAACAAGGTTTCCATGGAGCTGGATATCTGATCAGCTATTCTTGCGGTTCAATGATCATCACTATTAGCATGTGGATTTGTCGATATTTATATAACTTGTATTGTTGTGACTTTGATGGGATACAGGCCTTCAAAGCTCTGCCGTCCTTCCACGTCCGAGAAATGTGGCTTGCAGGGACAGTAGCAGGTGGATTGTACAGTCTCGGGAACCTCTGCAGCATTTTAGCGGTGACGTCATTAGGCCAAGGGGTAGGGTATAGCTTTGTCCAGCTGGGGCTACTCGTAAGCGGGCTTTGGGGCATTTTTTTCTTCGGCGAAGTTGAAGGGTTTGATAGAATCTGGAAATGGATCATGTCGTCAATGATTACAGTTGTAGGAATTCTTTGGTTATCTTTCGAACACGAAGGATCAGTAGCACATTGAATACATTTATTTTCGACACCTAATTAAGCTATAAAAGTGAAACGATCAATATTATGAAACAAAATTTCCAGTGTTTTTAATCTTCACCCTTTTTCTCAATGTTATTATTATCTGTCACTTTTCGACTCTCCAGCTAGCAACTAGCTAGTAATAGGCATTCAAGCATACACCTCGAAAGCATCATTTGTTTTTTAGGATTGTGATTGTCACCCTTCAAGAAGCCATCTAACATCTAAAAAACAGCCATCCAAACAAAAAAAGATCTAGCTAGTTGAGGAAATAAGCAGGCTGGTAATCAGAAGTGTTGATTTTTGATGCAAAGGCTGGCAAACTGACAAAGTAAAAGACAAAATAATGATTTAAAGTTTAAAGTAGATCGCTTAAAACCTATTAATTAGTTAAAAAATGCTCTACAATCTGCGAATAATGCCAAAAATAGCCTGAAGTGTCAATGAGTCTTTTCCCATCAATAAAGAAGCCGCTGGAGAAAGAATTTCTAAACAGGATAGCAGAACACCGGAACTCAAATGCAGAACCCGCATGTTTTTGGTGGCATCATAATTTTGAGCCGAATCATACATTATACACATACAGTCTACTCTCTGATCTTTATTAACTTACATCTGTTTATCTTTCTCACAAATAATAAAATGTTAACAAGCCAATCAATCGCGATCCTTCTTGTTGCTCAGTGCTTTCAATTCAATGAAGCTTTCACCCCTCAGTTTTCCAGTGCTGTCTCTAGGCATTCTTTTGCCCTCGCGATGAGCGGCAAAAACAATCACAGAGCTAGAGTTGAGAAAAATCTCGAGGACATGATGGACAGAGATTGGAGGGTCTTCCGTGCACGACTTGTCGCTCAAGAAGCTCACGAAGCTAAGCAAGAAACTGTCCAAAGTAAAAAGAAACAAAAGTCCAATTCGTCTTCCCACGACGAGAAGCAGGCGAAACAAGAAAAAATTGGAGGCATTTTTGCTGCTATTTTTAACCACAACAAGATGAATGATTCCTCCATTTTCAACGGAGACTCTATAGGAGGCGCAACCTCAGATTCCATGATCCCTGACCCCTGTGAAGACCCATTTATATCCAGAGCCGAAATCCCTGTTCTTTTGCAGCCAAACGTTCAGGTTGATAAACATCGATGGGCTCACTCCCTTCCTCATATCGAACCCGGTTGTGTCCTTGTAGCGAACGAGAAACTAGGTGGAGTCTTTCACCAGACAGTAGTTTTGGTCATTGAACACAATGATGTCAATGGTTCTACCGGCATTGTTATCAATCGGTAAGCATTGTACTTTCAGTGAAGTGTCATTGCTACTTTTTCCAACATTTCTTCTCACACATTTTTTCATTCAACTATCCTCAACTGCGAAATGTAGCCCATTGTCAGGAAGCCTCAACAAAGTAGCCAGCGAAACTGAGTCCAATGTCGACTTGTCATTGAAACTTGCATTCAACTCATCTCCAGTAACTTATGGTGGGCCTGTCATGCAGGATGAATACTCTATTCTTCATGGATATGGCGAAGTAGAAGGAGCAACAAAGATTGCTCCAGGAATATTTGTAGGCGGTTCCGAGGAACTCATGACTGAAGTTCGAAAGCATCACATGAAACCAGACCAGGCATTGTTTGTCAAGGGACATGCTGCATGGGTCCCCAATCAGCTCTCTCGTGAAGTTGCGAAAGGAGTTTGGTATCCGGCAAGTGTTTCTAGTGATTTTATTCTTCGTTATGCAGGAGCACCAGTGACAGAAGGAGACAATACTGTTGACTTATGGGCGGATATCTTGACTTGCATAGGCGGCAGATATGAAGCAATTGCGAAGAATCACAGCAAGAAAGGCGACAGGAGAATCATGCCATAAGTGATCAGACTTATGGTGCGGCCTCTCGTGTACTGCTTACTGTGATAATAGAAAAAAGGCCGCACTACCGTAACGAAGCAGAAGCGAAGATGAATGTCTAACTCATATCCATTGTAAGAATTGCATGTTATTGACAAAATTAGCCAACAACTACATCGTTGGTGTTAAAGAAAATATTAAATTGTTAGCTGCGCCTATTGTAATACACTTTCAACTATCGTTTTGTTGCCATCAATATCCTTCATCCATTGTTTCTCCTCCCGCCATGGATACCTTTTCAGCTGTATGTCCAACTTTCCCACCACCTTCTGGCCAGAAGCAGGCATATCCTAATTGCGATAAACCTGCTGGTTTCATTGTCCGTCCTTGAGAGTTCACAAAATCAGCCCTCTCTCGTGGACTAGGTGGTTTGAATTGTGCTACACTTTGATCAATCTTATGAAACAATTTGAAGGGTTCGATTGGTGCCACTGCGTTCATTGCAGTTTTCATTGCCTACAACGTAAAATTGTTGAGAAAATGCATCAAATTATAAAATGATCACGTATGCGTTTAAAATGAATTGAAGCTGAACTTACCCACTGTGGAACCCCACCACCAGGATCTGCATGTGCTAAGATAGCCATTCTAGTTCTGTTTGGATCATTAGGATCCCTTGATATAACTAATATGTTGAAAACTGAGTTAGCTGAATTCTTTAGAAAATAAGAGTTCCAAACGATTACACTACTTACAGTTGGCACCTCTCAAAGAAGATGCACGACAGGCTTTGTCGTCAGACTCCTTATTATTTCCTGGAGCATCTTCATGTTCACATGCTTGGCTAACAACTATCTGTGAGCCATCGCGTCTCCAACGGTGATGACAATATGTAACAAAATCTCTTGGCTAATACGAAAAAAGCAGGGAGATGAGAACAAGACACAATAATGATAAGGATGGCGTGGTTGTTGTTGGATAATTGTATTACCTTGATGAAGAGAATTTGTGGGCACTGACTCCAGCATATCTTCCCATGTGGTGATATATTCTCCAAGTCCCGATGTGCAACAACTAAATCATTATACTCTCCCATATGATTCTCGTTCGATAGATAATCACAAACATCTTCCATGGGTGCATCAATGGTTGTAAAGCACTTAATACAAGGATACTCATCATCATCGTTCTGGGCGTGCCTTCCTCTGGAATCCTTCATCCACTGAAAAGAAATCAATAATTAATCTGTTTAGAAATCACTTTCTTTAATCCTGTTTCGACAAAAAACGAAACAAAGTAACTTACTTTCAAGTAACACGTAGTTTGGCCACGAGCATTAAACTTCTTTCGAACCATTTTATTACATTTGACTTCCTTCCATCCATTTTCTTCACCGCCTTCTTCAAACAACATTTTGTGTGCCCACTTTTCAACTTCTTGGCCAATGTTTTCAAATTCGCTCTGTCGAGCTACACTTTCAATCAAACTCCTCGGACGCTGTTTAGAGTTGTCATGCGTAGGATATTCATACACTTCAGCTTCTTCATCGTCGTCAGTTTCAGGTTCGTCTCTGTATCCACGAGACGATAACTCCTCTTGTCGCTTCAATTCTTCCTTCATATATCGCATCTCCTCCCTAAGCGAGTAGATATCTTCTCTCATTTCACGCAATTCCAACAACGTTTCACCCATTATATCTGTCAAAGTCCTAGATGAAGGTACTTCTCTGTCTTGTTGACTGAGTGCTTTCGATCTTGAGCTAGGAGGCCTTATTGCAGGTCCAATATTTTTTATTTTGTTTTGTACCTGATTGTCCTTGTCTTTTTCGGGAAAGAATATATCATCTTTAATTCCATAATAGAACCCACTGTTATTTTGTCTCTTCTTTTTTGTTGCCGTGGAGGAGCCTCCTCTAGCCTCGAATGGCAACATATCACCACATTGGATGACTGACCTGAGAGGCAATGGAAATGTCGGAATTTGTGGAATGGAATCAACTAAATGGTTCACTGATTCGGAAATTTTTATTCTTGATTGTCTCCGTATAGCTTGAAGAGCAATTCCACTTTTATCATTGATGGTAGCAAGGTCGGATCTTGCTCTACCCCACATGGATTGTAGCACATTATTTCTGTTCTTACCGAAATACAGAATCGTGGACGACGAAGAGAAGGCACCAATTGCACAGGTGGATAAAACGAGTCCTCGAAAGACAACCATTCTTGACATGAAGAAGTAAGGGGGGCGTAGCTGACTTATGTTGAATATCGTTTGACTTTCTTGGCTCGCAGCTTCTCTGACCAATGTAACTATCGAAGGCAAACTATGAGGGAAAAGTCACTATACGTTCAGATCTATCGTGCTCCTCTTCTTTGACATGGTGCGCCTACTATTCGTTCGTAAAGACTGACTGTTGGCATGCGACATGCGGATTGGAGGTTTGAATCCTTCATCCCCTCGTCAGATGTTTTTTGAAATCTTCAAGTCAAGATATGGCGCGCGGTTTTTATGGCCTGCTGATTAGTAGCACCACATTCCACATTGTGAACAGAAACAAGATATCTAATGAGATACGAGATACCTACCTACCTGCAACAACAACAGAGGCATCATGCATCATAAAGTCGTGAGTAGAGCGTAGATCACAGCAAATAGTGACGAATTACAGTGTTTCGGTAGAACAAGAACAGAGAAGAGATAACAGAAAAGAAAAACTGGGGTCATCAACATCGATAAACCAATACGAGAGAGATTCCAATACAATGGCATCAGAGCATCTTCATTTCACTCCTTGTAAAGATGACCTTGATCGAGCAAGGAAAAAGATAGACAGATCTGGAACTATGAAAAGGTAGGTTTGCACAATTTTGCCTCCATAAACAGTTTCGGGTTACTGACCTCGAAACTGATGACGATCCTTTGATAATTCTTATCTTATCTTATTCCGTCTCTCCTATTGTAGTATGATTCAAGAGGCAAGAGTGCAACTAATCAAATGCGGATGGAAGGATGAAATGTTAACCGCTGCTAAAGAAAGCATAGGTTCCAGAGGTGGCGTTGCCGAGATAACTCTGGAGGAACTAATCGTCGAAGTTACGGAGACAGGAATTATTTCTGTGCCAAATGAAATAAAGGCTTCCATTATGAGTCAATTGAAGGACAGCCTGAATGAAAGCAGTGGGGAAAAGTAGAAATTCTGCTTCAATTGAAGTTGGGAAACATAGAAATTCTGTCAATTTTGTTGCTGATATATACATACATCGCACCAAAATGATTCATACAAGTTGTCCTAGACTCCCAAACTTCTTTGACAGTCAAGATGAAACCTGCAACGAGCCATAAGCCTAGAAAGAAAGAACGGCCATGATATTCGCTGGATTCAATCTCTCCTTTCGTTTGGAGATACCAAAGCAGAGCCACGTCTTTCACTCCGGTACGACATTCATATAGAGGAGATTTTCTTCAAATTTACTTCAGTACAAAGTTAGGCAAAACAAAGTCGGGGAGTTGAGAATGGTGATAAATTCAAAAGCATGGCACTGAATACTGAATCTAGGTATCCGATTTTAGAATCTAAAAAATAATTTAGTGCATTATTTATAACTTTCTATTACAACTCTGGAAAGATATCTAGAAGTGCCACAAATCCAGGTTGCATGACAACATCTGCCCCGCACTCCTTCATTGCCACCGATAGAGTACAAGAGTCGTGCTCTTTCCCTTTTGCAATGGAATTAACAACATTCTCAGGAGTAGCAACTCCTACTCCTCTGCACCCACATGCTATTGCTGCTCGAATATCATCAGGTGTATCTCCAACCATGACAACATCTTTTCCAGCATCTTTTCCGAGCAACTCCAAGGCCCTCATAACTGGGAATGGATCAGGTTTTGGAGGCCCATCCTCCATGTAAACACAGCAGTCAAACAAATGATCAATTTTGTGCAATCGAAGGAACTTGTCACAATCCTTCTTGGGCCTTCCAGTGACAATAGCCATACCATTCTTGCCACATCTTTTCTTCAGTTCTTCCAGTATTTCAACGGAAGGGATTAGGGTCTCCAAGTCACAAAGACCTGGAGTCTCGCCCTTGCCCTGGTAGTATTTCTCAAATGTCTCCACAACTTGGTCATACGTGACACTTTTGTCACCATTCGGATCGGTATGAATGAGATCGAAGCTGAGTCTCCAATCATTGTTGCATCCTCCCCTAGCTTTCCATTCTGCTACAGTGTCGAATGTAATGGAAGTAGCACCGTATTCGTGGCAAGTTGAAATGATCGAAGCGCGGTATGATCTAGACACCTCAGCAAGGACTCCATCCATATCAAGCAGGAGAACCTTTCCTGGTGGGAAATCTGTCATTGTCGGATATAAGCTGTTCTTCAGTTTCGTAAATGCAGCAAGCAAGGAAGTTGTTCGTTGCACAAGTTGTTCGTTTAAATGTGACCAGCCAGAAGCTACTACTCTACCAGCGTTCAAAATAGGTCGCAGGTCAAAATAGGTCGCGCCGAGGAAAATAATCTTCACGAAAAATTACACAAACACACACAAGAC
>Ga0306864_1001045_pt1 | contig 11753 bp, 9 predicted proteins | sample AntRauTorckE5430_FD_190448 | JGI IMG/M metagenome (GOLD analysis project Ga0306864, IMG submission 190448) | Saline lake microbial communities from Rauer Islands, Antarctica - Metagenome Torckler E5 #430 (v2) (version 2) | ecosystem: Environmental > Aquatic > Non-marine Saline and Alkaline >...
TTTTATTTTATTTTATAATGGTTGTGCGTGTTGTGCGTTGTGCGTTGTTTGTTAGCATTTTTAAAATTCAAAAATTGAGTTCGCGCCCAACCGTCACTTCCATTTTGAGTGAATCGCACCTCGTACCCCGCATTTTCAAGTTGAAGCAATTTTTAGACCCGGGTTCACAATTTTCCATCATGGACCATGGATCTTACCTTTGAGACTACGGAGATAGCTGATTCTTGTCCATTCTCCAAGCTAGTATCAGTAGATGCCGCTTGTGCATTTGCTGAAATAATCAACCTCTCCTCAGATCCATCCTTTCTCTTTGCTCCTTCGCCTTGAAGAAAGTTCATGGAGTGTGATTGCGAGGTCTTTTATTGTCATCAGATTATTTACAAAGCAAAAGAAATAGGATCAGGATAAAGTTGGGGTTGCACAATAAATTCATTTGGTTTAGGAACGAATACTTACAACTCTCGGTAGTGTTTGGCAGTGGGTGTGGTGTTCCTTTAGTGCTGTACTTTGTGAAAGTACAATTTTTAGTATTAAGATTGCTATTGAAACTATTCAAAACAATGAGAAAAGATGAAATCTTTGTTGAAAGCTTCAGGGTTTCAGGTCGTAGTACTAGTACATAACTGGCATGCGCTGGCGGGTTGGACCTTGCATTTTTAGCAAGATGCCGAGGATATTTACATTCGCATTCATTTAAGAATTGGCCCAGCCTCAAAACTTTCACGAATGAAAAAATGAGAATACTGCGTGGGGGCACAACTCTTTTTTCTTCACGAATAAAATTGAAATTCTACGACCTGATTTCTTAACAAAGACACTCTTTCCGATGCTCAAGTGTGTTCATTATCATGACTTAATTCCCTGACTTACATTGGTCTTTATGATGTGCCTACAATGACTCGTTGGATGAACATGGTGGGTGTTACAAGAATTTTGATTGTGGTCGTAAAAAGTAGGAATTTCGGAATTTCGGTGGATCTGGCTCCCAAAAGCTCTCAAAGCGTCAATCAACATAATACAATTATCTATGGAAAGAACTAAGTAAATTGTAAATCCGCGAATGCATTCGAATGATCGCGATCAGTATTGTGTACAAATACCAAATACGGTAGCAGCCACAATATCAGTAAGGTCTTATTGCTTATTAGCTTCTATTGGTCTATGATCTATGAAAAGAAAATACGGCTCTCTATTCTTAGCACAAAATAAAATAATAAATAATCACACAGCACCCCTCCGCTCTAGAGAGGGGTAGTATGAGAATCGACCCTTTTAGCTGGAAAATCAGCACCTCTCTATGTGAATAGTAAATTAATGTAAAATTGAAAGACCCTATTCGATTTGGTAGATCAAACTCTGTGAGCTTCTGACGGCTTCCAAAAAAGCAACACAGCAGTCCAGTTAGCAACAAAAGACGACAGACGAAAGGCTGGCAACTGGCAATACGCAACAAGCATATTCATATCTGCAATAACAATAGATTCCCTTACTACATAGCCCCAACAGCAACCCAGAAGCAAACAAAATAAATCAACGTAGCATCAAAGTCAATTAAAATGGGTGATTCAGCATATTCCTTCAGTCTAACAACATTTTCTCGCACGGGAAAGCTCCTTCAAATTGAATATGCACTGAACGCAGTAGCGAATGGTCGCACATCTCTTGGGATCTGCGCCAAGGACGGCGTCGTGATTGCTACTGATAAGAAGCTCTCGAGTACTCTAGTGGATACAGATCAGGTTAGCAAGGTCCAGGGTATCACTGAAGGATCAGGATTTGTTTACTCTGGTCTCGGTCCTGATTATCGCGTGCTTGGTGAGTCATTACTAGTTGGATTTGGACTTGGGGTTGAACTCGGCATGGTGGGGACCGGACCGGGCTGATTTATTATCAATGATCTCACCATCATTACATGCGCATTGCCTCGCTTCAATTTCACTACACTTGTTTCATCTGTGTGTTTCACTTCATTGACTAACCCAATTATTTAATTATTGATTGCCGCCCTCTTGTCGAATTCTAATTCCACTTTAGTCCGAAAAGCCCGCAAATCGTCACAGTCATACTACCTCCAATATCGAGAAAATAAACCTGTTTCGCAACTCGTTAAATCAACCGCATCCGTTATGCAAGAGTATACCCAATCAGGCGGAGTCCGTCCCTTCGGTGTATCACTCCTCGTTGCTGGAGTAGACGCTGATAACACACCGCGGCTATACCAGGTTGATCCATCCGGGGCATATTTTGGATGGAAGGCCACGGCCATTGGAAAAAATTATGTCAATGCCAAAAACTTTTTGGAAAAGAGATATCAGGATGACATGGAGTTGGAAGATGCGATTCATACCGCGCTTTTAACTTTGAGAGAGGGTTTCGAAGGGGAGATGACTAATGAGAATATTGAGGTTGGTGTTGTGAGTAATGTGGATGGCAAGTTTAGGGTATTGACTCCAGAGCAGATTCAGGATTATTTGGATGAGGCCAATTAAGCTGATGGGCAGGATTGTTCGTTGGTGATGATGTTGTGATGGATGAGGAGAAGTGGTCGTCTGATGTTTCATGATGCAATGCAAAGGAGAAATTGAATGATGGATGTGCAGTTTGTAAAGAGCATAATGATGAATTTCCTTTTGCGATTGTATACAAGCTTAGCTTAGCCTTTATGATTTGAATTTTAATTCATTACTGATTTGAATGCATTGCATTGTCTCTTGATTGTATTTCATGATTGGTCAACAAATTGTCCTCCTCCAATGGTCAGCTTTCTCTTTTCTTGCTTGGATTTTTTCTAATTCAAATTCCTTGACACCTCAACTGTGTTGGCTCACAATGATCTCCCCGAAAGGGGTTTCATGTGAGTCCACAGGAAACGATAAAAATTGCAGCCAATATATAATATTATATCACCAATGACAAAAATTCAACATGGTAACAAACACTTGACCCAAAGAGAGCATTTCAAACAACAACCAGTCCATTCTTGTTCGGGAGAGTACTGCAGTCTGATCCACGTCCTCGATCCCAACCGTGATATCATCAATGTCAAGAAGAAAATTTCCATACAGTCTCCTCGAACAAATAAAGGAACGCGAGGTCGATTGCTGAAGCAAAATGATAGGGAGGGGAGGGAGAGAGCTTTAAAAATACTGAAGAGAGTAGTGACAAAAGAAGAATTGTTTGGTTTAGAAGATAGTGGAGATGTCACCAAGTTAAAAATTGATGGTAGAATATGTCCTGGGAAGAAAGGGTTCTTGTCCGTTCCGAGGGAATCCATTGAGAGATCCAAGAGGGAGCATCGGGTGAAGTTTCTGGAATTGCAAGATATGGAAGATCAAGAACTGGGATTGGCGAATGTGTGGGAAAGTGGTGAGGGTAAAGGGGACGAGGTGGATGTGTATGCTGGAAAGACAGGGGAGTCGAAATTTATTCAAGTGTGTGAGATGTGCTTTCATACGTATCGACTTTTGACGAAAGTGACATGTCTTCGTGAGAAAACAATATTGAGTGCCACTGAAGATGAAGTATTTGGGTTATCGCAAATGTTGCAGGAAGACAGGCCCAGAGGCAATGATGATGATGCAATATGTCTATCTTTATCAAGAAAGAATACTTGTGTGGCACCGCTGCCTGATTTGGATCTTAATAAAGACTGGAAAGCAACGGAATCAAATAGTCAACAAGGTTCGAATGAGAAGTCTAATGCAAATCGAGGGATAGCTGTACTGGAAAGGAATGATGGAAGACAAAATAGTTCGCCTTTGTCACCAAAGAATCGAATGCCGATTACGCCCAATGCACAAGTAAAAAAGATGAAGCGACCCAGACAGAGCAGTATGAGCCATGACGAGACGTCACGCCACATAATTCGAAAGGAGACTCAAATGAAGAAGTTTGCACCGGATGACAAAACTGAGATCCCATACTGTATTCTATCAAGTACGCTTAGGCAGCCCAGACAAAAGGCTAATAGTCAATCGGGACCCAACTCTAGGAAGGCTCACGCCAGACCAAAATGCAACCTCGTTGTTTGCCATGACCTATTTGATACTTTTGAACGGATGCAAATTTACCTCGCTCCATTCATTGAACGTTTTGCAGGCCACAAGATCCTTTTATGGAATTATGCTGGTCAAGCATACACTAAGTTTTCCGATACAGAGTGTCTCAACAATGCATTTCACACCAAGTGCCTTATAAAGTTAATTGATCACGTCGGTATAGATGGTACTAACGAATTTGCTACTAACGAGCCTTTCTACATCATGGGCCATGGGCAAGGTGGATCGATTGCATGCTTGTATGCGAAGTCTCGACAACAACCAAGCCTCAAAGGTTTGTTCCTTGTGAACCCCTTATCGTATGTTGACACGCACTTTGCATCTGTGATCCATGACTGTAGAAATGTGTTCAATTGTTCACCTGAGGAGAGACCCGACTTGCCCCTATATTTTTATTCTCGCTTTCTATTTTCGGACGGATACCTCAAGAAAACACCAACGGCCCTTGCCCTAAATCTATATGCTGCAGTTCACAACCCAATCACTTTACGAGGAAGGATTCGTTTGTGCGATGGTGCATTAGATAACGTTGACTTGCGTGGAATTGTCAACGAAGTGTTTGCGCCAATCATTTCTCTTCATGGGAAAGATGCTAGTCTAATGCGTCCGTTGCATGCAGCAACATTTTTGCAAGATAGGGAATGCTGCTCTACCATTCAACAAGCAGTATATAGAAAGGGTGGTAAACGAACTGTCGTTGTCATGACAGAGGGTGGTCATGAACTCTTTCAAGAAAAGAAGAAGACTATTTGTATGTTGATTGAGCAGCTATTGACTGGAAATGTTTCTTCACCTCAAAATGTGAAGGATGTGAATACATCTACTGATAACAATAGAGGAAAGCAAGACAATTTAGAGATAAACGATAATACGAATCAACAAAAGTGGAGCGATCTTATCAATTTTTCGCTGAAGACAAAGGATGATAGTTCCGACCCGAGCAAACCACCAGCACGTCATTTCAGAGATGAAACCAACGTCAAGCATAGGGACAACGGCAATAGGAAAATAAGAAGCCTCGAAGAACATTGCATAAATAGACCAACAAATATGTTACTTGATCCCGAAAATCCTACCTTTGAACGACAGAAAAATTCAATATACAAACCCAGTGCAGGGTCCAGTATTTATCCTGCCCTTGATGAGGATAGGAAAACTAAAGAGTATATGGCATGGCGATTGAGACGTAATAGAAAACGACTTACTCGATTTCAACGCGCTGCTGGGATCATTCAAAAAACACTTCGCGCGTTCATGGCAAAGACGATGATTGCCCGATTGAAACGGCAGACCTCTGCATTGACAATACAAAGATGTTATAGGGGAATGCTCGCCAGATTTATATTCATAGAAAAGAGAAAAGAAATATGGGCTTCACGCTTTGTACAGCGAATGTACAGAGGGAGAATCGGGAGGAAAACTTCATACTTTACTAGAATAACGAAGAAATCTCAAATACACATTGCAAAAATGTGGCGAGGATATGTTGCACGAAAATGGGTTAATCGTTTATTACTTCGTCGCAACTCAGCGGCGACTGACTTTCAGACTCTTTGGAGAGGGTGTATGGCGCTGAAACTGGCTGGAATAATGAGACTGAGGAGAAATTCTTGCATTGTTATTCAGCGCATCCACCGAGGGCGTCGTGGGAGACAAAAGGCAGATAAGGAACGGGAAAAGTATCTTTTTAGCCGAAGCCAAAGCAGAGGGATTGAAATTGGCCGGCAAATGTTGAGTCAGCATAAAAGCCAGGCAACTAAATTACAATCTGAGCTCAGTATTCTTTCTCAAGAAAAAAAGATACTGGAAGAAAAGGTTAAATTCATCACTCAAGAGATTACAAACTTTCAAGAGACGCTGACGACGCTGGAGAAATCTATGCAAGAAATATGTCTTATAGAGGTTGACCTCAAGTCCTCAAAATTCGATTCATCCAGAGCTAAAGCAGATATTTCGATTCGGCAGAAGAAATCGTAAGTGCATCGTATGTAAAAATTTGTCTGACTCTCACTTCTTTCTCTAATTCTAAATTAAAACCTTATTCAGGTGCCTCGATGAGGAGTTTAGCTCTTTGCTTATGAAGATTACAGATAGGAAGAATCAGCTCATATCAGTAGAGGAAAAATTGTCTCGGTTCCAACAGAATAAGGAACAGAAGGAAAAGGCTTTAAGGATACTTGAAAGAAGCCTTGTTTCTCTGTTAGAGACGCAAGAGATCGAGCTAGCTGAGATACGACGGCGCCAAGATAAAAAAGAAGATCTTGCTCTGAACCGCAAGACTCAGAAATCGAGCAAGGAGCAACATCGAGATTCCGAGGATATGCAAACGAAGCAGAGATCTACTCTGGATAGACAAAAGACTGCTCAGCTAATGAATTCTACAGAGACCATGATGAAATTTGGATTTACTAGCATGTCAATGACTTATTTCACAGCTCTGAATATGGTACGGACTATGAAAGATATCTCGACCCAAGAAGCAGGAAACCTAAGTAATATTGAAGTCAGTCATGATGATGCACAGGGCTTAGGAATAAAAAAACAGAGTGACCTTTACACAAGGAGTACAGACTCGCCAGTATTGAACTGGGAAGTTGACCATGTGATTCAATGGTTAAAAGCTCTATCGTTGAGTCAATACGGGGATTCGTTTCGAGATGGCTCCATCGATGGGCCTTTTCTTTTCGAACTTACTGATGATGACTTGATGAATGTGTTGGGTGTCGAACATAAGTTGCATAGAAAGAAAATTATGTTTGGGATAGCTCAACTTCAGGGGATGTCAACTAAAATCAATGTAGATAGAGACGATACGATTGGGTTCGACGGGAGTTTAGATTTAAACGCAGCGGTACGGTCAATTAGTGTATTGTATGTAATGAATTTTGCCCTTACTCACTATTGGTCCTTCTCATTTTAACCAAGCTTTCAAGAGCACCAGTTGGTTCACCTGAAGAACCAGCTTCGCTCAGCCCCCCGCCCATCTCTTCCGTGCAGAAGAAGAAGGTAAGCATATAAATTGATATATGGAAGTGTCCTGAGCTAGCGATGAATAATCTAATATATCTTCGTGTGTTGTTTCTCGTTTGTATCCATAGGTCGAGCTTCCTCTATCACTCGAAGACCTATCGCGATGGGTCAGAAATCAGAAATATTCACTAATAAAGGAAGCCCTGAGCTCTCTTCCTTCCTCAAAGTTTGATGCAAGTAATGTTCGAGTTCAATTTATGGAAAACATGGGCACCATCTATGAAACTTTGGTAACTGCTAAACTCTTCCACATCAATAAGAATGACGAACATGGTAATACACTGATGCATATTGCTGCACAAAATGGGAACCTCCGTATTGCGAGACTGCTAATTCAGAAGGGGGTCAATCCTAATCATCAGAATAAGCAAGGTCAGACACCTGGTCATTTCGCTGTCGCTTATCAATTCTATGATTTTGCGAGTTGGCTGTTTGAAGAAAAAGGAGGGGGTGGAGATGATTTGATGTTGAATATGTATGGTTTAGGTCCATACGATGGAATATCTGATGAGGAATGAATGCTAACATCAAGGAGAGGGAGGGAGGGGAAGGGGCTGAATATGATATACCACTCGGTTTGCTAAGCCTCTGACGATGCATACTCGTGTGTAGGACGCAACAATCATATCGCTGAATCAAGAGGTCTGAAAGTATACTATGCGTTGTGATAAAACCTACTGTTAACACATTTTACTGTCGAGGATCCCTTCACCCTTCACAACTTATTTCGTTAAATTAGCTTCGATGAACACAGATTGATAGTCTGGAGTTTTCATGTTCTTTCGATTACCATTGCTGGTGTCGTCGATAGAAGTGCTATCATGGCAGCTTTCTAATTTTTTGACCGTCCGTAATTCCTATTTGCCCAAGTAGTAGGAATAGTAAAACCTATAAAAGACTCTATGAATCGACGCAATCATAGATCGGACTCAGAGAGCGGTCTGCAATTATTTGGGGTTCCCTCCCTATTATCTGTTGCGGGGCTGCCAGAGGTCGAGAGTTGAGAGTTGAGAAAGAAGAGACACAATCGGACATCAAGATGAACCTTTCTCTACAGCCTGTGTTGGTCATGTCTTGGTTTCGTGGTGATCACTAAAGGACCTTACGATAGACAAAGGGAGCGATCAATGCTTTGCCTTCGTATTTTATTTTACCTGCGGCGTTGAACTACCCCTGACTCCTGACTCCTGACAGCTCCTGACTCCTGATGAATGATGAATGATATTGGAACGGTTAAATGTGTGATCCGAGAACGTTTAAGATCTTTTCAGTGTGAAGTAAATATCTGTAATACCACAACCTATCTACGTCACAATTGTTTGTTTGTCGAGGTTTGTCGACAGAACACACCGTTGTTGAACAGAACATGAAGCATGAGAATTAGGATACTTCATCATTTCAAATCACAAACTGATAATATTACCACAGTAGGCAGTAGGATTCTTTCGAATAAACAGTGAAGCAACATGCCATCCATTCTCTCCAGCAACAGTATCTTCTTCATATCGGCAGTTCTACTGTTGTGGAATAAACATAATCCGTTTGTTCATGCCTTCACTCAATCTGCACCTTTAGCAGTATTTTCATCATCTGGACGGTCAATTCGTTATCAGCAGCGGCCAGAACTCATCTTGTTTTCAACCAAAGATCATCAATCTCAATCACAAGAACAACTGGAAGTAGCAGCAAAAGACAAAGTGTCATATGCCATTTCGAGAGGTGATGGATCTACTGGAGGAGGTGGTCTTCCCATGCCGAATCAACACAAAAAACGCGAGCAAAAGAGCAATGCCGTCGATCAAACGGAATTAGACGACACCGTTGATAATGATGATGATAACGATAACCTGCGTAGACCAAAAGTCGGTGCTGAAATGCCAAACGGGAGACCATCATGGTTCCGCGTTCCTGCTCCATCCCAATCTGAAAAATCACGCTACGCCCAAGTCAAAGAATCACTCAAAGAACTTGAGCTGAACACCGTGTGCGAAGAAGCACAATGTCCAAATATTGGCGAATGCTGGAACGGAGGAACGGGAACTATCATGCTACTGGGCGATACATGTACCAGAGGATGCATGTTCTGCGCCGTCGATACCAGTCAGGCACCTCCGCCACCCGATCCTTTCGAACCCTTCAAAACAGCAGATGCAGTAGCGCGCTGGGGAGTTGATTATATCGTCCTAACGAGTGTGGACAGGGATGATATTCCAGATGGAGGTTCTGGACATTTTGCGACGACTGTGGAATTGATCAAGCACCAGTCACCGGATATGTTGGTCGAATGTCTTGTTTCTGATTTTAGAGGGGATTTGAAAGCGGTTGAAAATCTTGCCAACTGTGGAATGGATGTTTATGCGCATAATGTTGAGACAGTGGAGCGCTTGCAAAAGGTGAGTTGGAATGAGAGAGAGGATGAATGATGAGGGTTGCTATGATACCATACTATTGTGATGACTTGACTGGTTTCTTATTCCAAAAAGACATTTAATAAAATACTCACCCTTGCGGAACATTTGAACATTTGATGATATTAAAGTTTGTGAGAGATACAAGAGCGGGATATCAACAATCACTGTCAACTCTCAAGCATGCAAAGCATTTGAATCCTGACTTGTACACCAAGACAAGTGTAATGTTGGGTCTTGGGGAGACGGATGAAGAAGTCATACAAACAATGAAAGATCTTCGTGCTATTGATGTGGACGTGGTGACCTTTGGTCAATATTTGAGACCGACAGAATCTCATTTGTCTGTTGTGGAGTATGTCACTCCAGAAAAATTTGATGAGTTCCGAAGGATTGGAGAAGGCATGGGGTTCAAGTATGTGGCAAGTGGACCAATGGTGAGGAGTAGTTACAAGGCTGGAGAATTCTTCCTGGAAAACATGATCAAGAAGGAGAGAAAGGAGCAGGTAATTCACGTAGAATAAAGGTTCTGGACTGAAAGGACTTGCTTCATGGTCTTGCACTTTGTAATCTGGCTATCCAGCCATTTGACGCGCAGTACTCTAGAGACGAAATAATGCAAAGAGTGATTCGATCTTGCAGCTTACTGGAGGGCATGCATGTATTGAAGGAACAGCATAATATGATAGCATGTAGAAATTCTACGAAATGAATATAAAGAACAGTTGATGCGTTTAAATTGAGGCATTCTATTCCAATTCCTTGTGTTTATTGGTCCTCCTCCTTGTATTCATACATCATAAAATTTATGCAAGATGCGAGCGAGCGAGCTTTTTTTAGGGGTATCACAGAGGCCTATTTCACCGCAAATTACAAATTACTTCCTCCAGAATTCTGTAATTAGCACGTCTTCTGGAGATAAAAATCTGTAATACTTTTCTCTGGATCTGCATTATAATTAACTGCTGCTGGAAGTGAATGGAAAGCATCAGTTTCGTCTTCGTGAGTGCAAAGCACGAGCTATATTTCATCTATTGTCAATAGCAATAGTAGTTATGAATGATAGATTTGTTTAATGATTATGACATTGCTATATTCAATAATAATAAAATAACCACGTTGTTTCTCCTGCTGAATAACACTCTATGGCTTGAAGTGGAGTATCGAAGAAGAACGGGAAAACAGATGTTTCGCGAGGGGAGCCGAATACAGAGAGACCAACACCTAAGAGGTTTCGCTCAGAGCACCAAACATAGTCAGAGAGGAATCGGATAATACCTTTCATTCAATAAGAGTGCCGTTTTTTTCTATCTGAATACCAATTATCATTATTATGGTCGTATTGAAAATTCCATTCCATGTCTGAGATACGCTCCTCGTAGTCTCGAACATCAAGCCTGTGATCTTGCTGCATAGCATTCTTCGTGTCTGTCAAATCGTGAAGTTTCATCCTAAGCTTACGAATTTCCAAATGTGCAGCTGACAATTTGGTAGGGCCCTGGTGATGCTTCCTTGCGATTTTCTGACGCGACGGTCTTATAAGGCGTTGATTATAGACAGGAGATACTAGATCATTTGCCATTGCAACTGCTTGGCGAGAATTTGCTGGACGCTGGTACAAGGACCTGGAATGCGCCTGCATGTCATTGGTTTTGTCTTGATAAGATGACGACTCCTTCTCGATTGTAAGGAGTTTAGCCGCTTTCAAGCGCATTTTAGAAATAACATTCTTTCCCTTGGGTTTTTTCGCCTGATATCCTGTATTCTTGGTATGGTAACAATAGAAACGTTTCTGGCCCTTTCCTGCTTTCTTGAGCATACGCAACAATGAGCTAGCAAAGCAGTTTGAAGTGGGATCGTCGTAGTCATCAACAATGGGAATGCGCATGATGTTCTTGGCATCACGGAGGTAGCTCGTGTTAACAGTAAGTTTCCTCTTTTTGTCAGTCTTGATATGGCCAATACCAACATAGGGCTTCCCTGCATACTTGTGCCCAGGTTCGAAAACTCCCTGAACAATTTGTTCAACGAGAAGCTGGGCATGTTCTTCGACTCCACGGAATCCAAAGTAGACTCCACATCCAACGAGGCACTTCATTTGATGCTGTTCAGGAATGCTCTCGTCAAACTTTGAAAGAAGAACCTTGTGTGAGTCCTCTACAGCAACTCTATGCTTCTTTGGCACACCAAAGACTGGCTGCTCAATGATAAGAAGTGAGAATATGGAATATTGTAATCTTTCATCATAATCAATCTC
>Ga0306864_1001046_pt1 | contig 11753 bp, 10 predicted proteins | sample AntRauTorckE5430_FD_190448 | JGI IMG/M metagenome (GOLD analysis project Ga0306864, IMG submission 190448) | Saline lake microbial communities from Rauer Islands, Antarctica - Metagenome Torckler E5 #430 (v2) (version 2) | ecosystem: Environmental > Aquatic > Non-marine Saline and Alkaline >...
AAGTCCTATTCTTCATCTCCTCGGACACCGAACAGGGATAATAAGCGTTCGTCTCCGCGCACTTTTTGACTTTCTCTAACAAGAAGAGATCAATCAAGTTCGGCGGAGCCGAACTTGATAATTGACACCTCTTACCCAGAACTGAAACATATTCCATCCTTCTCATTTGTGAGCAATGTTGTGGCAGATCTCTCTAGAATTCCAAATACAATGATCATTAATGCTCATTCTTCAGAGGTGTGGAGACTTTTGGGGATTATCAGGATTTGGAATTGTGAACTGGAAGCTGCATAGATTTTTGCAGTCTGCTGGCGTCTAAAATCTGGATGACATCTCAGATACAATCATGAACGCACACTACATGATGTTTTGAAGATTCACAACAGTAGTAGCGTAGTGGCTCCAGACTCCAGAGACTCCAGAGACTCCAGAGACTCCAGAGGCTCCAGAGGCCAGAGGCTCCAGTTCCTACTTCTTACTTCCCACAGCTTCCCGCTCTCGCGTTGCGCGTTAATATCGAAAGTACAGTACATAGTTTTGACAGTCATCAGTCATCACAGTACATAGAAAATAAGCTATTAATAATGAAATTAGCTGGAAATTAGACAAAACATAGTGCTGACGCCACCGCCGGCACACGTTTGGCAGCTGGCTGGCTTTGAAAGATGACAATAGTTTCGCGGAAATTATTCGTGCTTGCAATAACTGATACAAAAAAATGGGAGGAGGAGGATAGGAGTCCCCTTCACGAATCATCACGAACCCTCGGCATTGTCATCAGTCATCACACGCAACTATTTTGAATAGAGTTACAACGCCAAGCCACGCGATACACCATTCCGCAAATGGAAGAAACGATGGAGAGAAGACAGTTAGAAAGACTAGGACTTAAGGCTTGCGACATGTATGAAAGAATCCACACTGAGTTTTCCGTCATTGTGCGCCCGGGATCACTAGGACTTCACCTCATATCCGACAGCCCGCGCGGAATAAAGGTGGTCGAAGTAAACGAAGATTCCAAGTACAAAGGAATCATTCGTAAAGGCGACTGGTTCCAATCCATTGATTGGGAATACCTTGAGAATGTTACGCTTCAAGGCTTTAGAAAGTTCCTCTCAACGGATGAGAATGAAGCCAAAACACTTATTGTAAAGAGATCATATATCAGGCACGTTTCCCTTCGTACTGCTACTGCTAACATGGTTGCATTTCCATACGGTTGCTTGGGACCACAATTAAGGTCCCCGCCACCGTATTTAGAGGTGTCGGCAGCGATACCGTCAGGACCTGGCACCGTCAAAGATTTAGATGAAAATGACACAAATAAACCCCTAGGGATCATTTGGATAAAAGGAAAATGGGCACCTATGCCAAAAAGGAAAAAACGGAAATACCAAAAGAGCGACAAGCAGTATGAAAAACAGTTCGGAAAGAAGGTGAAATTATCTCCTGTCAAAGCCCCCAAAGCCCCCAAGGAGTACCGCTGAAAGGAGAGCGCTTTACTCAAAAGTAATCCTGTCGAAAGAGAAAAGGCGAAACAAGCAATCGCCGCAATTAATAGTGCTTCGGGCAATAAAAATGATAAGGCTGCATCTCTCGCGTCGGCTCACTTAAGAGGCGTGACGATGCGCCCATCTGGAAAGTGGCAGGCACAATATTATTTTGCTGGAAAGTCGCAGTACATAGGTGTGTTTAGCTCGAGAGAAAGAGCGGCTCTTGCGTACGAAATTGCCAGGGAACATTTAAAAGACAAATTCGTTCGAGACAAGGAACATGCAACAGCTCGTGTATGTACAGCGAGAAAAGCGGCATTTGAAGGAGTTAATGAGACTAGTTCTTATCACGAGTTTGCTGATAAAAAGACTGCTGCTGTCGAGTTTGCTGATAAAAAGACTGCTGCTGTTGAGCAAGAAGACAAGTGTGAAAGAAAAGAGGACGAGGCTGACAGCACCACACATGGCCCATATTTCTGGAGACATGAACAAATAAAAGAAAACATTAACAAGGAAGAAGAGGCAAGGTTATACCTAGATCAGCGCTTAGAAGAACAAGCTAAGAAGAGCCAAGTTGTTGCTCCTCCGCTTAAGTTGTTTCACAATCTTATGCAACGTTCGAGTTCGGAGGTGTCAGGAAGTGAAGAAGATTCTAGCAGCGGAAGCAGTGATGAATCATCGGATAGTGACGAACAGGATGACCCAGAAACTGAGGTATATAGATTGGAAAAGGGCGCCGGAGTTAGCATCTACACACGTCACAAGAGAAAAGATTTCGAACACCGCTTGTGGGAACTAAAAAGTTTTGCTCAGGAGCATGGTCATTGCAATCTATCAAGAAATAACAATGAAAATCCTTCATTAGGCAGATGGGCAGAAGATACAAGGCTTGCGTATCAGAAGCAACAGAACGGAGAAATGATAAAACGAAAGCTGACTGATATTGAGATTCAACGTCTCGAAAAGATTGGTTTTCAGTGGTTTCTAACTACGCAAGAAATCGGGGATAAACCCAGATTATCACCGAAGAAAAGGGCCACGCAACAGGAAATATCGTTGCCAACCTACGCAAAGCCACGAAACTTGACATTTGAAGAGAGGTTCGGGGCACTAAGCGCTTTCTCGAAGAGTCACGGCCACTCAGACATTACAAGGAGTTCTAAAGTTGACCCATCTCTTGGACGGTGGTGTGAGGATACACGATACACATATCATAACCAGAATAGTGGAGGAACCTCAAAACGAAGGCGGAAACTCACTGACGATGAAATCGAAAGCCTTGAAAGTATTGGCTTCAAGTGGGTTATCCCGTCCAAGTTGAAAAAGAGCGAACCGTCTACAACGAAAATCCCTTCAAAGGCCGAAACAAAGAAAGCAGCCCACATCAATTTAACAAATTCATCACCAAAATCTCCTTCTCCCCCTTTTAAGATGAGCGCTTTTGATGAAAAATTTATCGAGTTGGAGGATTTCAAGTATAAATATGGACACGTTGATCTTACCTCCCAAACAAAAAATAATCCTGCTCTCGGAAATTGGTGCTTTAACATTAGACAGGCATATAACAAATTGAAAAAGGGAAAGAGGACAAATATGAAGCTATCAGAGGAAGAAATTGTACGACTTCAAGACATTGGGTTTAAATGGGATCTTTAATCTGTTTTAGGAACTACTGTAACGAAGCTGGGTTTCTGTTATTATCCTCTCAGAATTCGTGAAAACATGATGACATTAAAGCTACGAGTCATTGCAGATGAGCTAGATGTCGTTATAGTTTTATCAGGTGTCACTGACTATTATTGGTCCATGGCTAGAACAAGAACAAGCACTGATCTATGTATTTATATCGACCTTAAAAGGCGATTCTTGTTGAGCGCGTATTAATGATTCATTGAATACATAATGATATGTTTTTTTAAATACCATTATTTACGTTTCGGAAGGCAATCAAAAAATCCCTTAATTGAAACATTGTGCGCTCTGTTAGTTGTGGAACCCAGAGCTTTATTTTTTTTTAAGCTTTTCTTCGTCTTCGAGGACAATGTGTGCGATGCGAATCTTGATCTGGTCCCTTCACGCTGTGCTTTGGCGAATGAAGAACTAAATCTTCCAGTTCTTGGGAAGCCAGGCACTTGCGAAGTGGGGTAAGAATCAGTTCCGTTCCTTGATCTTAATCCTGCTTCTTCAATGATAATGCAATCGTCGTCTTCTTCGTCACTTGATTCTTCAACTAATATTTTCTTACTTTCTCTTCTTGTAGACGACGCAGAAGAGTCGTATTGCACTGGCGATGTATACTCACTTGCGCTATGCGAGGAGGATATTGGGTATTCTAGTTTGCTTTGCAAGTCAGCCGCAGTTGGAGTTACATTGCGAATAAACTCTGATTCAGTATTGTGATCTTTTTCTACACAGCTTTGAATTGGGGCTTGCGAAAAGAAATACCTGCTCCTTGCAGCTACTGTTTGTTCTATCGAAGATGATGTCGATAGGAAGGGCGAAGTCGGCGTCTGAACTTTTGGCTTCTTTCTTGAGATTCCTGCTATCGGTTCTAGTAGAAGGTCGTCAATCTCATCATTGGATGAGTCAAGTGTAACAACCTCAGTTTGAGGGAGGCTTTTTTCATTGTGCCCTTCTGGGGATCTTAAAGGCACTGGCGCCTTCCTCTTCGGTGCTGATGGTGGAGAGGTTACCGTCTTCGATTTGTGTGTATAGAACGAAAACATATTGGTTTTCTTGCTTGAAGATAAATGAGATGCCGGCTTCTCGACAGACAATAGTTTCTTGTGATAAGGATTTTGTGTCAATCTTCTAAGAGACGAAGACGAAGGTGTTTGCACATTTGATTGGTAGCTTTGTGTAGCTCCGACAAGTTCCGTGATTTGATGATTTTTGTTTGCGTTGAGATCACCAATAAATGATGCACCGTCATCTCCAAAACGGTCGGTGCTTGGAATGAAGTCGTCGACTTGATTATTCTCTCCTGTTATGTCCGTGGTATTTCGTTGTGGAACAAGTGGAACGATATTGCCAGCGCGATCCAGAACTCTATGAAAATGAAAAACACATTCGCTCTTTGCTAGCAGTTCTTCATATTCATTGATTAATGATGTAACATCCTTCCCTGCCCCAGGTACAGTATTATCATTTGATAACATTTTATCTGCAGGAAATGACCGAAGTGCATAAAGGAATCGGGAATGGGGATCTCTATGTGCATTCTCTTTTATTGTTTTGAATGCTGTCACAAGACCGACACCTGATAATTGACTGGGGGCGTAGTCGCATCCTGCAAGGACACACGCTTGTACGAACATTCTGGCTCCTGACCTTTGTTTCCTGGCTTCACGAGAGGCCATTGCAACCAAGTGGGAAAGTAAAGCTCCTCCAGCGGCCTTTTTTGGTTTTGTCCCCTTCTTTACAACTGCATTTTTGTCATTCGCATCTGTACTCTGCGTTGGCAAGAGACGACGTAAAGAAGAGTATCCCATCCGTGAATCATCATCCAACTGTTTCTGACTAGTAGGCTTCGCCATCCCGCACGTCAGCAACCACTCCATAGAAATCACATCACAGTTCCCTGTGTCTCGATCAAGTTTATAAATAATTGGGAAGGAAACATTACATGCTGCGCTGTACACTAATATATCTGAATCTTCGGTGACAACCGCATCTGCCAAACCATCTACACAAAGTTTTGCCAGCTGCGCATCTGCTTCATACGGACTGAATACGCACTCTACTTTAGGCCTCGCATCAAGAAATCCCCCAACAGATTTCCACCGTTTTGCAACCGCTTTCGCTACACTGTGAGCCATCCATGGGGTTACCTTTACACAAGCCCTGTATTTATCCAATGCCTGATCCCGCATGCCCAACTGATTCAACCGCCTCGCTTCTGCTAAGTTTTTCCTTCTCTTGGACTCTCGTTCTAGATTCGTTGCTGCTTTCATAGGGCACCTCTTACCATCAAAAACGAGGTGTATTCTTTTGATTCCAGCATGAGTCAGAAGCTCCTCACAGCGTTTGATCATATATTTGCACAAGGCTTTTTCGCAGACTGGGTCGATATGATTTGTTTCAATGGATTCAGCGAGACGAGCTGCTGTTGAGTAGGACGCTTTAAACAGCCATGATGATGCGTCAATCGCAAGTGTCTTATTTTTAAATTGCCGGACGTTGTGATTGGCGCTGGTTGTAGAGGATCGCCGTTTGGAGGAATTGCTAGTTTTGCCTGGTTCGTTTACTGGAATGAGTAGAGGAGAAAGTCCTTTGAGTAGCCCGTTGATTCCCATTGCTGTGGAGGATTTGATGGACCTGGTGCTGCAACGAAGTCAGTAGTGTTTTGTGTTTATGCTATTAGTAGTAGTGGCCACAACAACAACAGTACACAACAGTAGTTTTGTACTGATACGAGTATGTGTTTTTGGTGGTTTGGTTTCGTGATTATCACGACCCCGCGCCCATTTCTTTTGAGTAAAAGGCCTTCACAAAATTTGAAAATGAAAGAGGTGTTATTACTCCTTGGCTAGCTAGCTCCAGAGTAGCTAATACTGTTGTTTCATAGATATGAAGAATGGAGATTTGTAATCTGTAATATCAAAGCGTATCCTTTGGAATGGAAGGCTGACCCTAAATAGCTAGCTAGTACGTAATTTTTTAAGATCATTGTAAAAACAGAAAACAGTCAGAAACAGTCGCTCAAGCCAGCTCAAGCTGTCGGATACGATGGATACAAAATAGCTTACGAAACCTCGAACAAACTGTTTTTGCAGAAATCCAAAGATGTATTGCAAAATCTGGCAATAAATAGCATTGCTCCTCCTCTCCCTAAATGTGCGCAAATCCTTATCCCCCGCATACTTACCTGCACCTGTGCTAGTGTATTTACAGACTGCCACCTGAAAGTTTTGAAAGATGATCACTTGGTGAGGCATGAATCATAAAAGTGTGTTTCATGCTTCGTTTTATGTATAGTATCTCATCTTCAGTCTCTTGACCATATCGGAGCGTCGATTGCTGATAAGTGTACGGCTTAGGTCTATGGTAAATGCCACCATAGTGGTCAGAGTGATGGGTGATACCCATGTGGCACCTCACTCCATATAATTTCAGGTACAAGCACTAATATCTAATATTACTACTGCTACTGCTACTGCTACTGCTACTGCTACTGCTACTGCTACTGCTACTACTATTATTAAACTTGATATCTAGCTCGGGGGAGAACAAAGAAATCACACACTCCTTCCTTCCTCCTCCGACAACTTCATCTCCTACAAAAGATGAGAATGGCATCAATCTCAGACCAAAGCCTCCAATAATAAAACGAGCGCAATAAACATTCCTCCAACCGCCACAACCAAGAAGAAAATCCTCATGACCCCTTCGCTATTCATAGCATTCTTCATCAACCCTTTTGCCCTCTGCAAATGCCCCACACCCCTCTCTGCCCTATCATGGACTTCATATGCATTATCTTCAATAACATCAATCGTTTCTTGTTGGGAAGATACGAGAGTAGCCAGATCCTGGTTTATTTCCAGTATTTGGCGCATTTGGATGGAGATATTTTGGGATTCTGCATGTCGTTCTGTGAGGAGGGCGGATTCAATGTGTGTTCCCAATGGCTGGGGTGTTGTGGATGTGAGTTGTGAGTAGAAGAGAGATTGATGGGTTTCTTGTTGTTCTTCATCTAGTGCTGGAGGTGGTGAATAGTGCTGCGAGGAAGTGGATGATAAAGGATCAAGTTTGGCGTAGGCTGATTGTTTTCCTTGTTTGAGTATAGTTTTGTTCTTGTTCTTGTTATTGATGTTGCTATTTCTAGTGTTATTTCTAGTAATGATGTTGGTGCTGATGTTGGTCGTGTCATCATCTTGTTGTTCAATGAGCGGTTTGGATAATGCATCATCGAATGGTGATGAATAGACTAGCTTAGTGAATGATGCCATTGTAATGCGGGAAATGAGTATTGCCTTTGCCAAACTGTAGATTACTGTAGTTGCGCAAGAGTTTGTGGATTAATGTGATTGTTGTTTGTCACTACTGCTAGCTGCTACTACTACTACTATTGTTGTAATTAGCTAGAGTCTAGAGTGGTACTTGAAAGAAGAATGAAATTGACTGTTCTTTTTCAAAAGGACCGATTGAGGCTGGATTGAGGATCGAGGAACACGATGGCGTCAAGGCTGTCAGTGGAAATAGAATCATCATCATAACCTGTCATTTTTGGCGACGATGGATGATACCGGTGGATGATGATGATGATGATGATTCCAATTTCCAAGACCTGGTGGGGGGGGTACGAGAAGAGCCTTTCTGGGGATAGAACGACTACCCGGTAATGAAAGAATTTCCCGTTGGCAGAATTTTCTTCTAAAAATCGATTTCTCTCAGACACCTCGACGCCGTTCCTGTGAAAAGTATCCTTTTACTATTTTAGCTAGTATCAGGTATGAACACCCGTAGGCCATACGAACCGAACCTAACGCCGGTCCTGTGAAAAGTATTCTCTGTGTTCCCTGGCGTTCCGGACACGCGGAGACTATTGACTACAAACGTGTATTGTATGGTAACTTGTAACAGATTGTAACAATCTTCCACGATTGAAGATCAGACCGTTTCAATCGTACGTTGGTAGTACAAGAAGTAGTCAATCATGCATTGCCAAACCAAACACAACTTCACTCCAAGCAAGCTGCAAGTGCCTTCTTACAACTACAACAAATAACAAATAAGCATCTGATACTAACACTAACTGATACTGATAGTCCTCCTCAGTCTCCCACAAATTCGACATATAATTCTAGCAACATGTCCTCCGACAACGCATCATCACCATCAACTACTAGTAATAGTAGCAGTGGTACAACTCAATCATGTCCTGCTGCTGCAGATACTGCAACCCCTGATACTAGCAGTAATAGAAAGATGCAACTCTACCATCATGAACACATCAGGGCAGATCTTCCGCACCCGAATGATGTCCTCTCTGGTCGTGGATCAGGTGTCAATCTCCACCCTGGCAATACATTCTATCGATCCCTCGTCAGGTTCTACAAGCTGCAATACGCCAACGTAAAATCCTCTGCCAAGAAAGAAATCATTGCCAAGATCATTGATGAAGTCAAGGCCAAGTCCCCGGCTGGAAAATTCTTGAAGCGGAACGGTAAATCGAACGAATGGGAATGTCTCACGTTGGCAGAGGCGAAGAAGAAGACTGGTCAGGCATTGAGGGAAGATCAATCCAGGTTGCGGGATGATGAGATGCTCATCCAAGAGCAGAATGGACCCTTTCATTCTTCTTCCTACGATCGGAATAGAACGACAAGTGATTCCAAATCCGCTGGAGATGCGCGTTCGTTTAGCTCACCGGAAATACGAATGGCCAAAGATTTAATGCAATTCGGTGGTCGTGCCTCTTCTGTTTTAGGTGGTGCTGGTGCTGCTGGCAAGGATTACAGACCAGTGTCATCCATGGAATACATGAATGGTGTGAATACCAATACCATGCCCATGACACTCTCAGATGTTTATGGTCATAACCCCTACGCCAACAATAACTACTATCCCACATCTTACTCCCGACCAGATCCCTCGCCCTACAACTACGACAACATGGTATCGGCAATGGAGAGATATCCTTATGGAAGAGTATCTAAAGAAGAATCGAGGAAGAGAGTACGGTTCACATACTAATATCATCAAGCTCTGCTTGAGCAACCAAGGTCAATCGAGGGTTGGAATCGCTATAAAACCCTTTGTGCGGACGAAACGTAATGCATAAATAATATAGGAACAGGCACCATCAATCAGTCGCCTTCTTTAAGAACAAAGTTGAATTTATAACAATAGATAAAGATATTAATAATAGTCATACAGTAATTGGATAAAACAGACAGCCTTGCGACAATTGGCTCATCATTACCAACTTCAAACTTCCTCACTTCGAATGGAATACAAAAGGTTCCTACTTGGCATTATTTGCGCGTAATCGCTCAGTCTTCTGGAGCTCAGCTTCACCTTCAGGCTCAATCCATTCACCTATTCTCGGTCGAAGAGTGTGCTTGGAATCGTCGAAAACATCCTCACTCTCGCTATCAGAGGCATCCTCGAGTCCTGTGACGAGAACAGGTAAGTGCGAGGCAGATTCGTCAAAGATTGACCTGTGAAGAATGCCATCTTTGTTTTTAATGTATCTGTACGTTAGGTTTGTTGGCGTTGTTGCTTCCTTTACATCTTGTACCTTCGCAGTCTTAGTGGACTCTTCTTGAAGTGAGTGGAGGTTTCCATCTCCTCTACGAACGAACTCGTACGGGTGGGGCTTGTCATTGCGGTATTCAGGCACAAGGGCGTGAGGAACCTCATAGCAACTATCATCATCTCTATTAATTAATGATTCCTCTTGGACATGATCCTTTAATCTATTTGTTGTGGTGTGGTTGTCAACTCGATTGGGTTGGGGAGTTACGTCGTCATTGCCCCTAACGAGATTTTCTCCAGTCTCCTTGGAGTCCATTTTGGTGTGCTTTGTCCTTTCTTGTGTAACGTAATCGTACTTTCTCATCTCTTTTTCCATTAGCTTTTGGTGATAGAAACTGGACTCTGAAGAATTGCAACGCTCGGGATGATTCGTTTGTGGAAGATATCCTTCATTACCAATCTCAACCAGGAAGAGATGAGCATCATCAGGATCATGTACAACGACATCCTCTTGTCGTTTGCTCTCTATCGGCTTAATTGGTGTTTGGCGTTCAGGGATTGGTGAGTGCGAGTGCGGTATAGAACTGTGCTCAGTTCCAGTTTGCTGCTTGGATCCGTACAATTTTAGGTGAAAGCCGCCCTCGTTATCAATTACCACTCGATATGGGTGAGTATCTTGAAGGTGAAGTTCGTGCTGTTCTCTACGTTCCATATTACTTTTACTTTGCATACCTCCCACTGAACCACCTTCACCAGTGTAACTATAATTGCTAGGATTGTGACCAAGAACTGAACTATTATTTACAGTTGACTGGATGTCAGAGCTGTTCATAGCTCCCTTTGCCATTCGAGGTTTCGTGACATTTTCTTTCGTCCCAATTCTAATTTTGTGGAGATGCATGCAACCATTTGGACCTCTTCTCCCTTCATAAAGTGCTGGTCCGTCTCCCTCGTTCTTTGCACCTTCACTTTTGGCACATTCCCCTGAATTGTTCACACGATTGCTTGAGTTCAGAACTGCATCCTGTAAATCTCCAAATCCTCCACCGTCCGGATTGGGAATGAAAGCATACGCAGAATCGGGAGGAACAGAATGTGCTTCTGGTTCAGTATTCGCCATCGGCTTTTGATGAGGGAAATCTTCAGTTTCGTGATTACCATCCCTTGATATGTGGAACAAGTTCGGATATCCATTCCCACCCCTAGTAGTAAAAGTACTAGGGGAAGGACGATTATCCAGCATATTGGGAAGTGCAGTACGCGAATCCATGCCACGAAAACCCCCAATTGCCTCCTCCTCCTGTTTCTCGTTTGAGTAAGCAGCAGCAACACTTGTACGTTTCCTTTCTCGTTCCAACTCCTCTTTCTTAATGCGCTGCTTCTCCAATACCAACTGCCTTTCCCGAAAGATGGGCTCATGCGTATCAATTAAGTTCCTTCTCATCCTCTCCTGTTCAACTAGTGCTGCTGCCAAAGCTCTTAATCTACGTTTTTCAGGAGAATCATAAAAATGATTGTATCCATAAGATCTGGAATTGTGCCTATTTCTTGGAAAATAGTTCTGGTCGTTTTGGTGCGGGTTTTGCGACCTACGCATGGTTGTAGTCTGTTACTGTTTGTTATTTGTTGTTTAGTGATGTTCTAACGCTCATTTACTCTGTGGGGACGCTTCTGGATGCATTTTTGGGTTGCATCCTTCTACTCTTTTTTAAGGTTGATGGTTGATTGATGGCACTACGGTTCTCATTATTTTTCAATTTCTCGATCAAGTATTCCGCGAAACAATGTGAACACCCAACGGACTATTTATGACTATTTTGATTTTAAATTTTAGTTGATGAACAACAACGGCGGCACAACATTGAGTTCTGCAAGAAAGTCGGTACAACAACAAATAATAGACGTTGGGAATATACGATATAATATTACGATAGGTGAAACGTGAACGAGACCACCACGTCCAAAGACCCAAGAAGGGACAGCAGATGAGATTACTTTCAATTCAATCCATTACTTCTGTTTCCAACCATGGCGACTACAACCATGACTCGCACACCG
>Ga0306864_1001047_pt1 | contig 11749 bp, 9 predicted proteins | sample AntRauTorckE5430_FD_190448 | JGI IMG/M metagenome (GOLD analysis project Ga0306864, IMG submission 190448) | Saline lake microbial communities from Rauer Islands, Antarctica - Metagenome Torckler E5 #430 (v2) (version 2) | ecosystem: Environmental > Aquatic > Non-marine Saline and Alkaline >...
TTCAGCGACTCGCAGACAACCTCTCTTACCGCGTCGAAGCCGCCGCCTGGATCAACGATACACTACCAGAATATAAATTCCTAAGGCGGGTATTTAGGAAAGCATCCACAAAAAATGTTCCGCCAAATAATACCGAGGCACCACTGTACGCCCAGCGTGCGGCCTTTTGGCTTTCTCATCCCGAAGCACGGCCGGCTCTTTTTCTACAGAAAAAGGCAGCCAGTGGTTTCAATATAATTGCCGACCTATTAAAAAGTGGCAAAGCTGATCCTCAGGCCCTCCAGCCCTGGCTTTTCTCCCTTATCAACCTTCTTCAGGACGTAGAACACCGGCACCTGGTCTATCATTTGATTGGCCTGCTGAAAACGCCGACGTCGGCAGAATACCTCTTCAGCGAGTTGGAACGACCCGGCCGCCACCCTTACGCCACGGGGCTTCTCGGTGCGGTACAAGAACTCGCCGTACCTGAGAATACAGGACGAATTCTCGGCCTTCACGACTCCCTGGCGGACGATATGGGCCAGGTGAAGGATTACCTCAAAGTTGTTGGACGCTTACAGGGTGGAGACGTACACCTGGTCATTTTGGCCATTCTCCATCGGCACCCCGCGCTGGCGGGCGAGGTACTGGAAGCACTTCGCTCATCCGGCCACCCTGCTCCTGGTACCGCCATCCGGGAGCGGTTCAACCAGGAAGAAAACTTATTCCTGCTGGACCTCATCGCCGAACTGATCGACGCCGAACCGGAAGGCATTCGGGTAAGCCTGAAAGACATGAACGTTAAGGTCGACAGCCCGGTCCTGAATACCGCAGCACCCGTCACCTGGCCGCAAATGCTCGGGCCCAACTGGACGAAGCTAGTACTGGCCGTTAAGCCCAACGAGTTCTTCAGCCTGATCAGCCAATACCTACAACGCAAGGAACCATGGCTCCAACGTAATGCCTTACTTCAGTTGAACGTCTGGGTACAAGCCCAGACGAATATACCTCCCATTCCACTTACCATCGAAGAGCGTATGCGGAAGCTCATCTCCTCCAGGTACGAAAAGGTGTATACCGTCGCGCTCCACATCACAGAACAGCTATTTGACTGGCTTTCCGAGCCTGAATTGATGGTAGATGCCGTACTGGCTCACGCGCCCACTTCCAACTATCGACTTATGAACGTGGCTGCCCTGAAGAAGGCTGCTCAGAACCCGGTGCTCAAGGAACGCCAGATCACCTCCCTGCGGTCAGCCTTCCGGGATGCATCCTCCCGGGAAGAGATCATCCAACTGGAGCGCCTCATCCCCTACCTTCGTTTCCTTGGCGTCCGGGAAGAATTGAATAGTCTGGCGAAGGATAAACTGACTACCTTTTAACCTGGCGTTTCGGTTAATCAGGCGCGGCCGCAGGGTGCAAAATCAGGATAAAAGAGCAGGGCGAGGGCATCGTTGGTCCGTAAGCTCCGGACTCACGTCGAAAAAACCCGGGTCCGGATACATCCTTTTCCGTTCCTCGTCGTATCTATGGGTAAGTATTATATCGTTACTGTTCTGAGCTCAAGGACCAAACACTCACTCTTCCCCCACCATGTTGAATAAAACTTTAGCCGGATTCTTTGCCTTTTTTCTGGGCATGTTTGGTGTTCACCGCTTTTACCTGGGGCAGTGGTTCAGGGGAGCCGCTCAGTTTGCTGGTTTTTGGGGGGCTGTCTACCTTGCCAGTCTACCTCTGGGAAACGAGGCCGAGACGTTATTCGGTATGGCAGTTGCCTGTATGGTCCTTGCCCCCGTCATAACCGCCATTGTTTTTTGGGCCACACCGAAAAAGAACTGGCAAAAGACGTACGACAAAGACTCCTTAGCGGGCGAACAGCCATTGGGCATCGCCGGCCCTTACTTCGCCCGCGACACAAAAACTCTAAAAGCAGAAGGCATCCGCTACTACCGCACGGGAGATTATGACCTGGCGATTGAAGCGTTCACCGAAGCCTCCGAAAGTGACCTGGGCGATGCTGGAACCCATTTCAACCTAGCCTGCTCCTACGCCCAGCTTGGCCAGTACGGTGAAGCCCTACGCCACCTAGAACTCTCCGTCACCTTCGGCCTACCGAAGCCAGAACGCATCGAGAAGCACCCTGCGCTGGCGGCACTACGCAAACACTCGTCCTACCGCAGCTTCCGTTCCAATAATTTCCGGAGGCTCGACCTCCTTGAACTAACGGAGCCTAAAGCGGCCGACACAAAGATCGTCGACGAAGAAGAAGCCAGCGAATATTTCAGCGCTCCACCTCCGCCGCTTAAGGCCAAGGTAGATGCTACTCCCGACGTAGACCTCAACGCTCCCCCACCAGGCTCCGATCTGTTGGAGCAAATTACCCGCCTACGGGAGCTGCATGATGCTGGCATTCTTACTCAACGTGAGTACCAAACGCAGAAGGAAAAGCTTATGGGGTGAGTGAATAGTGGGTAGTACGACCCACGACTTTCTTTTACCTTTGCACTATGCTAAAGTCATTCTACTTCACCCTCGCCTTTCTGTTCATTTCCACCCTCAGCGCGCAGGGCCTCGCCGGAGCTAAAAACCTGGACCGCGCGGTGTTGATCAACCTCGGTTACGGGCCGTTCACCAGTGCCGGAGATTTGAGTAACCGCTTCGGTAGTGGCTGGTCTATTGACGGCGGGGCCACCTGGATACCGCCCGACTCAAACCTCGAATTCGGTTTTCGGGTACAGTACGGTTTCGGCACCCAACTAAGAGAGGATGTGCTAGCCGGGCTGCGTACGCGTGAAGGCCTCATCATAGGAAATCAGCGATCTCCTGCAGATATTCAACTGCGCCAGCGGCAACTATTTATCGGCCCAGCGGCGGGATATACTGTTGCGCTGGGTAAAAATAAACGGGCGGGAATTCACCTAAAGACCAGCCTAGGCTATTTCTTCCACCGTATCCGTTTTCAGGAAGACGTTGTTCAGGAGGTACCCCAACTGCGAGAGAATCTCTTACCTGGCTACGACCGGCTTACCGGAGGCTTTGCGGTACACCAGTTTATTGGCTACCAACAGCTCGCGTTGGACCGTCGGCTGAACTTCTACCTTGGCGCGGAGGCTATGGCCGGCTTCACCAAAGCCCTGCGCAACTTCGATATCCCCACCGGAGCTCCTCCATCTACCGATGGGCGAACGGACATCGTCCTCGGAATAAAGGCCGGGCTCATCATCCCTCTCTACTTTGGAGAGGGAAGGGAGATTTTTTACAAATAGGCGTACTAGAAACTAGAAGACTAGCCACTAATTATCCAGCTTCTAGCTCCCTAATTCCTAGCTTCTAACCTACCTCTCCTTGACCTTCCTCTACCGCGTAGCCATTTCTGCTTACCACATTGCCATCCGGCTAGCAGCAATCTTCGGCGTTAAGCAGGCGAAGCTTTGGGTGGAAGGGCGGAGAAACCCTGTTTCCTCATCCCTCCCTTTGCACCTGCGTCAGCGCCCGAAAAACGAACGCCTAATCTGGATGCACTGCGCCAGCCTTGGTGAATTCGAACAAGGCCGACCGGTACTGGAAGAACTACGAGCTGCCCGTCCGGGTTGGAAGGTGTTGCTGACTTTCTACAGCCCCAGCGGTTACGAGCGCTGTAAGGACGAGCCCCTCGCGGACCACGTCGCTTACCTACCGGCCGACGGGCCGCGCCGGGCCGAAAAATGGCTCACCGGAATAAAGCCGGATGTGGCCATCTTTGTCAAGTACGAGTTTTGGTTTTACCACCTCCGGGCACTCCACCGGGCCGGCGTCCCCACCTTCTTGATTGCCGCCAGTTTCCGACCTGCCCAAGCTTTTTTCAAATTTTGGGGAGGCTGGTGGCGGCGGATGCTAGGCTTTTTCACCGCCATCATCGTTCAGGCCGAAGGCGACCAAGCACTGCTAACCGGCCCCGGAAAAATCCCTGCGACCAACAGCATCGTTGCTGGTGACCCAAGAATGGACCGTACGCTGCAGCTGGCCCAAACGCCCTTTAAAGACGAGTTACTTGAAGCCTTTACCAATGGCCACTCCGTGAACATCATCGCCGGCTCCGTCTGGCCCCAGGATGTCGCGTGCTGGCAAGAAATATGGCCCAGCCTACCTGCTCATTACCGCCTGATTCTGGCCCCTCATCAACTCCACAAAAATGAAATCCTGGCCTGGCAGGAAAGCTTCAAAGCCATCCGTTACACCGAAGCGGTGGCGGAAACCATCACCACGAGCCGGGTGCTGATTCTCGACACCATTGGTACGCTCAGTCGGGCTTATCGCTATGGCGACATCGCGTACGTCGGCGGTGCGTTTAAAACAGGACTGCACAATACGCTCGAACCAATGGCCTACGGACTGCCCGTTATTTTCGGGCCGCACTACCATAAATTTCCTGAAGCTTCCGAGGCCATCAGACGGGGAGGAGCGGTTAGTATTCGTTCGGCCGGTGAACTCCTTGACGCGCTGAACCTGCATCCGAACGATAAAGCAAAGAATGCCCAAAAAGAGCTTTGTAATGATAATGCGGGAGCCGGCCAACGAACTGCCAAGATAATTCTACAACGACTGCGGAGGTAAGGAATAGAAAAGAACACCCCCCCTGAGTGCTTATCCGTATCTTGAGCATCCCAATGCATTACTTATATCTATCTCTTTTTTTATTCCTTCTTTTAGGTACAGAATTGATCGCTCAGAAAGCGGGAGACAGTCCCCAATATTCCCTGAACGCCGTGTTCGAAAAAGGAAATCTAATGGCCGCCCTCTCCGGGCAGGGGTGGCGACCTGGCCTGAACCTAGCCGCGGCGCATTTGTCTGTGGGGCAAACGATCAGCCTCAACATCACGCTGCGCAAAGGTATTGATTACGTTTTTATTGCCTCAGGACCCAGCGAGCAAACGGATGTAGACCTGTACCTACGTGATGTCGCGGGAAAGGTCCTGGCCGAAGACCAGCAAGACGACGGGACGCCGGTGGTGGAGTTCACGGCTCCGGCGAACGGTACCTTCCAACTCCAGCTTCATCTTGCAGCGGGAGAGACACCTGAAGCCTACGTAGCCCTAAGTTTACTCCGGCGACGTGGCCGACAAATATCCGAACAAAATTTCCGACGCGTAAGCTCAGGCTTTTTTGGTGCGGCAAAGGAGATAAGATCCTCCGTAAACGGTACAGACTGGCAAAAAAAAACCGGCGAATGGTGCTTATTCGGTTATGTGGTACGAAAAAAAGAGGGAGTCACCCTCAGAGGACTTCGGCCTGCTCTCGGCGAAAACATTTTCGCCGCCGCTACTGGTCCAAAACCATCAAAAATCACCCTATACTTAGCAACCGAAGCTGGGCGTATTGTTGCTGGTACGGAAGGGCCAACAGCCTATCCAGTACTTAAATATAATAGTTTACCCGGGGCAGCCCTCGATCTGCGGGTGGAAGCTAAACGATTCAAACGCTCCAAACGCTCCAGATTACCCGCATTGGTACTGATCGGCGTTTTTCATCATTAAATCCAGTTGCCAGTATTCCCTACTACCCACTAATTCATAAGTAGCAAGCCACAAAAAGCCGTTGCATTCGATTAGCACCTCGGCTATAAAAACGGCATTACGACGGAACTAAATTACTATTTGACCAGTCTTTTGATGATCCGTTCCACCTGAGCCTCCCGCCCGCTTTGATAGCCGGTGAAAGATTCCACAATTTCACCCTTCCCATCCAGTACGTACATCTGGGGGATACTGCGAAAGCCCAGTTTGGCTTGTAGTTTTCCATCGGTATCCACGAGAATATTATATTTCCATCCTTTCCGGCTGACCAACGGCTTGATGCGGCTGACCATGTGGCGTTTGTCTACGCTGATGGCCAGCACCTGAGCACCGTATTCGCTTTCCCACTTACTAAGGTAGCTTTTCATGTGATCCAGTTCCATATGGCAGGGTTGGCACCAGGTTGCCCAAATAGCAATAACGGTTGGCTTTCCGTTGCCTACGTAATCAGCGAGTGCCACCGGCTGGCGATCAACCGTCGCTAAATCTGGCGTAGGGAAGGCCTTCTGAGCACCAAGTGAAACAGTGAAGAGTAGTGTAAGTAGTAAGAAATTTTGCTTGAGCATAGTTCTGGTTGTTGCCCTCTAGAACGGCGTTCGGAGCTTTTTAATACGGTAAAGTAGCTTATCTTAATTTGTTGTGACTCGTTTCACCACTCAGGGACAAAGAAAACGGTCATTTCCCGGAGAGGTGGGAAATGACCGTTTAAGTTGAGTCTGTTATCTGGTGGGCAGAGCTAATCGGACCTAGAAGTCGTTAATGGAGCGGCCAGTATAAGACGTTACGTTACGGAAGCCTACATAAGACTTGGTAGTGTCTTGGTACTCGAAGGTACGGGTACCATTCTGCAGGTAGAAGCTAACGTCTTTCCAGCTTCCACCACGGATAACCTTACGCTTGAGTGCGATTGGGTCGTCCTCACTGGCGTTGTAGCGAATGTCTGGGTTAAAGTCGTGGATGAAGCTACCTGCGTTCTCGTTGAACTGGGTAATCGTCCATTCCGCAACGTTACCGGCCATGTTGTACAGACCGTAGTCGTTCGGGTAGTAAGCGTCAGCGGCAACGGTGTAAGCACCACCGTCATCAGGGTAGTTACCACGTCCTGGCTTGAAGTTGGCCAACAGACATCCCTTGGTATTACGGATGTAAGGTCCACCCCACGGATAAGGAGCATTTTCCTTACCACCACGAGCTGCGTATTCAAATTCGTACTCCGTGGGAAGGCGGAAGTTTTCAATTGCCGTTTCATTGTACTTGTTCCACAACGAAGTACGCCAGTAGCTGAAGGCGCGGGCCATGTGCCAGTCAATACCAACAATCGGGTACTCATCGTAAGCGGGGTGGGAGAAGTATCTACGGGCCATTGGCTCGTTATAGCTGTAGGCGAAGTCACGTACCCATACGAGTGTGTCCGGGTAAACATTTATCGTTTTGTTAGAAACGTAATCGCTCATTCCGTTTCTATCGTTGCGTCCTGCATTTGCAGCGGCGCCCCAGTCAGCTTCCTTGTAAGTGTATTCGTAGAGATTGGTGTTCAACTGCCGTTTACCGGCAAAGCGCTCTTCGAGGTAAAGATCAGCAAGAGTCTCGTCAGCGTAGTCGAGATCCATTGCCCAATCGATGTTACCGTTTTGGTCGAAGTCCCCCATCATGTCGTGAGCGATAGAGTCACGCACCCAGTTGAGAAACTGACGATACTCGTTGTTGGTGACCTCCGTATCGTCCATGAAAAAGCCATTGATGGTAATGGCCTTCGGTCGTTGGATAAATGTTCCGGAGATGTCTTGGTCACTGTTTCCGACGTGGGCGGTTCCTGGTGGTACGTATACCATGCCGTAGGGCTGTACGCCTTTCCAGTCAGGGCGATCAAGTGCTCCAACGAGTTCACCGGTTTCGCGGCTTCCACAGCTGGAGAGAGAGAGGGCCATAAAAGATGCGGCCAGGAGGAGATATATAAAATTCTTCATTAAAAGACCCGAGTTTTCCTCTTAGATTCAAAAAGCGATGCAAAGATAAACGAGTTGCCGTGTACAAACAACTTTCCGACGAACTTGAAAAGTATTTAACAGTACACTTAGCAGCTACGGGACGGGAACGCCAAAGAGAGCGGCTGTAGTATTAAAGTTAGCCGTGAAACCAACTTTTAACATAATCCCCTACTCCTTGGCGCGCGGATAGAAGATAAGTGGTGGGGGGATACCGGCACCAATACGCTGCCGAAGGTTGTATTTGAGGCTAATTTCATGACTACCGGTCTGCACGGTACTTAGGTTTGACAGAGTAATATCATAGGCGTAAGCGAGGGATAGTTTCTCATTGATGTCCAGCCCGCCAGAAATAACCACAGCGTCGGAAGTGGGGCCGCTGTAGCCACGGTAAGCCACACCGCCAAAGACGTTCTCACGAAACCGGAAAGTTGCCCCTACCATCGTTTGGAGCTGGGTACCATCGCTAACCATGTAGATCATCGGGAAGGCCTCCCATTTACTCAGTACATCAAACTTCACCCTCAGGTAAGCATGATACTCCCGCTTGAGCAGGTAATCAAATCCGGGGAAGGCGACCACCGCCTCGTTGAGGTTACGGGCCGATAAGCCACCCTCCAGCTTTTCAGCCTGGTAGTACAACCCTGCTCCGAAGGCTACCGAGCTATTGTCCACCGAACCAGCGGGCAACAGATCATCATTATGAATAATCGTGTTCCCATCCTCGTATACCCCATCCGGTGTCCTCAAAATTGAACCATCCAAGCCAAGTTGCATCATCCTCGCGGAGAGACCGACGGACCACACCGATGCGCCACGCACCAACTGATAATTATAAGACAAGCCGAAGCTGTTAAGTTGGCGAGCACCTATCTGATCCCGCTCCACCTCTACCCCAAAGCCGCTACGTAGAAAATAAACTGGCAAATGTGCACTTATCCGCTGGCCCACCGGCTGGCCTTCCAGGCCAGCCCATTGCGAACGGTAAGCTCCCGTAATACTCAGGCTGTTATCAAGACCAGCGTAAGCCGGATTGAACTGCACCGGATCGAGCCACGGCATGCTGTACTGCGCAAACTGCTGACTCCGGAGTAAGGGAGCAAGGGTAAAAAAGAGTAAGGAGAGAAGGGTTATTTTTTTTAACATGGCCAGTAAAAGGTTTTTCAGGAGTTCATCATTCGGGATCGATAAAACGGAGAGCGTCCGCCTCTGTTGAAACTGGAAGATTGCACACCTTGTTCTTACAAACGAAGAACCGCAAGCTATCGGGAAGGTAACGGTTTTGCAATAAGGGAACGTCTTCGCGAACAGTCTCTGAGGCAACAATCAACAAGCCAGGTCGGTAGCGCGACAGGAAATTAGCCGCGGTGGCCTTCGCCCCCGGGCCAGTAACGACCAATTCCTGCGGTGGCACGCCATGAAGGAGACCGGAGCTAAGCCAATTACCGAAACTAGAAGGATACCGCTCCAGGCTACCAGCCATAGCGGCCAGCATGGCTTCCCCACGCTCCAAGTATTTATCTTCGTCAGTAATACGAGCGAGGCGGAGCAGAGCGCTCATAAGTTGGCTGTTGCCGCTTGGCAGGGCATTATCGAAGAATTCAACTGCCTCTACCGGTAATTCGCTCCCTACGAGCGGGCGAAGAAAGAACATCGGGCCGCCGTCAGGCGTGGAAAAATTTTCCAGCACCTTATCCACCAGATCGCGGGCATGAACTAGTGCATAGTCGAGTTCAAAAGTAGCGTCGTGAAGGTCGAGCGCCGCTTCGGCGAGCGCCGCCAGGTCGTCGAGAAAAGCTGGGGCACCAAGTTGGCCACTGGTAAGGTTTCGGTACCATTTCCCGCCGGAGCACAGTTGTTCGTTGAGAACGTGCCAGAGATCGGTCGCCAGCCGCAGGTATTTTTCGTCGGCGGTAGCTCGGTAGCACCAGGTCCAACCGGAGATCAACAGGGCGTTCCACTGGAGAATGAGTTTATCGTCGGCTCCCGGAGGAATGCGCAGTAGTTGCGCGTCGTGAAGGGTCTTTTTGGCTTTATTGAGTTTCGCAGCAGCGACTTCGGCAGACAGTCCAATTTTAGCGGCTACAGCGGCCAAATCAGATGGTCGATAGAAGATGTTTGTTTGTTCTTCTTCCCAGTTTCCACTTAACGTTACGCCGTAGAATTCTGCGATAATTTCTGCTTCGTCGGCGGGCAGGGAGGTGGCAATTTCCTCCAGCGTCCAGGTGTAGTATTTCCCTTCCACGCCCTCGGAGTCGGCATCGAGAGCGGCGCGGTAGCCGCCGTTGGGTAGGGCCATTTCACGCTGAAGCCAAGTGGTCGTTTCGGTAATCGCAGCGAGGTAACGATCGTTAGGCTGAGCGAGGTGTAGTTTGCCCAGCAAACGAAGTAGCAGTGAATTATCGTACAGCATCTTCTCGAAGTGAGGCACCCGCCATTCGGCGTCCACGGTATAACGGCTGAAACCGCCGCCAAGGTGATCGTAGATGCCACCGTTCAGCATGGCCAGCATTCCGTGGTGGGCGCGGTCTTGGTCGTTGACGTCTTGATGAAGCACGCCGTTAGTAAGCAGGACTTCCAGTGCCATACTCATCGGGAATTTGGGTGCTCCGCCGAAGCCGCCGCGGGCATAATCGTACGCGCCGTTAAGTTTAGTCATCACCTTATCCCGCCATTCATCATGGTTGTCCGCTTCAGGCTCGAGCTTCAGGAATTGGGTGCCACCAGATTTTATTTTACGAATCAGCCGGCCGGCCTGGTCTTCCAGGGAGGCACGATCGTCCTGATAGAGGCTAGCCAAGTGGGTAATGACTTCCTTCCAGCTTGGCCGGTTGTATTTACGTTCGGGCGGGTAATAGGTACCGGCGTAAAACGGCCTTCCATCAGGCAAGAGAAAAGCGTTGAGTGGCCAACCACCTCCACCGGAAATAGCCTGGCAGGCTTCCATATATATACTGTCTACATCCGGCCGCTCCTCGCGGTCCACTTTTATGCAGACGAACAGCTCGTTCATCAGGTCGGCCGTAGCCTGGTCCTCAAAGCTTTCGCGCTCCATCACGTGGCACCAATGGCAGGTACTGTAGCCAATACTTACGATGATGGGTTTGTCTTCAGCTTTGGCGCGAGCCAGGGCTTCCGGTCCCCAGGCTTGCCAGTGTACTGGGTTGTTGGCGTGCTGTAGTAGGTAAGGGGAAGTTTGCTCGGCGAGTTTATTCATCGGTCTGTTGATCTGTATTATTGTACTTGGCACCGCTTCGCGTTGCCGGACACAATAAAAGGGAATTAGTAGGTCGGGACTACGCTTCGCTACTTTCCTGGCTACCATGGTTAAATCCCTACAGGGTTTTATGCAATGGGCTCAATGTACGTGTCTATGCTGATTCGAACGTTGGAGGAGCAGATTGGTTGGCATATCGAACAGATACTCAGTCCCTTGCTTTTACGTAAACCTCTCTTTGCACCTGCGGTCGCGCCCTAAAAATCAACGTGATTACCCTAAAGTTGCGATGAGTTAAACGGTGCCTACCTGTTGTAAGTCAAGCCATCGCCAGAAGAGGCTCCCTTTAACTTTGCTACTATCTGAGGCGGTCAGCGCATTGGAATAGATTACCACAGACTGCTTAGCTTTGCCAAAGTGTCTCGCCTACAACACGCGGAGTAATTCTCTCCTTCACTTATTCTCTCCTTCATTATGCAACCACTAGCTGAACGCATGCGCCCCAAGACCCTCGACGACTACGTCGGCCAGACCCACCTTGTCGGTCCGGATGCAGTGTTGCGGCGTGCGGTGGAGACCAAGCGCTTACCGAGCTTTATTCTCTGGGGGCCTCCGGGGGTGGGCAAAACGACGCTCGCCAAGATCATTGCCAATCAGGTAGAAGTACCATTCTATATGCTTTCGGCCATCAATTCTGGGGTAAAAGACGTACGTGACACCATCGACAAGGCAAAACGCGGCACTTTCTTCGACCGGGCCTCCCCTATCCTTTTCATCGACGAGATCCACCGTTTTAGCAAAAGCCAGCAGGACAGTTTGCTGGGCGCCGTAGAAGCCGGAACGATCACGCTTATCGGCGCGACTACGGAAAATCCGAGCTTTGAAGTCATCCCCGCATTACTCAGTCGCTGCCAGGTCTACATCCTGGAATCGCTGGGCAAAGAAGACCTGAAAGGCATGGTGGATAAGGCGCTGACGCAGGATGCCGTGCTGCGTAAAAGAACCGTGACGGTTGA
>Ga0306864_1001048_pt1 | contig 11738 bp, 10 predicted proteins | sample AntRauTorckE5430_FD_190448 | JGI IMG/M metagenome (GOLD analysis project Ga0306864, IMG submission 190448) | Saline lake microbial communities from Rauer Islands, Antarctica - Metagenome Torckler E5 #430 (v2) (version 2) | ecosystem: Environmental > Aquatic > Non-marine Saline and Alkaline >...
AAGTGAACTCTAGAGTACTTGTATGGTGGCCTTACGAGAAAAGGTACTATTCAGGAACAGTAGATAGGATCAAGGTCAACAGCTCCGATCCCGATCCACATCACATTCTTTACGACGACGGTGATAGGCACTGGACAAACCTATGGCATTGCGACTTCAAACGTATTGACGCAGCAGCTACGTCAGGTGGACTTAACAATTCCGACGCATCAGCGTCAGAATCTGCAGCATCAGTTTCAGTAAGTCAATTGGAAATCATATGGCATAGGCATCAAATACCTGTGTGTAGTTAGTAGCTACGAACGTGCAGCGGAGTGACTTTTTCCTTTTTGCAAACCTTCTGATTCTCCCTTATTTCTTCTACTCCAATGCATTTACAGACAAGAGAAACTCCTTGCAAATCTAAAGCAAAGGCCAAAGAGAGGAAAGTCAGTGAAGATTCAACCTTGTCCAAGCAAGAAAAGACATCGAAGTGCAAACGCAAGAAAAAAAGGTGCCAAGGCGAGGATGAGATGGCGAATAAAGATGCAAAGCAGAATGAAAAGAAGAAACGGAAAAAGGAAAGAACAGCAAGCTATCATCATCATGTTGTCCCCGCTGGAACTGATGTTATCAATGCTGATGGTAATGTCAATGACAATGGCAATGCTAAAGAAGATGTTGTGGAGGAACATGCCGTCGCAGCTACGGAACTAGTGGAGGAAGGAAGCATTACTGATAAAGATGGGAATGTGACTAGCTTGGAAGGAATGCCTGTGTTGCATACTCCCCCACCCGTGAACTCCAAGAGGAAACACAATCAAGCGTACGAATCTTTTAATGAAAAATGGAATAGACTCTTCATGGACCTTGTGGAGTATAAAGAAAAGAATGGACATTGTGACATCCTAACCACGAGTGGATCGCTTGGGCGCTGGATCTCGACTCAGAGGTTATTGTTCAGATCCAATAAACTCAAGGAGGACCGTTATGAAAAACTTGTGGGGATTGGGTTCGTATTTGAGCCTCGATCCGACCTTTGGAATACACAGTTCATGGAGCTTGTGAAGTATAAAGAAGAGAATGGACATTGTAACATCCCAACCACGCATGGATTGCTTGGGGGCTGGATCTTGAATCAGAGGATTTTGTTCAGATCCAAGAAACTCAAGGCGGATTGTCATGAAAAACTTGTGGGGATTGGGTTTTTATTTGAGGATGTAAGACTCGTATCCGAGCATGAAAAATGGAGTAGATGCTTCATGGAGCTTGTGGAGTATAAAAAAAAGAATGGACATTGTAACATCATCGTAAGGACGAATGGATCGCTTGGGAGCTGGATCAGATATCAGAGGTTATTGTTCAGATCCAAGGAACTCAGGGCGGATCGTTATGAAAAACTTGTGGGGATTGGGTTCGTACATGAGGATGTAAAGGTCGCATTCGAGGATGAAAAATGGAATAGACACTTTATTGAGCTTGTGAAGTATAAAGAAAAGAATGGACATTGTAAGATCGCACAGACGAATAGATCGCTTGGAAACTGGATCGGACGTCAGAGGTTATTGTTCAGATCCAAGAAACTCAAAGCGGATCGTTATGAAAAACTTGTAGAGATTGGGTTGACATTTGGGGATGTGACTGCTTTGGAATTCAAAGGGAAAGTAGATCAGCAGTGGCAGGATATGTATCAGGAACTATTGGAACAAAAGGAGACGAAAGGACATTGTTTTGATGTGCCTCGTACCCTTCCTCTTGGGAGATGGCTAAGTAGGCAGAGGCGGCTTTCCAGGAATGGAAACTTGAGAGAAGATCGGGTGGAGAAGTTGCTTTCTGTTGGCTTTGTTTTTAAGATGGGCGAGGCCGTTGGTGTTCGTGATGCTTCATCGGGACAGCCTCCTAAGAAAAAGAGAATGGTAGAGGATTTAGACAAAAATCTTGCTGCCATTACCCATGATGAGGGAGAAAAAGGTATTGATAATGCCAATACTGATGGTGATGTTAATGACAATGGTTATGCACACGAAGATGTTGTGGAGGAACATACCGTCGCAGCTACGGAACAAGAGGAGAAAGGAATCAAAGAGAAAATTTCTCTAGGAGAGATAGCTCCCCCCTTGGAGGAGAACAATGAAGTTCACAAAGACGGTCCAGCTGTGAGTGTTTAAAAGTACAACGTGGTAGTAGCAGAGGAATAAGTCGCTTCTCAAACAGACGAGAAGAGATTATGAGGGAACTTGACATCCAGGGAAAGGATAGTATACAAACACGTAGCGCGTAAGCGAAGAATGAAAAATAATAATGGATGTTCAAAATGATTGTTTGTATCAACGATAGTTTCCTCCCTTTTTGTCTCTCATTTTCCGGGATATCATAGACTGACGTAATTGAGGCCATCGTGTTTGAATGCGCTATTGCTTATACGATGAATGAGTGTTGGCATGATATCAATGTCTTATCTCAATTGTTCTTGGCAGCCCCCACTGGTGCCTTCTTGGAAGTTGAAGAATGGCAGTAAATTATGAAGTTCGAGTCATCCCTGCTACAATTTGAAAAGCATAAAGAAAGATTCGGTTCTAACATGGTTGATAAAGAGTGGTGGGTATCTTATTTATAACAAATAACATAATCAGTCTTGAAGATTGTGTTTTAGAGTTCGAAAGTAGCAAATCTCTTTACCCCTGCCTAACTCCGAAATGCATTCAGGAGGTCGGTGTAATAAAAGTGATTTGCACTGTTCTTTGATGAATGTGCATAGCCGCCCACAAACATTTTGACACAGCTCAGCCACTGTGTAGATAAACAATAATTTGTCACACGAATGCGTCTGCAACCAATAAGTTTTTCAATGATAGAGCAACATCTCTGATCCTCCGTAACAAAGGGAATGAGCACGGAAAGACGGTTCAGAAGTGATGTACATTGATGCGAACTGAGAGCTGCAGTGCCTTTCGAAGAGCTGTCGCTCAACATTACTTGTTGAGCCGCTCATGCAAATGCTGAGGCGCCTTCATTACTGTAATTGTCCTCGATCAGGAAGGAACAGAGGGCTACTATCAATTTCGTCATATCACAAGTGCCAGCCACTTTCGCTGATTCATTTATCTACAGGCATGAGACTAGTTGAAGTCCGTATGGATGAAATTGGAGAGTGCCAATGGTATCACGCTGATGGTCGATGATCTTTTATAGAGAATAGAGGATCCCGTGTGCGTTCAACCGGGTTTAGTCACTGCGCAAGTTGCTACTATATCTGTCACATCCCTTGTAACATTAATTCTATTCAGATTCGTAAGGCCCATATTGTTGGTAAGTTGTATGAATGCCCTAACAACACGCTGTGCTTTAAGATCAAGATTAAACGCGATGGCATTCAAAGAGCTTTGAATCCAGGATGTCAATCCAACAGCATGAAAGTAGTGGTAAGATGAAGATGATTCTTCTCATTTTGGAATAACCCCTAGAATACTTACCACCTATAGCCCGCTTCATCGGGAACAATTCTGTGTTTGCTTCGAAAAAATCTCAAAGCTCCTAGAGCCCTGAGTAGATAAGTGTTTTGTTGATCTGTGTTCTGAAACTGCTGCGATACTTGAGATGGTATTTGCACATCAGCCATGCATTGAAAACATGGGATACCTGCAAACTATAATTTTTGAGGTACAATTTCTTCTGCGAAACTTCAAAGGAAATATGCTATAAACATTTGACTCACCATTAGTTTGGGATGTTGGAACAGGCAGCGTGCACTCCCCGGTGTGAAATTGGGATCTCAATAGTTCGCATGTATCTGATACCAAAAATGGATACGTAGACATGATGATGACCTGGAATGAGAATCAGTCAGTATGAGAATATGGATGCATAATTATATTCAACAATCTTACCTTCCGTTTGAGGACAAGAAATCCAAGGACAATGGTCACAACTGTCGGCACGTCGAGGCTAGCAAATAATCTACGGAATGAAAAGTCTAGCACTGGTAAATTCTTGAGCGCAGGGAGTCCTAGTACCATAGGACTTGCAATAGCTGGAAGCGGTATTGTAATACATTGCCTGCCCGACTTTGGGGCAGGAACCGTTAAAAGCAAGACGACGATCAAGGTCAAAAAAGTTAAGTGCGACAGAAACTGCCTGAATGCAAACCAAAATGGATATCGACTAATGAGGCAGATAGTCTTGTTCTCAAACGTGATCATCTCATCGAAACCAGTTAGCAACATGTCATCATCTTGTGAAGGACTTTCGCCATTTCTAATTTCCTCAAATCCAACCATGAGGCTACTTTTATCCTCTTTATATCTTGCCGCTCGCAGTACAATTTATGCGGAAGCGAAGATAGCCTTCTAGCTCTTGACATCTCATCCAGTTGATCCAATTTTGAACGTCCTAGAGGTTCCATACACAACACGCACGATACATGGATAGCCAACACCAAAAAAGGAAATATCAGTTATTCGAAAACAAATTAGGAAATAGACAATTAGCAAAAAGTACAAAGTCACCATGAATACTCTCTCCGCGTTCGTCCTTCACAATAAAACCATAATTTTCGGGCAACAGCGCATCTTAGTATCTAGCACGAAGGAACTTGCACCCAATAGGATCACAAAGCGTCGGTAACTCTTCCTCTGGTAATGGCACCCCTTTATAAACTTTCTATGGAATGCGATCAAGTACTTGGGTAGCAAAAGGAGTGTCTAGAAATCCCATTGGTAAGTTGCACTTGCACACAATGGCAGGCATCCCAAAAGCCAACAAATCTCTTCACTTGAAGCCTCTTCATAATCATCCTCTACATCTTCCTCATTTGTATCTGGTTCTAGTACATTATTGAAAGGTCCCCAAGTCGACCTGCCAGAAAAAGGTATCCTCGTCATCATTCTGACTCTCCTCAAAGTCGTCCACCTTCTCCAATGGTAGGACCGGTTTACCCTCAAGTCCCTTAAAACTCATTGCAGCATCTATCATACTTGGATCTTTATGAAACCTTTCTTCTTCGCCAAATCTCTGCTTTCGCAATGCAACCAGATGGACGAGTTCATAAACCCCATCACCACTATTCATTGGATCGATCGTATATACGGGGCAGCTCGTCACTTTCCACCAACAAAGGCATCATTATGATCTTCAACAAATTCATCTTCGCTGTTTAGGCCTGTCATTTTATTTGCATTTTAATCTAGCACACATTCATCTTCGCTGTTGACATCCTCTTGATCTACCATACCACAAACATTCTGAACTTTAACAAATTCAACTTCGCTGTCTACATAATCAGGGTCTGTCATTTCATTCGCATTTTGATCTTCCACAATTTGGTCCTCGCTATTGAAAAATACCACTTCATCTTCACTGTCGTCATCGCTTTCTTCGAGAATTACAGCATCGTCGTTATCACCATCAATGTCACCACTTCCAACAACCAAATATTCGTCAGTTTCAGATTCTTGTGCACCATCCGAATCTTCTTCGTACCTCTCTAGTCTTCATTAATATCTTCAGCAACAAAAGGATCATTAGCAGGCTAAGGGGGCACAATCTCACCCCGACTTGGGTGTTCTTTACCACTATCAGCTATCAGCAGCAATATCTAAGTACTGAATATCGACTTCGTTCTCATCTTCAGTAATATTATCCTGTACATCCACCGCACCATCCTGTTCCAACAAATGATCGTTGTCAAATTCTCGTCAGCAGGGCCCAACCAAAGAAATGCAGCGGCCCTGCTGGAACCTCAATATCTGCCATCAAGATGTCATCCCTGCGCCTCGACAACGCAACTTGGTCTCCTATTGCTCCAAAAGATCCATCTGCCTCCAATTGCAATCCAGAGACATGACGATCACAAGCAACCGTCAAAGCTCCCGAACCTAGATCTGAACTGAACGAAATTCATTCAGTTATCTTTATCTGTTCTCGTATGTTGTAATTCACTTCTTATGGTGTCACTGACGAATCTGTTCCGTTGATAAGCTGCGGGTTTGAGATAAAAAGTGTAGTACATAATTCGACGAGGGCAATGTTATATAGGTTATAATATCTCTAAATTTGTGAGAGAATACCTGAGAATGCTCTCATTTTTGCTTCTCTCTTCATTCCTCTTCCTTCTTCTTTCATCACACTCAACATAACACATAACATCATTATCAGCAATCACCACATAACTAACATATAATATTACATTATCTTGCAACGTTACAAGGCAGGTCCTTTCCAATTAATATTCATTGACAGGTTGAAATCCAACTAGTCGAGACAAGACAAGTCAATTCTATTCTATTCGGCACCGCATCATCAATCATGTCAGAACAAGACGCAATGAATCAAGCAGATGAAGAATACGACAACGCTACAAAGTTGGTGCAGCGAGCATCAAATCGTGAAGCTCTTCTAACTTCATCCGTAGCTTCTCCGACCGGAGCAGACTTTTCCAATCTAAAGTTGAAGCCGGATCATAGCGCGAGACCATGTTGGACAGCACCTGATGGCGCCATTTACCTCGAAGCATTCCATACGCTGTATAACTCAGCCTACGACTTCCTTGTTGCCATCAGTGAACCTGTGGCCAGACCAGAATTTCTGCACGAGTATAAACTTACGCCCTATTCCCTATATGCAGCCGTAGCTACTAATATCGACACTGAATCAATTGTTCGAGTCCTAGATCGTCTCAGTAAAAATGTTTTACCGACGGGTGTCGCCACTTTCATCAGAGAATGCACAAAACGATATGGAAAGGCTAAGCTCGTTCTCAAACACAACAAATTCTACGTAGAAAGTGAACACCCTGATGTTCTGAGGGAACTTCTCAGAGATTCAAAGATTAGCCAGGCAAGGGTCGTAGAAGATTCTGCCGCGGGTGATGAAGCAGATTCAACTGATAAAGATGGTTTCGTTGTTAATGAAAAGGCAGCTGAAATGGAGGAAAACTTGAAGATACTGAGGGGCACCGATGACGATTCTGATGATGACGAAGATGAAGATATCATGGCAGAAGCCTCTGGAGCAAGCCGGGCCAATCAAGGGAAGAAATTTACAACCGTGGCGTTCCAGATTAGATCGGAACAGGTGGAAGTCGTGAAGAAGCAAGCCATTGAATTGGATTATCCACTTATGGAGGAGTACGATTTCCGTAATGACAATGTGAACCCAAACGTGCCTATGGATCTCAAGCCGCATGCGAGAATTCGTAGATATCAGGAACGAAGTCTGGCGAAGATGTTTGGTAATGGTCGGGCGCGTTCCGGAATTATTGTCTTGCCGTGTGGGGCGGGAAAGACGCTGACGGGAGTGACTGCTGCACAAACGATTAAAAAGAGTGTTATTGTTCTTTGTACAAATGCAGTCTCTGTGCTACAGTGGAAATATCAATTTCAGCTGTGGACGAATATTCCAGACGATCGAATTTGTTGCTTTACATCGGATAAAAAAGAGGTGATGCATCCAGAATCGTGCGTGCTTGTGACCACCTATACCATGATTTCGTACGGAGGAAAGAGAAGCGAAAAAAGTAAGGAGGTCATGGATGCCATCAGCGGTAGAGAATGGGGACTGATGCTCATGGATGAAGTACATGTTGTGCCAGCTAAAATGTTCCGTCGTGTGGTGGGTAGCGTCAAGGCTCATTGTCGGTTAGGATTAACTGCAACATTGGTGCGCGAGGACGATCTTATTTCTGATCTTAACTTTTTGATTGGTCCAAAGCTGTACGAGGCAAATTGGATGGATTTGACTGCAGCAGGATATTTGGCAAATGTACAATGTGTGGAAGTATGGTGTCCAATGACTGGACCTTTTATGGGAGAGTACCTCAAACCAACTGCGAATGCTCGCCTGAAACAGCTCCTATACGTTATGAATCCAAGCAAACTTCGAGCAGTCGAGTATTTGGTTAACTTTCATGAAGCAAGAGGAGACAAAATTATTGTATTCAGTGATCTGGTCTATAGTTTAAAACTATATGCAGACATGCTAAAAAAACCATTGATCTATGGAGAGACTCCAGAGAAGGAACGCCAAGCCATTCTTGGTATTTTTAGATCAACAAAAGCAGTCTCAACTATTTGCTTGAGTAAAGTTGGAGATACGTCCATTGATCTTCCAGAGGCCAATGTCGTTATCCAAGTCTCATCACATTTCGGCTCACGGCGTCAAGAAGCACAGCGTTTAGGTAGAATCCTCAGGCCAAAATCGTATACTCAAACGAACGGAACCAATAGATCATCATTCAATGCCTTCTTCTACACTCTGGTAAGCACAGATACTCAAGAAATGTATTATTCAGCAAAGCGGCAACAATATCTCATTGACCAGGGATATACATTTAAGATTGTCACCAATCTAAGCGAGTTGTGCGATATCGAGGCAAAAATCAATGGGTTTGTTTATTCTACACCTGAAGATGATAAAAAATTATTGCAAACACTGCTTATGAGTGACACGGAAATGGAAAAAGATCAAAAGGCCGAGGATACTGCGATCCGAAAGAATAATCCTGATGGTGCTGCTCTTGCAGATGCAAGTGTCAAACGGACAGCTGGTAGTACAATGTCCCAGCTCTCTGGTGGAACAGGCATGCGATATAGAGAAATTGGCGGAGGTTCGAGTAAGCGTCATCCACTCTTTGCAAAGCGAATGAGGAAGTGAGCGACACGCAATGATAACCTACTAAATTAAGCCAGCCTCATCTATTAGCTATTAAGCAGAGTACTAATAGCGTTTGACGAGTACTTAAAGTATATCTGCTCTGAAGCTTTTAGCATCATAATGAAGCATCATCTACTTGAAGAGGGATAAATATAACCTACATAGAAATTAGCATTGATTCAATACATGTCATCTACAATGGACAGCCCTGCTGGTCACACCAATCTTTCCAGTCTTGACCAAAGACTTCTATAATTGGGCCTGGCATTGTAAAATTCAACCATGGACAACTTTCTCTGGCAGCTTGTAAGCTCGCAGCTTTAGCATTTGGAGAAAGATTCACAGACTGCCCTATCAAGCTCAAATGCACATTGTACTCTTTCTTCAATGCGAAACAAAGCTTTTTTCTATTGTCTCGAGTCAAGATATTTTTCACTGGTTGTTCAATTTTCGACGAGTCTTTCAATTTTGCATATGGTATCTGTATTGTATCTTTGGGCTGGCCCAGATATGTATTTGCAGCGATCCAGTCTTTATTTAAGTATTCAGTTCTCACAACCATGATTGTCTTATTGACCAGACCAATTCCGAGATTCCATGTTATGAACGACAAATTGGACAGATGGTGCATCATAGCTTCATCGACTTTGTTATGAACTGTGAGTTTAGCAACATTATCACAACCCCCCTCGCTCACAAAGCGTTTCCAATTACCCTCAATAAATTCATCTGGATCGCCAAGCAATGCCGCATATTCATTCAAAGTAGGGAAGCATTTATAGATATGTTCATTGGCTTTTTCAGATACAGAACGCTTAAAGATCTCTCGAAGATAAAATTCGCGCACTGCAGCCTCGGAGCCATCAAGTTCCTTCATCTTTTGATTGTACAATGGGGTTTCCTTGAAGTACGAAAATTGTGCTGCTTCTTTATTGGCTGGATGAGTATAGAGATACGATGATATCAAACGATCCACCGGATCCCTGACAGTGAATAGGTAAAAGTCATGAAGGGTTGGCTTCATGAAAATGCTTTGTTTTCTTTCTCTTGCGCCTCTCTTAAAATCGTGATAGTATGTGGTTAGCTTTGAAATGGCTGTTTCATTTTGCTCTTGGACTCTTTCTGGCCTACAGGGTTTTGGTGCAATTTCATTGCACCCGTTTCTTAAAATTGTGGAAATTGTGGAGCCTCCAGTTTTTCCAACATGAACAAACCCTCCAAGCGTTAGTTGAGGAGGAACAGGTCTGGTATCGTTCTTTAGATGTTCAGCTGCTCTTATCTGAAACGGCGTCAAAGCCACCGGGTGTGATAATGACACCGTCATAGGAAAATCTGAAAAATCAGTATTGTTTGTTATATTGACATTGGCATGATGATGTGCATTGCTGGGAGTGTCAAGTGCAGTTTCAAGGAAAGAACTGTAGTAGCTAACGCAGAGGATGTTAGTAGTAATGCAAGAGGCTAATAGCATCACACTCGCAAAAGATCTTCTCATTCACAGCGTACAGGGATTATTTGTGATATGTGTTCCGTGTGTGTTCCTCATTGATACGGAGCATATGATTTGGGAACAACGAAGAGATGACAACATGTAACATTCATATCATCATGAGTATATCCCATATCCTATAAAATAGTTGGCAGTTCGTTGTAGATTACTAATTAGCTAGATTAGTGTCTTGCTTGTTACAAAACCTTCGTTAACGGTTGTTGATAACTGCTCTACGCACTCTTCACAAAGGATGCACTTTTGTCACTAGTGAGGTTAGAGATGATCCAAAATGGAAGGGGTCCGATTTATTTTGCAACAAACGGAAAGGACATTTTTATCAATCAGGAAACTCGCTGCTACCTTCAAAATGTTGGTTTCGCTCTCTTGGCGGCTCAAACTACGCTGCACTAGCTAGAGTCTTGTTCACCAAAATATCATTTTCTAATAGAATTTAGCAGTTATTCCACTTCTTCAACGCTAGGGTCTATTAAACCGTCGTCAACACCATTCAGATGTGCACTAATGAAGTCTTCATCATCATTATCACCAGAATTGTTCGCTCTTTTATACACTTTCTTTCATCTTCACATTTGCTCCTTTGGTAAAGTAACTTGCTTGATGGAGTGACAACAAAGTTGAAATTAATATTTGCTCATAAAGCACGTTACAATATTGATTCTATTTATACTGCAATGCTTTACTCTTGGCAAGGTGTAACATATACACCATTACAGTCCGTATCTGTAAATGTTACAACCTTGAAGTACGGATTCGATTCGGCAATCTTTTTCAGCCATTCGTTACAAGCTCCACAAGGTTTGAGAGGATTGATGTCCTAATTGTAAAGGATCATACAAACGTTAGACAACAAAAATAGAATGAAGGTGACATTTGAAGTTCCCAAACTAAGACTCACTTCTGACGAATGGACAACAACCGTCCGTTTCTTCTTTCGCTTGTAATTGCCAAGTTTTGATTTGCTGGGAAACTCGTGTTGAGCTTCTCCTCCTCCATAAAGCTTGATTTTGCGTATCGGAGTACTCACACCAGAGTTGGAATTCGAATCAGAGATGATCTCAGAAATCGGTGACTGATGCGCAATTGAAGCCAGCGTTGATTTCATGTTCGAAATTGGTGGGGGGGTCTCTAGTATTATCCTATCAGCAGCAGGCATCTTGTCCCAAGAAGAGTCGTCCGTTTCATTAGAATCACTGCCTTCAACAATGCTTGTGAAACTCCCAATGCTCATGGACCTTCGTAAGTTTTCAGGTCTCTGGTACTTCGAAAGCTTCTCTTCAACCTCGTTAAAGAAAACGGATGTGCCCTTGTTGGAATCGTTCCTAGGGCTAATGATTGTACAAAAATCTTGATTTACTCCAGGCGGTGGACTTGGAAGTTGTGGTGGTGCATTTGATGACATGCCATCATCTATTAGTGGAACTGCCAGCACCGCCACCATCATCAGGTCTTCCCTCCTCAAGTTAGGATTTGTAGCCAATGCTGTTCCAATAACATTTCTCTCGGCACACAAAGATCCTGTTGGCATTGATACTTCCATATTCATGCCCCGATACGTGATTAGACCTTTCCCAGGTCGATTCATCAATAACACTGCCAG
>Ga0306864_1001050_pt1 | contig 11733 bp, 11 predicted proteins | sample AntRauTorckE5430_FD_190448 | JGI IMG/M metagenome (GOLD analysis project Ga0306864, IMG submission 190448) | Saline lake microbial communities from Rauer Islands, Antarctica - Metagenome Torckler E5 #430 (v2) (version 2) | ecosystem: Environmental > Aquatic > Non-marine Saline and Alkaline >...
CTATGAGAATGTCTGCGCAATTAGATGCGTAGAGACAACAGATTACATGACTGCTGATTTCTACCATCTACCATACGAAGTAATGAGCAATATGTCTAGCAGAATCATCAACGAGGTCCGTGGAATCGATAGGGTTTGCTACGATATCAGTTTTAAGCCACCAGCAAACAGCAACCATCAAATGGGAGTAACCTTTCTATTATAATCCAGTTTTTGCGGGATGTTTGTGTTCAGAGGTAATTTAAAAGCCCGTCAATAATTGAACCAAGTCTCTGTAACATCTTCATATGAGTTTTTACAAATAGTGTGGGCTCCTTCAAATTATGCCAATGCCCCAATTCAACACAGTACTTCCTTGACAGATTTTAAAAATATGTATTGACTGGCGCTTTCTTCCTCGGCACATCACGTTACAAAATCGGTACCAATCAGTACCAATGGAGAATTAGGTTGGTTGCATAGGAAAGGTGAGGCTTGAGTTGCAGTCCGGGAAGATGGATTAAAATAGATTAAAATAGTATGTGGCAAGTTACATTAGCTAACAAAGAGCGTCTATTTTACACACGTTCGATAAGTGATGAGCAATGAGACACAAGACCCAAAAAATACGAACACTGTTCACTGATATAAAGCAGAAAAAATACAATTCCTAATACTCAAAACAATAACAGAAGAACACCCAATCGCTATGTATCTTCCCAGCAACAGCAATGAACATTTTCATACTGATCATTACTTCCCAATAGATGCCATCCGTGAACTCTCTGATATCTCTACTTCTTCCTTCAGTCAAACCAGAGCAGGGTGGGTGATACCCACAGTTACTAGTATTATTTCTTTCTGTGCCTCTGCTTTGATTATCTATATCATTGCACGCTCTGACCGAAACAGGTACACTGCTACTTACCACCGTATCATGGTTTTCATGAGCATTGCAGATATGATCTCATCGTTCGCAATTTCTCTGACTACTCTTCCAATGCCTAAAGATGTGAATGAAGTTTACAATTTCGACGGCAATTCATACGGCACAGTTCTAACTTGTGAGATCCAGGCATTTACATATTTATTCGGAATGAGGCTTTCTGCCGGTGCAAGTATCTGTCTCAGTGTGTATTATCTCTTGACGATTCGTTACCACGTTTCACATGAAGTCATCACTAGATATGTCGAGCCAACACTTTTAATTGTGACATTGTTGGTAGCAATCATTCGTCCAATCACATTGTTGAGAAGGCAGCTGTTTAATCCAACTCCTCTAATGATCATCTGCAATATGGGCGAATTCCCACACGGTTGCATGGAGGATGATGGAGAAGGCTGTATTCGCGGTCAAGAAGGAGCGACTGCTAAAGCAAGAACACTAATTTGGTTTCAATTGGCCGCTTTATCTATAATACAAATAGTATGTCTGGGGTCTATTGTTGCAACAGTATACACACGAGATAAAAAGCAGGCACAGAAGGAGCTATGCAATTCTGATGGCACCCATCTGCCAGAATCGAAATATGAAGAAGAATTGTAACCTGCGTCAATAGAGGAGGTGTCATGGAGAGACCACCAAGGAGGAGAGGTTCAACACCAGGAAGTAGAAGAAGAGAATGATGCACCACTTCAGCACAACAATGGAGCCAATAGTATCCAGGACACGCGGATGATTGTTAAGCATGCGATCATGTATGCTGCAGCTTTTATTGGCACCACCTTCGCCGTCCCTCAACTTTCCCCCGACAGCACGATTTTGGCCATACTGATTATCACATTCCGGCCACTTCAAGGCTTCTTCAATGCGCTTATTTTCATTTCTCAAAAGGTTTACATCATTCGGCAAGCTGATAAAGACTTGACATTCTACAAAGCGTTGAATAGCATTATAATATCTCCATCAATTGTTCCTGCCATAGTTATCGAATTACCCAGTAGGTTGACCACGCTTAGAAATGGATCAGCCAGCTCAAGTTGTCTTTCCTTCCCTACCAGGAAATCGAACAATGATCCATCTCTAGTCGTATCAAACACAGCTGGAAGCACAGAACTACCAGCTTTTTCTTTCCATACCAGGGGATCCAGTCATGATCCATCTCTAGTCATATCAAATGCAGATGGAAGCACAGAAGTACCATATCTTTCGTTTCCTAGGAGATTAAGCAATGATCAATCTTTAAGCATCTAAACTCAGCTTGAAGCACAGAACTACTTACTAACTGGTCACGACCCAGGATTGAAAGGTACAACAACTGTATACCTTTCCCTGCATTAGCTATGCCCGCCTTAAGCTGGTTGTCTGCAGTGATATAAGATGCCATTGGTTGGACAATTAAAAATGAATCTTGTACGTTAGAGAGGTGTTTGAATTTATCAGACTTGAGCTACTTGGATACTATTCTTGAGTTCCTTTGATACTATTGACGAAAAAACTATTGAAGTCGATCAAATTTGTGAATTTTGTGAATCTGCACTAATGGGATCTGGCAATAGATCGAGCTCTCAATTTAGTAGTTTCGAATCGATTATTATCATTCAATGACAATTAGCGACAACGAAAGTTGTTCTTGAGATGGTGGAATTTGACGTTTGCGCGATGTTGGATGTACAGGTACGCGCTGATATATTGTGGATGACTAGAAGACATCAGAACCGACATCTTTATCCTGCCGAAGTCCCTCCCTGGCATAGTAGACTTGTGGCTGGACTAGACTAGGCTAGACTTGTTTGATCAGCTAGGTCCAAGCTAGTGAATGACGAGGTTGAATCGCATGCCATGTAAATGCCCGGTGGTTTATAAATGAGTTTAGCTGCATAATTTGTGTTTTCGAGCTACAGGAAATGCAATGCAACCAATACTTTGAAATATTACATTAGTAATAGAGTGAACTGTTTTCCAACTGACTGTGTGAGAAGATCATTGATGCTGGACGAGGCACGCATTGTACATTGTGAACAAATCAATAGTTTTTTGGTTCCCATAGTCAGTTTTCTTTTAAAACTAAGCAACTTTGTGCTGTATGCTGGTCTTAGCCACTTGGCTCATCGAGCACGACGCAGCAATGAATTGGCACACACAGAATTATGATGGTTACAGTTGCAACTGTCGCTACGTAAATGGTGGTATGGAAATCACACGGTACTATGATCTTCTATCCCGATGTATCAATGGTACAATAACTAGCTACCTTACGTTGTTGCTTCAAGGGTAGACGGGTTCCGTCTTTTGAATAATGCACCAGCCAACTTGAACATCCGCTGTGACGTATAGAAAATGATGAGCAGGTTCGCGACTTGGGTAGGGCGTGGAACATATAATCTTGATTGTCCTATCAGTCAGCCCTATTACGACATATTTCATTTTCAATATGCATCTATTATACCTGTATATTTTACCAGGAACACCATGAATGATATACGGTACCCCCTTTTTATTTTTAAGGTTGCCTCTCTGCTTTGACAGGTCTCATGGCAAAGGCTCCGATAATGAGGCGCCTACCATCTCCATATGGCATGCTCAAGGATCCTTTGGGGGCAATGGTAACGCCAGTGTCAGAGCACACCACGGAGCCTGGGAGCGGCAGCAGTCGTTCGATTTGTTCTTGGCGATAGGACAAGGATACTTCGTCAATTTCTATAATCTGCTGAGTATTTCTTCCACCAAATAATGATACCAGTCGATCTATAAAGGACGCGTTTGCATCAGCATCCATGATATTGGATGCTGCATCCTTTTGTTGGAACCGGATCGTCGCCAATTCTTCTTTCAAGTTTACAATTTGGTCCGGATCGTCCCAGATGGGAATGGTTCCAAAGATGCGTGTATTTGGTTCCAAGGTGACGTCTTTGCGAGTGGCTCCACTAATGCAATCGATCCAAAAGCGCAATAAAAACCGAGGCTTTGGCACTCGTGTTGCTGCAGTGGTGTTCAGCATGGAGGTTCGTTCCATCGTATATCCACCTGTTGTGAAAGTGACCGTTTCTTCCCCTTTCGAGGAAACAAACGTGCTCGGCAAGGAGGGTGATACTTGGACTTGATTGACAACCAATGGTGGGCTATTCTTGCTGCTGTGTTTGCCGGACTGTCCTTGCACATAGTCTGGAATGTTGTTGTTCTTGTCCAGGTCGACAACAACTGATGTAGAGGTAAATAATAGCTCGACGGGGACTCCTAGTCGAGCCCCTGAAGCGGCCCAACCCGGAAAGCGTTTTGGCATGGAAGAACCAGGTTCCAATCCGAAATTCAACTGTACTCTCCACTTGGTACTATTATTCACAAATGGAGAATAACGATTGGCCATGTCAATGTCATTATAGATGACAAGGTCTTCATCATCTTTTACTACCGCTGTCATCATCATGGCATTGCGCGTCCTGGTTCCAAAATTTAAGGATGGTGATGCTTGAGAAGAAAACGCATTACAATGGCTAAGTCTTATTGCCAATAATAATTGCAGACCAACAATGCACCATAGAGCGACTAATCTCGCCATGATTAATATGATCGTCAGTGCTTCTACTGGTGCAAGACGCTGCCTATTAGCCAATGGCTTATTTTACTTCACCAAGCGAGCACTACCCACTTCCTGCCCATACAGTAACTAGATTAATGTTTGTAGCAGGTAGCTCTAGTAGTAAGAATACGATTGATTGTGAATGCAGATATCAATTATTTTTAGTTTGTGGTTTGTCTTGGTTTGTGCTGGTGGTTCTTTCTGGCTTTCTCTGGCTTTCTGCGAAATAGGTCCATCTGTGACGTCACATTCATCATTTGGCAGAGGAACTGCTTCCGAGCTCCGCTGTGAGACAGCAAGTGGTAGCAAGTGGAAAGCCTTTTAACATAGCACATCATCTTCTGAAAGTGGTAGTTGAAGTTCAATTTAAAGACAATTCAATTTGAGAACCCAATTCTGTCAGTGTTCTCGCTATTCTCATGGGCACTCCTCTTATTTGTATACTTAACTAAAAAATAATAGCAATATTCACCGTGTGAGGTGCAACATGCAACAAGAATAAAAGGCATCAGGCGTCATAAAAAAGCATTCAACAAGCAGATCCCCCTTAAATTCCTCACTCAGTGCCATATTCAATCTATCGGAGAACTACCAGGATGGGAAGCGCATTGTCAAAAGCAAAACCACCAACCGTTAAGCCACGCGACAACCAGCGGGTATTGGCAGCCAGTGAGCATGTTGAACCAATCCGCAAGGTTTTAGTGAAGCTGGGCGAGAAGATCCAAGGCCAAGTTTTGTTGGCGCCCAACGGCAAAGATGAAAGCGAAGCGTCAGAAGCCTACCACACCCAACGCGAACGTACCTTTTATTTGAACGATGCCAATTATCCAAGTGCCATTGTGCTAGTAGAAACGGCCGAAGATGTTGCCGAAACTATCCAGGCTGTCCAAGCGATTATTGCGGACGATGGAAGTAACGAGAAATACAAGCTTTGTATTGCGGGCGGCTGTCACTCTAATTATTGTATGGTGGAGCAGTCGATCACTATGGACCTTCAATTATTAGCTAGCGTGATGGTAGACACGGATGCCAAGACTATTGCGATTGGAGGTGGTGCCAAAATCGGGCAGGCTCATTACGCGTTGAAAGGTATGGGACTCGGCTTTGCCACGGGCACCAATCCCGACACGGGAGTCTCTGGTCTCACCATGGCGGGTGGAGCTGGATATCTTGGAGGTCAAGCTGGATACGGTTGTGATACTGTTGTCCAGGCAAAGGTTGTCCTTCCTTCTGGTGAGCTGGTCACGGCGACGGATAATAACGACCACAAAGACTTGTTGAGAGCTGTGCGAGGAGGCGGCGGAAATTTTGGAGTCGTTGTAGAATGGACCTTCAAACTGTATGATGTGTCTAGTGCCATTGGAGGAACGATAGTTCACATGGCTCCCACAGTCACCAGTCTCCGAAAGGTACTCACCAACTATGCTGCCATTCTAGAGGACGACATGCCGGACCAGGCTGGCTCTATTTGTGCCTGTCCTGCAGGTGCACCCGTCTTTGTCAATGTTGCTACCGTGATAGGAGATGGCGCCAAGAATGTGAAATCCTACAAGAAGATTCCTTTTCTCGCCAAGATGTCTTCCTTAGGTGCTTGGTTCCGCGTCAGCAACAACCTGGGACCCAAAGACTACATTGACGAGATTACCGTTCTTTTGGAACCCATTCAACAGCGCACCCACGGAGTGGCCATTGGAGCCATGGTGTATTCTTTTGACGAACAGATGCGAGAAGCTATCGTTCATTTCACTCGGGTTGAATATCCCAAAAGCAAAAAGGTACGACCCACCATTATTTGTGCTTGTCTCAGTGGAGAAATGAGACGCAACGATGGTTCCCGTAGCAGTCTCCGTCATCGCAAGGCCCAAGCTTGGATCCTGGTTGAATCTGCGTGGGAACCGGACGCGACGGAAGAAGAAAAAGACAGCATCAAAGTTTGGGCCAAACGTGTCAAAGCCAAGATTATGGAATTGGGAGGCGAAGATGGACCCCATAATTTTTGTGATACAGATGGACGCCGCATCAAATTCTTCACCGACGAGCAGCGTGACTTTTTGTCCATGGCCAAGACGAAGTATGATCCTACCAATCTATTGTCTTTGAACAAGAATATTATCAGTCATTCGGAGTAAGGCGCAAAGTGAAATCTGTAGGTGCTCTGCTTTCGACTGGTTATGACCGTCTACGTTATAGCGTTCTATAAAGTGTATTGCAATTGGATATTTTGTAACCATGATTGTAGTAGATTGCAGCTTGAGGTAGAGGAACATTCAGTTCTTTCGACATGGTTATTTTGCTTTGGATCGTTGGATCGTAGATTCCATCTTTAAAGCAGACCTTCATACGAGTACATGGTTAAATATTTGGATCTTTCACATTTTTGAATCTTTCAAACGAAACCTATTTTGATATATTTTGGATGAGACTTTTCATATTTTTGATCTGAGACGCATAAGGTTTTGTAGGCATAGCAATAATTAGAGTCAACTCAGTCATATTCACATAGAGGTACTGTGGGTCGCAACACTTTTCCGTCTCACGATTGTCTAAAGTTGCAATGATGGATTAATTGATTGAAGTCTATTCATTCATTTTTGTGTATTTTATTCCAAAATCATCCAAAATCATCGACACAAAGTGTGAGCTTGCCACATTCCAGGATTACAGTGTAGTGGAGAATATTCATGTGGTGCCATGAGAGTGACTAACCTGCCGAAAGTGATTCGTGCTGTTTGTTTCAATAGTGCTACTTAATTTCTTTTAGGTTATAATGGAAATCTCCAAAGAACTGCTCGAAAACTACTTGTCCAGGTCTTTGGCAAATATTTACTGTGTATATCCTCTCCTCCAACCCAATTCCAGTTGCTTGACCTACCATTTCCAAGGATGCGTGTCGCCATCATTTTCGAAAGAGTTACTTGACTCTCACTCACTTCAACCTGTCACCAAGTTGTCCCATCCACCATTCCCCATCGTGCCCAAGTAGTGGTCGCCACATCATGAAGACAATCTCCTCCCACGTTTGGGTCAGAGTGATGATCCATGCCAATTTAGTGCAATAGGAGTCGAAGCACATCTCCAACAGATTGTGGAGTAGGCGTATCTTATAGATGAGTAGGATGTTATGTTCCTCCCAATCGCCTTTAGGATCTTCCACATAAGCTTCCCCTGCGACAACCAGTTTCGATGTCGATGATGCAGACACGTTGGAAGTATAGGATTGAGTTGAAAAGAAGACCCCTGCTGAGTTCGTCATAATACTGGTATTAGTAGTGTCAACTGTATCAGTAACAGGCTATGAAATATCGAGAGAATGAACGAGCGTCAATGTCTCGAGTACAGAATTTGTAGTCATTGATGGTAAAACGGATGAAGAATCTTGTTCAGCTCTTGTGCAGCCTTCAGCATGAGTGCTACCTTTGCAAGTTTGGAACAATCATTTGGGAGCAGAAGTGGAAGAAAAGGTAAAAAAGATGTCAATCAATTCCCTGGTCAAATTGGCAGCAAGGGATTGTACCAATCCCTGGCTGTCGCCAGTGTGATCAGGGGATCCCATCAAAATCTTCTGGGCAGCAACCTGTATTCAGTTACGTTCATAGCTGGAAAATCTCCTTCATTGAATGGATTAAGCATTTGATCCAATGAAGAACTTGGATCAAGAGTGGAAGAAGTGACAACGTGAGCATATTCATCAATGGATCTAGCCGTTTGATAAGTTCCATCGAGACCCTTCCTTGCTAAGAGCGTGATTTCATCAATTTCAATTTCAACATCAAGTCTATCAGCAGCATTAGGTAAATCAGCATATGGAATGGCTTGAGGTGATATATCGTAAATAACGACGAGCCTTTGACTTTGGGAACGTATCATGAGGGACAAGATTCGAATAACGGCGAGCCTTTGACTTCGGGAATGTATCATGAGTGATGACATTCGATTGGGGGGAGGTGGGGGGCTAAACCACCAGGAATTGGATTGTTTGCAATGATAGCAATTATCGTCGCTTTGGCATGGCAAGGATTTCTTTGGACTCTATCTTGCCTGAGCAGATATGTTTCCTTCATCGTCATGGGTTGGAATAACGACGGTTGTGGAAAGTAGGGTGCCGTCGTTAGCATTCCATACAATGATTTTATCAGCATATGCAGCAAAGACGTGGGTGCCATTTAATTTAATAAGGTCAGCATAGTCTACCCCTCGCACTTGATGATTGGTTTCAAATGAGCTTTCTTCAACGGTGGCCTGAGGAGGACTATTTTGTAGAGGAGAATCGGTAGTATCACCGTCAGCAGCATTTGGTTCTTTGGCAAAAATTCCGTCTCCAGGTCTTGCATTAGAGGAACGAAAGAAATGGCATTGACTGCCACCTCCTCTGCAAGTAATATTATAATTGTTGCCATCATTATTATCCAATGAATCAGCCATGGAGTTAATAGTAACATTCTCAATAATCTCCACGGCTTCTTGTAGATCATCTTGCAAATCGGAGCACTATTCGTATTCGCTGATAGATGATTCATTGAAGTAATACAGTCTTGAGTTTACAATGGAGATGGCAGAGGGACCCGCAGCTTGCCCATCATTCGCCGAGTTTCCTTTCTCCAATCAATAGAAGACTTTTCAAAGGTTCAAAGAAGATTAACACTTCACTTGTCAACTTGAACTATGCAATGCAACTATTATAATAAATGGAATGGCGTCAGTTTGATTTACTGGCCTTTATCAAATAACTCATCCCTGACCCTCGACGCAACAATATAACACATCGGAGCAGTAATATGTTCGGAAGTATGTCAAGAGACTCCAACAGCGTTTGGGAAGTAGACGCGGTCTGCAAAGAGAAACCAAAGGATCTAATCTTGCGAGCTTCCTATGAAGTTGTGTACGATTCAACATCAGTTACGATGTCATCCAAGCACTTCCCAGCTTCTGTCCAAAAAACAGAATTCGTTGTCAATACATCAAGACATAGTAAGGACTGCGATAATGCCGCTCTCCAATGTCTCAAATCGCATATAGAGTCATCAAGTTCACTCAGCTTGCTCTTTTATTCGACTGTAGCAGGATCGAGGAGAGCAAAACGTAGCAGATTGGTAACAGATGTTGAGTTAATCATGAGTTCTTGTGTTTCCTTTCTACCTACAGCAATGAGAAGAATCACAGACATGTTAAACATAACGATATCACTATCCCTTGTCTGAGAGGCGGTTCTCTTGGAAGAAAGCATGTGGAAATTGAGGGTACCACACAAAACCCTGGATACAGTCTCACATAGCATATTGGGAATCAAGGTCTCGAATACTTTACAGGTGGATGCCAATTTTCATTGATTCGATGAGATTTACTAAAATCTCAATATGAAGTGTAAGACCACTAGATGTTGCAATCTAGCGGCTGCTGTCCAGGATAATGCTGAGCGTCTTCGCTATCATACTTTATGAAGCGTGCACCACAGCCAAGATACAAAATTGTCGCTTGCTGAACTTCATAACGCTGCGATTTTTCGCCAGAATCTTGATGGACGCCTCTAACTCCTCCTCTAGAAGTATAATTGCTTGGCAACTTTCGTTAGGAACCAAACTAGACAAAAATAAAATTGCCTCTAGTTCTAATGATACGTTGGCAGAGCCTTTAGCTTCCTTTGTTCCCTTCGAGGTTATGTTATCATCGTCAATTTCTTGAGCAAGGCCCTTAATAATAAGATGGGCAGCATACTGTAATCTATAAACAGAATATTTACCAGCGCTAGAGATAGTTTCTCGTATCTTTACCGCTTGTAGATATTTACACGAGTAGTTCCAGAATCTTCCGAAATCACACGACAAGCAGTAACATGAGAATCCACGTTGATTATTATTTTTGGATCGATCTTGCATACCTATACAAATGAAGATTATATGACATGTAGATGTACAATTGAGGAGGTTTCGCCTTTTAAATAACAAGAAAGTCTTTCCTCCATTAACGCAGCGATTACAGACAATTCTCCTTCGCCCATTACGAGACTGAGAACTTCGAACCTTCCATTATCACACAATTGTGTCAGAGCTTCTTTGGACGAGACAAGAGCAGAAAGAGGAGTAACCTCGGAATCTTTCAATAGCTTCCTCACCTCCAGATATTTCTCCAAACATATGTTCGCGTTCTACTTTGTGCATAAAGTGGTCGAGGGCCATCGACGAGAGCTTTTTTGCGAGACCGGTTGAGATTATCTGTGCCTCTCACATCTATATCATTTCGTGAATCATAAGATAGAACATTAACAAGACCATGAAGGCATAGCAAAGACATTGAGGATCCTTCCTCAATTAAATCCTCTACCGTAGTCTCGCTTTGGCCAACATCAGTTAATAATGTAGTTGACAGTGACGCAAAATCGAATCCTTTCAACCCTACCCGACTCACGGCGGGGCCCAAGACATTAAGTTCTCCTTTTATTAAATATCATCAAACTTGCAGTGAAATGGGTCTAACTACATAAAGTCAAAGAATTTCATCAAAATAAAATATGACGCTATGTAGTATATGATGTTTACAAGACAACTGCGACTATCATCATGGGAGCATTCATAAAACGAGGTCGTTGTGTTTGTGTACGTAGCTAGAGAGTAATCTACGCGGTAATGGAAAATTTATGTTCATTTTGTTATGTGTGACATTTGGAATTTGGAGACTTTTAGATTATATGTTTATGACTAAAATAATAAATAATACATACCACATCCTACAAGCTGTCCATGACGCTCCTCCCACCACCACCCCTTTATCAAACATCTCACTACGAACTTCAACTGAATCTCAAAACAATAAGAGCGAACATCAACACCCTTCTAGAAAAATATTGAGATATTGAATTTACGAATTTTAGACAAATAAAAAAATAAAAAACATCCAATCGCGATGTATCTTCCCAGCAACAGCAAGGAAGAATTTCATCCTGATCATCTCTTCCCAATAGATGACATCCGCCAACTCTCCGAGGACATGAACATTTCTACTTCTTCCTTCAGTCAAACGAGAGCAGGGTGGGTGATACCCACAGTTACTAGTATTATCTCTTTTTGTGCCTCTGCTTTAATTATCTATATCATTGCACGATCTGACCGAAATAGGTACACTGCTACTTACCACCGTATCATGGTTTGCATGAGCATTGCAGATATGCTTTCGTCCTTCGCAATTTCCTTGACTACTATTCCAATGCCTACAGATGTGAATGAAGTTTACAACTTCGACG
>Ga0306864_1001052_pt1 | contig 11711 bp, 12 predicted proteins | sample AntRauTorckE5430_FD_190448 | JGI IMG/M metagenome (GOLD analysis project Ga0306864, IMG submission 190448) | Saline lake microbial communities from Rauer Islands, Antarctica - Metagenome Torckler E5 #430 (v2) (version 2) | ecosystem: Environmental > Aquatic > Non-marine Saline and Alkaline >...
CTTTATATTTCAATATTCAGCAACAAGGAATACAAACTAATAAATCCATGATAAATATTTTCGTTTGCCAGAGAATGACATTTCCCTTTTTTCAATTCCCTTTTTTCAACCACATGTGACGGACGGCTTAAATAATAAATAAATACAAACAACAATTTCAATTCCAAAATAAATTGATTAACTGCGTTTACCACCGTATGCTCGCGGTAAAATAAACTCGGTACGTTGAATCCTTTTATGTGTGATGATGGAGCAGAGTGCAAAAGGAAATTATTATTCGATCCGTTTCCGTTTCAGATTTGGCTCACACAGATTTGACAACACGACCGTAAAAATAGGAATCAAAATCAGAGTAACAAGAACGTATCAATAAGAATAATCAATCACATCACTGCACGCTTAAAAATTATTGTGATATGTTGTGCTATTTATTAGATTAAAGAAAAGTTTTTTTTGTCAGAAGGGGCATTTGTCGAAAGTGGGCAGGCATTTGACATTCGTAGCTTCCGTCGAAGGTCTGCCGTCGAAGGAAGAGGATGGAGGATGCCAGGGACGATTACAACAGTACACGCAAAAATGAAAAGGCATCATCATTCGTATTATTGTTATTCTGCAACATCTAAATACGAATGAAGTAGGAATCATGCGTCAATTCATTGAAAGAGTCAACTCTTCTAAACGTTTTCCATTGTATTACGGACTTCTGTATGCCATATCATCTATTGTCATATTGACCTCATTTTACATACACCAATCCGTTTTCATTTAATTCACATTGGCTACTTCAACGTCCTGTCTTTTTACATATAAAAATGTCGCGAATGGCAAGTTCATTTCTGTATAGTCTACCCTCCCTTCTTGCTTGTGGTTTGCTTTTCTAGAAGATGCCGATCAAAACTCACTCTTGATATCGTAGTATTACTCACTGTCTGTTGCTTCCGTGTCCCGTGTAGCGTGTAGCTTAAATGGTCCAGCAGTTGGGGATGAAAATAAATTATGATGGCGATTCAGTTGTCTGAAAGGAAGGAAAACAATGCACAAGGTAACACGAATCATAACACTTCCAGTTGATTTGTCCTTTTGTCCAGCGAATTAGGCAATCAAACTATTAATCAAAGTTCTTGTCGAAGTAAGAAAAGACCAAATTTTGTTCAAACCAATTAGACTATTGAATATTAGGAAGAATTGCTTTCAATCTACAAAAAACAAATGCGAAACAAAGAATTCGTTCGTAACTGATACTGCAATATTGTGAAAATCCTTGCATGCTTACTATTTACTATCATCTACTTGATTCAAAGCTACGCAATCTCCCCTCGATCCCACACTGTGCAAGGTACTGAGCAAGCAACTGCGAAAAGTTGGTGACCTCTTTGTATGATGGGAAGTAGTTGACATCGACGACAAGTATTTCCTTGTCATTGGAATCTGCGCCTTTCCTCGTGACCAAAATATCAAATCCGAACAATTCCAACCTGAATGCTTTCCGTATTGAATCAGCCACTGGTCTGATCTCAGCTACAGTGACATCATGATTAGCTGCCTTTCCTCCTTGTTCTTCTGACACTATATCAGCTGATGTTGAAATACCGAAATCGTCCAACGTAGGATAAGGCCTCTGGGAATCAAATTCTACAAATCCATTTTGACTCGTGGCATTCTCATTTCTTGGTCCAATTTCATGACCATTTTCATTATCACCACCACAATCATTATCGCAATCCTCAGGACTACCGCTGGCCTCTCCCAGTGGCAAATTCGGCAAGCTTGTTCTCTGAAACACCCACACTTTCTTGCCCAAAACATAAACTTTGAACAGTACTCCATCATGATTAGCATACTCTTGCAAAAGATGAGGTCCATTCCCTGGTACATGCTTTAACCCATGTCTACCTAATAATACGCCCATTTTATGACTCTGCTTCGTCCCCGCCGCTATAAGAGGTTTGACAATGAGCGGATACTCTAACTGAGCCTCATCAATCTTCATCTGTCTCATGGATTGAATATTCGAGTTTGACGTAGACGGTGGTGCTTGAACTTGAGAATCTAGGGATATAATTTTATAACGCGGAGTACGAACTGCGATCCCACTTTTTGTGGTAACATTTCGAAGGCATTGTTTGAGAGTGGAGGCAATATCACTTCTTGACATGAGCTTTTGGACGTTGTTGGGATGGTCGACAAGGCAGCATGCTGGATGTTTTCGTTGATAATGCTTCAACCGTTCGATTCGTTTGAGCGCCTGTCGTTCTGATTCCGTGTGGACGCTATTTCTACTACTAATGCTGTTATTGCTGCTATTGTTACTGGCAATGTTATCGGTGCTGGTGCTTGTAGTAGCAAGTTGTTGCGTTGTGCTACAAAGTAGGCGATTGCGATCTAGCTGTGATTTGCAAAGAATGTCTTCTGTCATTTTGTGCAGAATGGCATCAAATTTTCCTCCGTGCTGTTCGTCCAGGGGCGCATCTAAATCGAGCGGCACGAAAGACACCCTCATCGGTTGTAGGTGCTGCCATTTCTTGAGGTGTTGCAGGTCGTGATGATGGATATTGGATACAGACGACGAAGAGGATGATGACGACTGTGATAATCCATGCGTCGACTGGGATAGCGATAGCGATTGGGTGGAAGTAGAGGCAGTGGTGGCGGTTACGAGACTAGCTTCTTCCAACGACGAATTGAACTTTTTGTTGGATGGCTCGCAATTGGAAGATAAGAAGAAGGAGGATGGAAATATACAAATGGGTGTAGGCATTGGCATGGGCAATTGCAATTGGTCATCAATATCACCGTCCATGAGAATATTGGCTTCGTCATCTACCTCATGTTCACGTTCAATGACAGTCTCTGCATCTGCATCATGACATTTCTCATGAATGTGCTCCTGCCTCTCTCCATCTTCATTTCCATCTCCATTCAGTTCAAAGATCTGTTCATCTGCAAACGATGATATGGACGATGAAGAAGCACCTAGAGAGCGTCTTTGCTTTTTATGACCGTTTGCAGTATTAGCGCTTGAGGTTGAATAAGCATTATTGATCTGATTGGTAGTGTGGTGGTGATTGTGATGGTGACTGCTAGCACAGCCGTTCTGACTCTGATTTCGAAGGTGTTTGGGAAAGTGCGTGACAACAGTGGATACGGCCAAGGAAGCTTCCGCCATGACCACGCTCATGGTACTCATTTTTTTGGGTCCAAATGCGTATCCTACCAAAATTGGCCTGTGCGTATGATCATGATCATGGATATAGTTCTCCTTGATGTTTATATCATCCGCTGAATTTGTGGCATCGACATTGACATTGGTACAGCCGTTGCAAGTGTCGCATTCTTGTGCCTTTGTGCGAATGGTATGTTGTGCATCTCCTGGTTCCCGGTTCATGACTTTAGCTTCTCTCTCCTTGTTGATCTTTCTTTTCAGATACATAGCTGGAATGATCGCAATGATCGAAGGAAACGAATAATTGATGGCTAATCCTTTTCTTGAATTTGCATCTGCACTTTCATTCACACGACTCTCTTTGTTAAAATATAATAAAATGTCAGTCTTTTTTGCGTTCAATAATGAATGAATATATGCAGCTTCAGCTTTGACAATTTCAAAGGACAGCAGTTTCGATTGTTCTTCCTTCAATTCTTTTGTGCAGATGATAGATTTGCTCTAGGGATGATGCAGGATAATTTCTATTTGTACCCGATGCTCGATTTCTTGGTGTTCTTATGTGTTGCTTTTTAAATATAAATTTTGGAATCTTTGGAATCTCAGATCTCTATTTATTACGGAGGTTATGGATGCACTGGTCTTAGAGAGAAAGAAGGCGAAGACAATGGTGATGAGATGACAATGCAATGCAGCAATGCAATAAATAGAGATTCGCTGCTTTGTGGTCCAGTAGTTGCTAGTTGCCGCCTTCTGTTATTAGTTTCAAGAGGTTTCAAGGCGCAAGTCGCAAGTTGTCCAGAGCTTTTATCTGAGCCCTGTATTCATGAAAAGGCCTCATATTTCTTTGGTGCTCTGGTGGGTGGGACGGACGTCGTCATGGTGGTGGATCGAATGTCGACTCCGATCTGATCGCTGTCCTTACTCCTAAGTCAAGCTGGTTAATTCTGAGCGCTTGCTTTCGAAGCTTCTTTGGATAAATTTTTTATTTTTGTCCTATCGGGGCAGATAACGATGAGGATAGTTGCATCGGCAACTACTGTTGTCGGCAATGCGACTTACACCACCAGTTGCATAGAAAATGCCAAGGAGATTGTTGAATGCCGTCTGATGGAATAACGATTATGCTACAAGAACCACCTACTATTTATATCCGAATGTCATGAGCTTATTCTTGTGATTAGTATTGTATTTACTCCAGTTAACAATAAATGAAACCCAGCATATCGAAGGAAAAATGCTTTCATTAATCGTGCACTATTTCGAGATAATTATCGAGCGCTTCCTGTTTGCGCCTCTGTTGTAAGTTTGTATGCAGATGGTGAAAGGATGCATACCACCACAGCATATGCCAACAATTTTCCCATCTGTGTTACTTTTTTTCTCCCTTAATTACAAGTCATTAGCAGTCACGTCTATACCCAAAGATTCCTGAATCCTCCTACTGGACTGTTGTGACATTCTCGACCTTGTACTTTAATCTTCCATCCAAGTGGTCGATGTATGGCCCATCTCCTAAAGCACCGTATAGATGCTGTGTTTGGTTCATATGGCATCCAGGAGTGCTTTGAAATGTACTTGTCATGGGAGCCTCAATAGGACGTCGGAGAGAACGAATCTTCACCAATATTTCCTTATAATATTTCACGGAAGCAAAATGATTATTATCGGACCATTTATGTGTCCTCGACAGGGTAATTCCGTTCTTTTCTTGGCTGAACCTTTCATATGCCAACAATCATCGCTTCTTGCTCCAGACCTTTTGGGCCCGTTTATTCCCTTGCCAAATCTGATATTTCTGAAGACATCTGGATATTCTTTCATGGTCTTTACAATGGCAGTATGATTAATCTCTTTGATAAATTTGAAATCATGCTGGAGGAAGTAGAGGAATTCGGTCTCGGGGTTCAATAATTCGATGGCCTTGTTCAGATTTGCTCCGATGTGAAGGTTGACATTATTCACAATGATATGAAAGTTTTCTCGATGCATGTATTCCTTCATGAGATTGATACCGTAAAGCTCGAGAGTTTCTTCTTTGTCCCATCTTACCTGATCGTGTGAATGACCAGCAAGAGCATCAAGAATAATATATGTAGGTGCATTGTGCGGTAAACCTTTGAGCATTTCAAGAGAATCAATCACTTCTTGTATCATTTGAATAGAAGGAGCACTGGGTATCCAATTTGTGGTTACGACAACAGCTGCCTATTTGATTTGTTTATCGTCCAGCAGCACACCACCATGATCATCAATGGCAGCAGTAGGCTGTGTATCATTGTTGCTGCTGTCATTGTCATTGGTCGCCACTTCGTCCATAACGCAGCCAACTGCTGTGTTGGTAACAACTAGATTTGTAAGATTCTTGACAAACGTCAGATTCATCGTGAAGTACAAACAGAAGATGACGATTAATATCTTGTTATAGATACTCTTGAACTTGAAAAGACCCATATTGCCAAAGATCCAAGATGGATGATTATAGAAAAACGAATATTGAGATGCCGATGACCTATTACTTTCAAGCATACGAAATGGCAGGTATGCAGGTGACTTGTAATAGTAGATAGGCAGATAGATCAAGTTCTTCTTCAATTACAGCATGTTCTGATTATGAAAGTGGAACAGCTTTTGTAAATGATCTTGCAACTTGTGTGCGTACAAGTTCAAGTGGTAAAAGAGGAAACATGGTAGAATTATGAGTTGTGGATTGTGGATGCGTAGTAATATGTCAATGCACTCCTTCACCCTACCATCAGCAGCAGGATTGGTGTCGCTGCCGACTGACGATCATGCTGGAAGTACACTGCTGAGCCCCTAATCTCAAAATATCAATTGCAAACCTACTACGCCACACTTCGATAAGAGCAATCATTCATTTCCATTATTCATTTTACGAATATAAAGTAGAATCACAGATACATTGAAAAGTCGATTTCATCTGAACGCTGCCATTCTGGTACAGTAGCATCGACGCCTCGTTCTCCAGCCTTCACTCCGTCTTCATTATCATCATCGCTGTCCAAATCACCCAGCAAATCGTCCACTACTTCTTCTGTGCTGGTATTATTGCTTGCCGTAGCTGCATCTGTAACAGCAGTAACAGTAACAGTAACACCGTTGATCATTCGAACGTCTACTGCCATTGGACCTATGAAATATCCCGCCTTAATCCATTCCAACATTTGTTCTGTTTTATAAGGTCCGTGGATGGCATAGTCCTCATTTCCTCTATATTCCCACTCGGTACCCTTGCTCGATGAATTCATAGCTATTGAACTTGCAGCATCACTTTCTCGACTACACTTCCTTTTGGCGTCCTTTGCATTTGCATCATTACCGACATCAAAGTAACTTCTCTTGTTTGAATCATCGTATCCTTTGCGCTTCGCTGTTTCTCCTTCATCACTATTTCGCAGAAATGTCACAAAGTGTTCGCGATTATGATCATATATCGCAGTATCATCAAATTTCATCATGCAGATATTGCACAATTCCGTCAAGCGATTCAATGCCTTATTGGAAGCACTCGGTTGTTGCGTGTAGTCTAGGTTTTGAGTGTCCTCGTGCTGTATTTGACGTTTTCGCAATAGTTTGTGTTGTTTGGTTTCTCTTTTGATGATGGATCCATAGCGTCCTAGAGCCTGTATAATGGATTCTGAATCTGTTGCTAGGAGTGAAATAATTCCATCGTAGACTTGTTCCTTTGTCAATAATTGATTCTTGTCACTTGTCTTGTTCGATTCTTTCTGTTTCAGCATGAGGGCATCGACATTGGTCCGCGCCCGTGCGGTTGCATCGACAGTTTTGTGATTGTCATTGTCATTATCATTATCATTGGTGCCATCCAATTGATCCAACCAGGCGTCTTCTTCTTCATCTTCGCCTTTTCCTCTTCGAAAGACATACGTGTCACCATCAAAATATCCAGAGCCATCTTCTCTCTCGGAGGTCATATTAAATGGTTCAATCGGACAAGCACCTTGATTTGTCTGATCTATGTCCTCGTTCTTGTTCTTCTTATTTCTTTCTTCTGTGTTGGCATCGATAGCATCAGTTCTAGAATTGGTATGAGCATTTGCATGATTATGAGTATGAGTCCGAATATTATTTTGTTCAGTATGATGCATAGCTTCTTCATTGCGCAAGAGTGAATAGTGATCATCCACTTCTTCTTCTCCATCAAATGTGTCCGATGTAGATATCTGATTGCGTTGACTGTTCCCTTTTTTAGTATTACCATTTTGGAACGTCTTGTCCATGATCTCCTCCTGATCTGCCATGCGTTGCAGTGCTCGCTGCGATTTAAATTCTCGGATTTGTTTCAATGACATGGAATCACAATCATTGCCGGGAGGAGGCTGCAGTTGGGATTGGATGGAAGGGTCAAAGGCGTCTTCTTCGACGTCGTTCATCAATTTATTGTTACTGTTAGTGTTACCGTGCGTGTTACTGTCAGTGTTAGTGTTACCGTTAGCGTTCGTTTGGCTGAGCATGGAGTTGTCACTACTGTCATCAGCATGACGTTGCTTCTTCTTGATCTTTGTGTTTGTGGCGAAGGAAACTCCTCGTTTCGATGCCTTGCTGCCTGCAGCAGATGATTTTAATATTGACTTTGATTGCTGCAAAGACATTCTAGAGTGGATTGATTGATATTATCCTAAGTTATGTGTGATGATTGATGTTGTGATGTTGCACAGTTTGCTGTTTTAGATTTTAGTGTTGCTTTTCTTGATGATGTTGTTGGGGTTCCGTTCCTAAGTTTGAGCCAGGGTAGTACTATGAGAACAACCTTCTCATTTTTCTTTTGTTTCCTGATGTTTGATGTATTGCTGCTTTACTAAATAGCTAATGCAATGAAACGACTGACTACTGTACACTACATTAAGTTGCTCTAGTCTGGTTTCTGCATCTGTGTACTCGTATTCTAAAAACATTTGTTAAGGTAAATTAATTGAAACACCAACTGACTGCAGCGCAACACTGTGTATTTATAATACATACTCTAGCTAGACTACCGAATTAGCTGCGATTTCATCTACGACATGAGCATATTTGGAACTTTGCACGAGCCGATAGTTCATGAGTCGTTCCCTTAGCGCAGGAAGATCTCCCGTAGGTTTCCCTCTGGCCAGCTCGTTACCATCATCATCCACCAATGCGAACATGTCAAAATTATCATTTGGAACCCATACTAATTTGAATGCAATACGGCTATGGAATTGTTTGTGGGCAACATCACGAGGGGGAGAAACATTGCAACCAATCGCGCATGTGGACCAACTACCACCAGGTCCTAATTCAGGCATTGACGCTTTTCGGATGCCTTCACCCAAGAAATTTCCTACCGCAATTTGCTTCACCTGTAATCACGAATATTGGAAATATGGTTCAATACAGTACGTGGAACATGATGTGGTAGTGTTTCGAGATCATCCAGTATTGACGAACAATGAAATAAAGAAGCAGTCGAATATCATTTATTTCTGGAAGATGCAAGAACACTATAGAGCAAAGAATAAACGTACCTCTCCATCATTGAGATTATCCGAAGTATCATCATTCATTGCCGTCAGATCAACATGATTAAAATCGTTGAAAGAGTGACCAGTGTATCCCTTCAAATTGCGCAAGATTAATTGGATCAGTATTCGGTAGTATTCAATATTCAGTATTTATCATTCAGCATGCGACATGCACTGCTTCGTGCTTCGATCGAGTGCCACAATAAAACATGTTGTCATAACAAATCTATTTCTGTGCAGTTTGAACTTACTTGACCAGGAATCGCGTCTGGAAGATCACGCAAACCGCCAGCCCATAACAATTTTCTCCTCACAACCTCCCAGTCGCCACTCAGATCTTCTTTCGATAAGGTGGCCACCCGAGCTCTAACATTTTTCATGCGCTGTATGGCAGTACCTGGATATTCTAGATCGACATTATTGTTGCTGCTGATGTTATTGTTGCTACTACTGGAAGCATTTAAAGTGGAAAAGTTCCTCGTTTCTTCTCGTCCTCGTGTCCTATTAGTAGTTGTTCTTCTACTATTACTAGTACTAGTAGTAGAGGCACTGATTTGAGATAATATTCGTTCGTCGTATCTTGCCTGGTGAGGAATCATCAATAGAAGAGATGTTGACCTTTTCACAGTAATAAACGCATGTGTGCTTCTGTTAAATAAAAGTGCAGCAAAACTGAAGGTAAGTAGAGAAGATTTCATTATTCATGTATTTATGTCCAATGGTAGTTGTTGCAGTGTGTGGAGAAGAGAAGAAGAAGAATGCCATGTAAATACCTCATTGAAGAATGAAGCATTCATCTGTTTCATGTTTCATGTTCCATGTTTGATACCTGACACAGGTTACCTACTACCTACTACCTACCGTATGTACCGTACTGCATCGATCGTAGTTCTTTTCTCCAAAGAGAATCTTCCATAAGGGTTCGGTAAAATATTATTTTCCAGATATTATCATTTTCATCAATATCAAAGTAACTGTCATTTATAATAATGACAACCCCTATGATAGATCCAGACACCTCTTTCAAGAGAAAAGAACATTGGGAACTCTTTTGCGATCATTAATCTTTGAATCATCATCATCATCATCATCATCATCATCATCATCTGTGCTGTTAATCGTATAATCAAAACAAGCAAATAACAACTAGCAACAGCATTAGCTTTACCCTACGTTTAGTCCTTAAGGAATATCAACAATGACCAAGGTTTCTGTATCACTAGCAGCAGCAGCTTGGATGCTCGGAATGGCGGGTGTGTCAGTGAAGGCATTCGGAACTCCGGATAATGTTTCCAGTCGTCTCCAAGTTCAGGTGAGTTTAATGAGGAGGAGTCGGTCAACTATTGCCATCCTTTCCATTACTTTCATTCAGCTTCGAATCGCATAAATTATTATTCACTTTAATCTTTTTTCAATTTTGAATCATCAACTACTAATGTCAATCATGAATCATCATCCGCCCACCAGGTACCGAAAAATCTTTTTCGCGAAAAAGGATATGATCATCGGGAGGCACTATTTGGCACCCCGCCTTACGGAGGATCAATCGCCCAAAATGTTTACTACACTGACACAGATTTATGCGATGCTTCCTCCGTCAATCCTTCCTCAGGATACCCATCCCGTTCCGTCGATCCAGCCACCAACAAGCAGGATCCCTGGCCATCACCCTTCATCCTCATGGTCGATCGCGGATCCTGTTCCTTCGTGCAAAAAGCAAGGAATGCCCAGCATGCAGGGGCAGCGGGAGTCATCATTGCAGATAACCTCTGCTTGTGCAATGACTCTGCATGTCTAAATATGACTGGTGGTTCCTTCCTTAATTGTCAAGATACCGAACCCATCATGGCAGACGATGGGAGCGGAGGGGATGTCACCATTCCAGCCTTTCTCATTTTCAAAGTGGATGCATCCGTGATTGTGGAAGAAGTCAAGACCAATGAAAGGCCCGTACAAATTGAAATGAGCTGGTCTCTCCCACATCCTGATTCAAAAGTGGAATATGAGCTATGGACTGTGCCGAGCGAAGATGTATCCAAGGATTTTCAAAAACAGTGGAAAGATGTCGCAACCAAAATGGGCGATAAATTGTATTTTACCCCGAGGCAGTATATATATGATGGAATCAAGAGTCGTTGTCAGACATCGGATGGAAGAAATATGTGCTTCAATTTGTGTACCAACAACGGAAGATATTGTGCCACGGATCCTGATAATGACCTCGAACATGGAATCACAGGAGCAGAAGTTGTCAAGGAATCGCTTAGGAGGATTTGTATTTGGAAACATTTTGGTGAAAAGGATGGTCTTGGATCCGTTTATTGGGATTATATTTTCGAATTCTTGAAAAGATGTGATTCAGATGATTTCTTTTCCAATGATGAATGTATTAACGATGTCTATAAAAATGCAAAGGTTGATAGACAGAGGGTTGAACAGTGTATGGAGGATTCAGGTGGATTGATAAATAATAGTCCCAATACTCTACTTGACAGAGAAATTGATGCTGCCATGAGAAAGGGTGTTGTCGTTCTTCCTACCATGTTCATTAATTCTGCACCCATGAGAGGAGCTCTGACTGTACACACTGTCTTCAACGCTGTATGTGCTGGATTTCAGTCAGGATCTAAGCCGCAGATATGCCTTACATGCACTGAATGCAGCGATGTGAATCAGTGTGTCCAAAAGGGATTCTGTCAAACTGATTCTACTGGAAGGTCTACCGGTGGAGGAGTTACCAAGAAGACTTTTGGTACCACGCTCTTGATGATGTGTGCTCTATTTGGAACGGCTGGATACATTCACTGGAGAAAGACTAGAGAGGACATGCGTGATCAAGTCAGAGGTATCTTGGCTGAATACATGCCTTTGGAAGGAGGTGAAGATGAAGTACACAATCCCATGGACTTTGCCAGGTCTGGTCAAAGTGCTTCTCTCATCTCATGAGCTGCAAGATGGTACTACAGTGGTAGTGGCAATTGCAATTGGAATGAACGGAAATATTAAGTTACGATCGTTTGGTT
>Ga0306864_1001055_pt1 | contig 11672 bp, 9 predicted proteins | sample AntRauTorckE5430_FD_190448 | JGI IMG/M metagenome (GOLD analysis project Ga0306864, IMG submission 190448) | Saline lake microbial communities from Rauer Islands, Antarctica - Metagenome Torckler E5 #430 (v2) (version 2) | ecosystem: Environmental > Aquatic > Non-marine Saline and Alkaline >...
GGACGATTGTGGGTACTTTAGCGTGTGCGATGTTGCTCAAAATGTCTATTCTAAAAATGTCTTCAAATACAGAAATCCGCGAAAAAGGAGAGTGCGCTGCTGTTCGAGCAGTTGGTCAAGGCTTATTGCCTTGTTCCTAATTTCTACGTGGATAACCCCACATTTGGACTATGTGTTGAGGATATGAGAACCGAGTACAGAAAAATCTATGAAAGCGGGTCGAAGAAGGGTGGAAAGCCTTGCAGTGACATTATGAGTGCTGCAATAGTGGATGAGTTGGCCAAATTAGGATTTCTATCGGAAGAAGGATTTAGTAGTCCTCACGCGCCAATGCCTGTATCAAAAGAGAAGGCTCCTTGTAGGGGAACTGAAGCTGAGAACCGAGACGTGGCAAATTATCAGCTGAATGGTGCACCCATAGCTTTACCAGTACAAATTATGCAACATTCTTTGCACCCAACAGTAGCTGGCAATCATCGTACTAACAGCACCATGCCCGCTATTATGCCCTATGCTGGTGATGATGCTGGTGCTGATGCTGATGCCGATGCCGATGCTGATGCTGATGCTGATGCTGATGCTGATGCTGGTGCTGATGCTGATGCTATCTTTTGCTGATACTGTCAAAGACCATGATCAGTGAAAGTACAAACGAAGATACTGCTGTGGTGCACATGAAGTTGTTGAATACAGGGTCTTTCGCCGTTCAGGCTGGTTACGATTATTTATGATATTATTGTTACATTCCATTTATGAAGTAAATGAAGAATCATCTGGTAGTATTATTTGTTCTGTATTACATTATTAAAAATTCGCAATTCTTATTTCTTCTTGAAGATGCCCTTAACTTCCTTCACGATGTCTTTCTCAATTTGAACCACGTCCTTGACAATTTCATCCTCAAAGCTTGAAGCCCCACTCTCCAAGTCGGCGACAGACTTTTGTGCTTGATCAAGTCCGAGACTCAAACCGATCTTCTGTGCCTTGACAGTGTTTACGGCATTACCTCTAGCACGCACGGCAGCTGCTTGTATTTGGTCCTCAGTTTGAATTAATGCCTTTCCAGCGAATTTCTCCCTCAATAATATTCTCTCGCCATCGGATATTTCAGTGCAGGTATTGTCCGTTTCGGTAAAATCCTTGTCATAATCATAATTAATTTTCTTTGCTGCCGCACGGAGTCTTGGGAGGAGCTCGGGAGGGACTTTTGAATCTCTCGTATACACAAAGGCACCTCCGTAACCGACCCATGCATCATTGGCACCACGATAGTAGACGAAGGCGAATGGAGGAACACCCTCTTTATTATTATCAGTAGCGTAATCAATGATGTACCAGTCATCCTGGTAGTGCAAATACTCATTATCATGATTGACCAAATGTCCAGGTTGTTTTGGATCCTGAATGAACTCCTGAACAGCATCCCTCGTGAAGTATTCACCATCAGGCTCTTGGATTCTCCAGTTTAGCTTACCAAAGAATTTACCTGGTTCAGTTTCGGTGAAAAAGTGCACTTGGCAAGGAAAGATATCAAATAATTTATTTTGACCCGCTGTAATGTACCATCTTCCGTTCCACAAGTTAGTGTTGAATTGAGGCACGAGAGCCTCTGGAGGAGGAACAGGGTAGGATCCATCGTCAGCACGAGTGGGCACACAATCCATATCAGATACGGCGCACTTGTTGAATTGACCAACAGCTTCATTCTCAAATTTGTCGCCGCATTTGATTTGACATCCCATCTCGTCCTCCTTTCCATTACATGTGTTGATACAGATAACGTTCGCAAGGCAGTTAGGGTTGGTGATACACTTTGCTAGTGGAAGTCGGCATTTATTCAAGAGGCAAAGTCCGATAGCTTTCCCGTCAGAGGCAAAGGCAGGTTCGATATTTTGGACTGGACCTAGGGTATTGAACGAGATGGTGAGAGCTACAATTGCGGAGGCGACACCTTTTCCAAGTTGAGTCATGAAGTTGGTGTTGTTATCGTTGCCATCATTGTTGTTTGATTCAGGAGCAGCGAACAGAGTGGAAGGCATGTGTCTTCCATTCTTAGTAGTACTTCCAACTGCAAATCGGTGAGATTGAGAGCTGGATGTAAATGCATCTGTCGACGAGATCAGTGCTAGAATAGCAGCTAAGGGTAGCTTCATCTTGGGCAATTTCTAATTGCAGGCTAGGTAATGATCGGTGTAATCTACACAGGGTAGGTAATGATGGGTGTAATCTACAGAGCACTGATGTCACAGTCTAATAAAAAAAGATAAAGATTTCCGTGTCAGTCAGCAGTCCAAAACTTATCAAAAAAGATTAAAAAGATTTTCCGTGTCAGTCAGCAGTTCGTACAAAACCACGTTCGTCACAACAGGAGGGGGCGAAAGAATTATTGACAGAGAGATTGACAACCCAAAAGGAACTTGAACTGACATTTTCATTTGATTTCTCCACCAGGAGTCAAATAATGCAAATAATCTTATTCTTTGAGCTACTTCAAGTGGATTATTAGAGGATTATGATGGAAGGACAGATCGTATTAATTGTTTGAACAGCCTGCTGTATTTTCATCCTTCTCCTTTGTTAAATGCGTATGACGATAGAAGAGCTATTTAGCCGTTCGCGTGTTCTTTCCGCCACATAGATAGAACAACACCTACGGAAGACAAGAAAAACAGCAGGTAGCCTGACAACAGGCTGATCTGAGTGTTCTTTCTTCTTCAATTGGGAAATTGAAAATGCTATTTCAATGAGATCATTATCGAACATGCTTCATTTGAAAGGTACATTTGTTATCGCAGCTATCTCAGTTAGCTTTGTCTCCCTGCAGGTCAATGCTTTCTCACCTGTAGCATCAGTCCCGCTGAAAAATGTTCATCTCAGGTAAGCTAGATATTGAAGGAAAAGAAGCCTAGTTGAAGTTTACGTCCTTGTGCGCAATATGTTATAAATATACCATTAGCCCATGGCATTTCATCGCTCACCTTCTTCATGTCTGTCTTAACAGGAGTTCGCCTCTTTCAATGGTCGCAGTAAACCCTGTCGATGTTGCAACATACGAAACTGTTGATTCAGCCATTACTGAAGAGAACCCTCTTCGAGTCCTCATTGCTGGAGCAGGAGTGGGCGGTCTTGCGCTCGCGAATACCTTATCTAAGAATCCGAAAATGAAGGTCACTGTCCTCGAACGTACTGATGAATTCAAGCGTTTCGGAGGACCCATTCAGCTTGCTTCAAATGCTTTAGTAGCGCTTGAAGATATGGATACTGATGTTTACAATCAGGTCATGAGCAAATTCACTTTCACCGGTGATAAGAAAAATGGAATCAAGGATGGTATCAGAGATGAATGGTATGCAATGTTTGATTTGAAGACACCTGCAGAAGATAGAAATATGCCATACACTGGAGTTATTGAACGTCCTGATTTACAGCAGATTTATTTGGATAAACTTCCCAAGGAAATGGTGTGCAATGGTGATGGAGTAATAAGTTATGAGACTAACAGTAATGGGCACGGTGTCAAGGCTGTAATGGAAAGCGGAAAGACCATTGAGGGTGATGTCCTTCTTGGCGCTGACGGAATCTGGTCAGCTGTAAGAGCCAAAATGAGAGATGAGCCTCTCAGAGGTGATGGTAGCGGAGTATCGTATAGTGGATACACTGTCTTTGCCGGTGAGCTTGATTACGCCTCATTCGATAATGGTGAGGTTGGATACAAGGTTTACATCGGACCTGGGCAATATTTTGTCATCACTGACATCGGAAAAGGAAGATACCAGTGGTATGCATTCTTGGCCAAACCCCCTGGAAGTGCTGAAGAAGAAGAAAAGCCTGATGGAGATTCCATTTATTTGCAAGATGTTTTCACCGGATGGTCCAAGGATATTCACCATATCTTGAAGACTACCACAGAAGACGAAATTCAGCAACGTGACCTCTACGACCGCCCTCCTTCGGTGATCAAGGCCTGGAGTAAAGGTAACGTAGCACTTCTTGGAGACTCTGTGCATGCCATGATGCCGAATCTCGGACAGGGTGGTTGTCAGGCTATTGAGGATGCATACGTGCTGGCACAAGAACTAGAATCTGCAACATCCAGAAACGAAATTGAAGGAAAGCTGAGAAAATACAGAGGAAGACGGTTGATTAGATCTGCGGCAGTACAAGGACTCAGCCGTTTTGCTTCTGATATTATTATACGCGGATTCGATACTCCAGCAAAAGTCATTCTCAAGGATGGAATCAAGTTTGAGAATTTCAACTATGCAGGAATTGTCACCAAGGTCTTGCAACCGATTTTGCCAGTATTCTTTACCATCCAGTTCGCCTTTTTGTACGATGGATGGAAGAATAATTCTCTCGATTTGAAAAGTGCGTTCCTATTCCTTGTCGTCGGAGGATTCATTCTTGCCGTTTCCCTTGGACTCTTAGAAGAGGGTGCTTTGCTTGGAGGAATTGGTCTTGAAGGTTTATTCGCTGGAGAAGGATTCGCCGGTTTTGAGGGATTCGAAACATTAGTTGCAAATGTTCAAGACTTCTTTCCCTTCCTTTAATTGAAGAAGGTTAAGTACGGGGACGCATGGAGACGGAATGACATTCATTTGTATCATGACTTTACTAATAATTATCTGCATATTGACTAACATTGAATTATGATTAAGTTTGTACGAGTAGTTCAGTTACGTGAGTTAATAAATAGAAGCCAATAATCATTTCAATTTGATTGTCCAACGATACAATTCGATAAAACATAAAACAAATTTTGGTAAATTTTGTTTCTTTTTCTTGCATTACATCATCCTTTGTATTTCTTATGAGAGAGATTGTCTGCTTTTCTTGGACGATCTGGTCTTCCTCTTCTGTACTTCGGTCTCGGCCTTTTTGGCAGTAACTTTACTCTTCGCAGGTGTCTCAACCAGTTCAGTTTCAACGTCCTCAATGGTTGTTTTCACGTTTGCAGACTTTTTGGGGGTCTTGCACGCTCTTAACTTGGGCGACCTTTTATCAACCTCGACAGCGGCCTTCTTCGGCGTCTTTCCCTTCTTCGCCTTTGGTGTCTTTACAGCGACATCTTCCATGGGTTCATCCTCAACAGCATCAGCCTCAACAGCTACATTGGTCTGCTTCTTGCTTGCAGCCTTTTTAGGAGTGTTGATAGCCTTCTTTGCCTTTGATGCCTTCACAGCGACATCCTTCATTAATTTATCCTCAACCTTGGTAGCTTCAACCTCGACAGCTGCAGTTTTCGGCTTCTTGTTTACGGACTTCTTCGGCGTTCTGCCCTTCTTCGCCTTTGGTGTCTTTACAGCGACATCTTCCATTGGTTCATCCTCAGCAGCTTCAGCCTCGACAGCTACATTGGTCTCCTTCTTGCTAGCAGCCTTTTTAGGAGTGTTGATAGCCTTCTTCGTCTTTGATGCCTTCACAGCCACATCCTTCATTACTTTATCCTCAAGCTCGACAACTGCGCTGTTCTGATTCTTCTTCGGAGTTCTGCTTTTCTTCGCCTTTGGTGTATCTACAGCAACATCTTCCATTGCTTCATCCCCGTCAACAGACACCTTTCTCTTTCTACCGGATGCTTTCTCGTCATTGGCACTGGAATGAGCAGTATATCCTGGAAAGTCGTAATCAATTCCCAAAGACTTCAGTTGCTCCCTCTTCTTCTTGTCCCTACTCAACAACCTCTTGGTAATTTTGCTGAGTTGTTCGACAGATTTAGTGGCATTCACCTTTTTCATCTGATCGTAATGCAATATTTTTAGGCTCTCGGACGACCTCCTTCCAGCTTGAGCATGTGCAAGATTTGCCTTTGCTCCACGGAACAACTCTGGATGAATCTTATCTTGTGGTACGATATGACAGACAAGCCTGCGTTCTCCCATTAGAAAGTAGCCGCTCATGGTCTCAGCTACGATAATTGCAACTTCCTTTTCTGCAAACTCCACAAAGGCGTATCCGCGAGGATTTCCAGTCCGCCTAGACCTAGATAGTTTGACATTTGTTACTTTTCCGAATTGTGAGAGGAACTGCAGAATTTCTGGTTCTTCAAAGGCTGGAGGTATGTGACCCATATAAATCACTCTGGAGACGTCTTCATTCTTTCCCTTTTTGGATTGCTGCTTAACTTTTGTCTTTTTTGCATCAGCAACTTTCTTCTTGCTAATTTTCAGTGCCATTTTTGGTTCTTCCATTTCTTCATCGCTGCTATCCCATTCTGGACCTGGAAAAATGAGTGAAGAGAAAGTTAAAGTTAGTCAAAGATGCAAACTCTAGATTAAGAATGCACGTTTTTATGCATGCATAATTGACTCACCATCCAGAGCAGAGAGCTTGGCTTCAAGGTTCTTATGTAGAGTCTTCGACATGTTTTCTTATACGATAGAGTGGGAACTAATACAACACTTAGCTCTGCTTAGTAAGAAGTAGTGCAACGAAGGTCATGTACTTACATGCAATTTGTTCATGTTTTCGTGTTCTTTCTAAAAAAGAATGATTTTTCAATTTCCCGCCAAAAATAAGTGGTTGTCGTGTACGCTGCTTCCTGCGATCCCAAAGAGACCCCAAAATCGCATTCAGCTGAAAATACGATGAAAAAAAAGCTTCTGAATAATTCCAACCACTAATCTCCACTAATACAATACATATAAATAGTATCAATTCAATAATATAGAATGCCGATTACTCCACGATTCAAGATCTCACAAACTGAGACTCAAATCATAGTCACCATACATATTCCTCACATCAGAGTATCAGCCTCGACCCTCGATATGCTAGTAGATGGTAATGACTTTCATTTCCACTCTGCGCCATATCTTCTCTACCTAAATTTTCCAGGTCGCCTGCTGGATGATGCCGAGACAATTCGCGAAGCAAAAGCAGCTTATGATCCATCCAATCAAAATGGAGTCATTACAGTCACTATATTTAAAGAGGACGAGGGAATTTGGAAAGATCTTGATTTACTCGGTAACCTCGTGAATAGATCAGCTTCAACCCCTGATGGAGTACCACCGAGGGAAAAGATTCAAGTGATAGCGAGTAACAATGAGAATGGCAATGAAACTGTATCATCATCAGTAGCAGTACCGGATGATGATAATGTGGACGATTTTCCAGAAGATATCAAATCATGCTTGAGACCGCATTATGGATTCTTGAATTTGCACCATTCGGTATTTACAGCCTATGCACGAGAAGGCCTTTCACATGATATGCTTGAAATTCCATCTCCGGATGAAACCCCTGCAGAGGATAGACGAGAATTGAGACTAAAAACCGAAGTCACAAAGTTTGACGCAGATCGATACCTTGGAGATTTATTTTTATCGAGTGATCCCGATGACGAGAATGCTGATATGGTATTTACAGAAGCCATGAGAATGGAAGCACATTGGGAAACAGATTATTCAGTCGATTATCTTGCGAAGGAAATGGAAAAGCTGCAGACAGAGGATGAGAGGGCTGAGACTACCGGACAAATCTCTCCTGACTTTTTTGACAATGATGAAATGCATCGCCTTGTAGAGAACAAAGCGAAGATACCACCGCAGTCAAAGATCAGCGCAATTCAAAAGGAATCAATTTTTCTCTCTCTAGTGGATATACTATATGCCTACGCATATGATCACCGGACGACATTAGGCGATGCAACTTGTGAATCGTCATGGACAATTGTAATGCTCAGTCCAACGCTGTCCTGGTTTGAATCCTATACTCCACCATATGATAGCATTGCATCTGTTTTAAGATGGTCCATTCGACGAGCACTTATTTATCCATACTTGAGAAACTATGATTTTGTAGCAAGCAAATTGGTGAAGGATATTGCATCTATCTTGGCTGCAGGGAAGCGGGTTGTGCTCCGCTGCCTACTGCAAATTCAAAAAACCTTGGAAGGTAGTGAATTCCACTATTTGTTCAATAAGCTGTATATCAGTCCTTACATCAGCTGGATACAAATGATTGATGATGAGGATTTGGCTAGCTTTGCATCCCAAGTTAATGAGTGTGTTTTGGATGGTAATTGCATTTTATCAAAATCTTCGCTTGGCTTGGATCTTGTGACCTTGGAGAAGGACGCCTTTGACCAGGATGAGGAGGAAAATGAGAGTGAAAGCGACACATCTGGATCTGAAAGTGAAAGCGATGATTCGTCCTCCGGAGATGATTCCAGTGGTGAAGATAATGAAAAGAAAGATACCAACGTTGATAACATAGATTCTGTAAGTGACAAGCCAAGGGTAAATTTGCTAGATGATCAAGTTGGAAATGGTAACTTGCTCTCGATCGCACGGGAGACAACAATAACAACAGGAGATAAAGCGAAGGTTGAACCCAGACTGAATAAATCTGGTGCCACCACATCTCTAATTACTGAGCTATAAAATAAAGAGACCCTCATGCGCTATGTTTTATGTTTTCATTTGATTAGTTATTATTTAATACTTAGGTAAATCGTGGACCAATCCCATCCGAACAATGATTCTCAACATTCTTACTCAGCGCGTGACGGTGACAGATGACACATTCAACACATGCATGGGAGGAAGAAGAGGTCAAAAAGAAAACCACTGTAAAATAATACAGATACACACACAAAACACATTGAGAATCAATTAAATTTGGAGTGATACAGGAATAGGATACGATCACCTTATGAAATACCAACAACGATGAAATCTTACGCTCGGACCACACTAATGCCTTCAAATTTCAAGGGAAGAAAACGGAAACTGGCATTTGCCTTGAGCCTCATAATTCTATCGATTTCTACAAATTGCAACGCGTTCTCCTTTATACATTCAAAACCTCGGACCTGGTTACAATCAACCAAGTCAAATTTAAGATTGGAAACATCTACGTCTACGCAAATGTTGTGGCAGAGAGAGAGCGGCGATGGCTCCGCTTGCGCCAGCAGTACAGTGCTTATGATGGGCAAAGGTGATGATAAAAAGAAGAAGAAGAAAAAGAAAGCCAGTGTAGCCGCACCATCATCCGCAATAGAAGTGTCAACGCCAGCTCCCTTGAGAGTTACGAGTGACAGCAATGTATCAGTAAGACGGCAGATCCAATGGGGAAGAATGAATAAGGAGTATCGTAATTCAGGAACTGCGTTTCGACAAACGAATGTCAGGGCTAAAAGTTCTTATCGGAAGTCATTAGGTGAGTGCGTCATTCCTTGTTTGCCGATATTTCCTGATGCTGGAGCTGATCAATTATCCCTCATATTGCAATTGCATCAATATAAAATGTGCAGGTGAGGAGGAGATCGAGCATGCCAAAGTAGAAAGAAAAAGAAAAGGGCAAGAACCTGATTGGGACGTCATTCTCAATGCAACTGCATCCTCACCTCTCGTCATTGTAGATGCCTACAATGTTATTCACAAGTGGCCACGCTTGAAGAAGTGGATGAACAAGGGTATGATCTCGAAAGCTAGAGATTTACTAATTCATGATATGGAAGAAATGAGAGCGCTCAAGGGATGGAGAATTGAAGTTGTTTTTGATGGATATGGAAGAAATGCGAATGGTCCTCTCGGAGATGGGCCGGGGAGTAAAGCTGTGCGAGATCGAATTTCCAAGCCTGATCAACAAGCTTCCAAGGATGTGACCACAAATGGTGTCCGGGTGGTATATTCTGGAGTGGGAACTAGTGCTGATGGTTACATAGAAAAGAGATGTTTTGAAGCGAAATCGATTACTGATGGAAAGTTGACTGGGTCACTGATTGTTGCGTCAGATGACAACATGATTCGAAGCGTTGCTTGCAGTGCAGGAGCATTGTGTATGTCATCGGGGCACATAGTTGACGAACTCAAGGCGCTGAGAAAAGCTACGATGTACCGAGTAGAGGTTGCAGTCGCCAGAGTGAACGGTCACGATGTCAGGCCTTCAAAACTTTATGGAAAAGCAATGCCAAACGCATTCGCAAGGGGATCTGGGAATGTCATTATTGAGGATAAGCGAAATAAGAAAAAGAAAAGTAGGAAAAAAGATGAATCTGAGCACGCAAAGACTCTGGAAGATCTGAGGAAAGGTACAACATCCACACCAAGTTGGGCCATAGTTCCTCCCAAAAATAAATTATAGTGTCACCTTTTTACACATTCATTCAGTCTCATATCGCTCTGATATCCATTGAACGGTACCTTGCAACTTAATTATAAAAGAGTAAATATGTTTCCAAAACTGCGTGCAATGAACATTCATAAAGCTGATATTAGTAGTAATTATTCACATCTACCCACTAAGCATTTCGCTAGACTAGTTTTGCGCGCTTGCTTTGAGGCTCCTCTTCATTAAGGTTGCTCTCCCCAATCTCCCCATCCTCTACATCATTCATTTCCTCTTGCTCATGTACTACGGCATTCTCAGCTTCATCGTTTACTTTCAACATATTTTGCATCAACGGGTGCTCTACGTCGAGGGTTCCAGACCCGCTTGGGTTGCGAGGAGCCATAAGCATATCCTTCTCAATAGGTAAATAACAGAAATGGATTTTCCTATCACTAGGAACGTATTGAATCCTAAATAAAGCATCCTTTGCGACGACCAAACTTTGAGACCTCTGCAAAAAAGGATCCACAGTCTTTAACCGATAAAAATCATACAGTGCTAATAACTTGTCTTCTCTCGCCACCTTTACAAGTGCATCAGCACACTTTTCGATCAACCGAGGAATCGCAGATAATTCGTGACATTTAGTGTCAGATAAACTGTGGCAACGCAATTCGTAGGACTTAAATTGGATATCTTCGTTGATATAATCTTTAATGGTTGCGACGAAACCTTGGAATTTGTTCTTCTTTGATCCATCAGAATCATCATCAACCTCCATTGCATCAATTTCAGCTTCCATGTTTATCTTTGCACTTTCAAAGAGGGCAAGAAGAGCGCAATACAATCTCATAAAAATGTAAATCTTTTCAGTTCCAAATAGTAGTTGGCATGAGGGAGGAATCTCCTTCTTTATGTCGTCATTCATAGAATCGTCAGGGTTTTGAACAAGTTCCATGAATCCATTTTCCCTTGCATAGAAAACCTCTGTAACGTTGTGATGAACGATTGAACTTGGCCTTACGTAGGCCTTACCAAATGGCAGCTGAACAATATAGTGAGGAGAGCGGGTGCTTGTTACTTCGTTATAAGCAAGAATACGTCCATCGCCAAAAGCTGTCTTCACCTTTTGTCCTGGTGCGTCTGTAAACGAAAAAGATGAATGTGAGACTGCAGTCGAGAACGTTGAAATATTATTGGGTTAAAGGAAACTTACATTTCACAATACAAGAGCTCTTATCTGATCTGGCCTTATCACGTAATTCATTCAAGAACCAGTAAGTTGGAAGATTAAATATTGGAAGGATAAATTCTGTCCAGATGCGAGAAACCTTCTCCCTATCAGCATTTGTTTTCGCGGAACTATTGAGTACTTGCAGCCTTAAGCACTCGTACAGATCTTTGTGGGGCATTGTATTTGTCACATTGACAGATGCATGTGAATGGAAGAGAAGCATTGATGAATCTGTATGATGAGTGCTAAAAGTTGCAGCAATAGCTTCGGTTGCTTTCTGAACCTCTTTCGGTTTCTTAACGAAATGGAAGGCTCTTTTGCACTCTTCAGTCAAAAGATCGTGTCCAATACTCTTTTCAATCTCCCTCCTGTTAAAATA
>Ga0306864_1001056_pt1 | contig 11667 bp, 10 predicted proteins | sample AntRauTorckE5430_FD_190448 | JGI IMG/M metagenome (GOLD analysis project Ga0306864, IMG submission 190448) | Saline lake microbial communities from Rauer Islands, Antarctica - Metagenome Torckler E5 #430 (v2) (version 2) | ecosystem: Environmental > Aquatic > Non-marine Saline and Alkaline >...
TTAGTTCTAGATTCTACTAGAGAGATACTCTGGCCATCTTTTTTGGTCCGACTTCTCTCGCTTTCCAATTATTGATTAAAGGCCTCTGAAGCACTCTCTAATATTATTATAAATAAATACCAATGACAAGACAAACAACCCACTGCATGTATTATTATTACCCACTTTTACTCTTTACGATGACTCACCCGGTCAACAACAATATTCTACCATTAGTATTTTTGCAGAGATTAAGATCTTCTAATTACTGGCTACCATAGCTAGCTATCATACTCCAGTAGTTACGACAACGTGAAGAAAAAATATAAATTTTACGCGGTCAAAGTGAATTATATGAAAGCAGAGGCATTCGAACAAGTTGATTCCAGGTCCCAAATTGCCATGACCATAATCAATAAGAATATGAGACTTTGGTGCGTATTCTATTTAATGCTCTACACAAAGTGGAATTTCATTATCGAAAGACATTCTTACATGTGATTTAAAGATTACCTTCTTCAAGCCATCGCACAAGCTCATCAACAGTCTCATCAGCACCGCTGTACAATAAACTTTCCTTGGCAGTATCTTCCCCTAAAATATCTTCAGCTCTGGAAGCCAAATCCAACGGAGGAGCGAGACAGGGAGTAGCATGACCTCCCTTGAGCACTGTCCGCTGCACATCAAAGTCAACCATTGGTCTCTTATTTCTCATGACAGTCTCGGCTTCTCTCAATAAAGCTTCCACTTCTTCAGATTCGTCTATTGGATCATTATCATACTGAATCACCAACGTTCGGCGGGCCCTATACGATCTTCTCGCAATTGCTTTCACGGACGCAGGCGTGGGATTAAAATCCCTAGCACCGTCAGCAACCTCCTTGATTAGAGATGGAATCTGTTCCAAAACGTCAAGACTCTGATCCAAAAGTGGTATTATTCCAGCATCGGTTTTAGCATCTTTTAGAGGATCCAGCAATCTCTGAAATGAATCCCTCAACAACGTTGGAACCACAATGTCCTGCGGTACAAATGAAGCAAATGGTTTTGGCGTTGTCCTCTTCGCAATTTCACTCAACATATCATCCGTTGGCAATTCACCTTGCACAGCCTTTCGACTCAGCTGTATCCCAATGTCAATCAACTCGAGAGAGTTAGGAGGATAGGTGGATCCATCACTCGCTCCACCTACCAGATCATTCAATGGATTCGTCCCATTCGCTGCCAGACTGACAAAGAAGGGAGCAAAAAATTCATCAAATAGAGGAATAGCGCCCTTGACTTCTTTATTATTATAACTCAGTAATGCATTTGCTGCCCTTGGTGTATCTGGGAACAAAGTTGTGATTAGCAACTGGAGCAATGCTCCGCAGCTATGACCTACTCCTACTACCGGAACGGGACCAAATTGTCTCGCGAGGGTGGGTGCAATGCGTTCGAATCTTCCAATGATGTCGTCACATGTGGATATGTAGTCGAATGATAGTGTGAATGGTGTAGCAACAATGAGAAATCCTTTCTGTGCAAGACGTTCAAGGATGTACCGATAAGAGATATCCGGTGCAGCGCCGACAATGGCTCCTCCCAAGAAATGTATTAATGCTCTGCGATGTTTGAGAGAATGAAATGTGAGCATGAAGCATAAGGATGGTAAATGTAGATGAGAATCGAGGATTAATGGATAGAAATCAGGATTGGATCGGATCTGACTTATTTGCATAGTTGTACTTTACTCATGCAGCATGATGCATGATGTAGCATCTCCCATGAAACATAAAGGGAACTCCTATAACGTACCTTGGCTCTTGATCCGTGGCAGGAGGTCTGAGAACATAATTACCATGCATTTCTTCCCAGTCGCCAAGACCATTTTGTATGGAATCAAAACTTGAAGAAGCGCTTGCGTTTGTGGAATATGATTTATCAGCTTGAGTGTCGACATCGGCAGGAGAAGATTCATCTGTTTCCATTTCATCATCACTTTGAGCCTCGGTATATTTTGATTCGGTCGATGCCATAGCTAGAAGTGACTTGGATTGTCGTGTGGGTATTCCAGCATTAGCATTAGCATTAGCACGAGCAGTAGCACCAGTAGCATCAACTAACTGAATACTCTTCATCCTGAACATTCCAATTCCGCGAGCCCTAAGTGTCGTGGATGTCAATTGAAGTTGTGGCTGCGAGAAGAAAGCGCAATTGCTTCTAATCACAATTGCTGCCAGTAGCATCAGCAGAAAATATGATGATTTACCATTTAATGGCATCATATTTCTATTTTATTTCGTCGATTTCAGTGCGTTTTCTCGTTGGCTTTTGGTTTGATTCAATATTAGATTGCGTTTTTTGATCCTCTTCTTCGTTCGATTTGTAGATTATATTGAGAATTGCAATTGAGTACTGGTGCACAGTCACAGAAGCCTCGATTGGTTTCTTGATGGCAGTGTGCTGATGGTATGTACGTTGGTGGATATCTAAAATTTGAGACGAGATGCGATGCGGTGTAAGGTATCTATTTTATCAATCTATCGATACGTGACATGTGATGGATGATGCAATGGATGATATGCAATGGATGATATGTAATGGATGAAGCATAGCACATACGAACTTACATAACACATCATGGTACGATACACAAGCACCTACCTACTAGTCCACCTTCCACGCGCTTTTCAACATCGTCCACCACCCACCACCACCACCACATCACAAAACCAAAATCATACGAAGATATCATACATCATCATCATCCTTCTATTCCATGTCCGATGGGGAGAAGCGTCCATTTTCACTTCGCGGAATTAACAAAAGAATCCAAAATCCAAAATACAGCAGTAAAACCTACCTAGTAAAACAGATCCAAAATGATACCATACCATCCTCTACATTAGCTAGCATCCTCTACATTAGCTACGACACCAGCTACAAGGTAGTATGATGGTATGTACCGGTACAATATTATCTATTATCTATTATACCTATCTACAATAGTATCTTGTATCCACAGCATTACTATCAACTATATCGGTAAAAGTCAATGACCACAAACGCCACAGAGAAGAACAAATAAATCTAGATTGAATCCATTTCATAACTGCATTAAGATTTAGAGCTAAAGTTCAATATTTCCTATTCTTATAACAGCAGGTGACGTCCTCCTTATAATTATTCATACAAATGAAGTTGTTCCCTTCCTTGATGTATTGTACAGCTTTCCTTCTGTTGAAAGCTCGCAGTATTTATTGTACTAAATGTTGGTGAGAATGTCGACCCACTCTTCTACCGTAGGTGGCATCTCTGCCTTTTCAGTTGACAGGGAGATATCGATCCCATCCTCCATCTGTATGGCAACAAGTAGCGACTGAGCCGCTGCAATCCGTCCCGTATCAGTATCTGCTGGATCGAACGAGTTCTTAGATTTAATTTTTGCAAACATATTTGGAGGTTTGAAAGGATCTCCTGGAGTAACTCTGGCACCAAGCGTGAACTTATCAGATGCCATGGTGACCATTGCCGACCCTAATTCATAATTTGAATCGTAATAGAATTTCGACAATCCCAAGTCAGGCCCCTCTACATCAACGTTGCCTGGACCACCACCCTTTAATATCCCAGCCCTGACAATTGACAATGCGACATTGTTCATCAAGCACTTGGACTGGAACGATTCTTCCATCTTACGGAGGCCACCGCCCATCTTGGATAGCACCGCAACGTGCCGAATATTTGGAGAGTTATCCATCATCATGTCAACCCCATCGAATGCTTCATCTTCACAGACGATGATGAGGCCATCAGCTTTATCAAGTTCGTTGCCTATGGACTGACTGTCCGAAACAAATATTGGTCCTTTTGCTCCTGCATTATAGTCATCATCATCATCATCATCATTATTAGCATCATTCTTCCTGCCATACATCAGGTTGCGACAATTTCGTATATAGTTTTCATCGGATGATGTAATTATGGCACAGGTATCACCTGACCGATCTGCTAGTTTGGCTGCAATAAGTTGAACCTCTAGAGCACCTCTTCCCACAATAACGTGATGAAATGCCGAAGTCGCCTTTCCTGCTGTTAGTAGTGACAGAAGGACCAGTATCGCTGCCATCTCTATCGTTCTCTTCATTTTCATCATGTGTACGGATGTGAACAATTACCATGTCGTGCAGTAGGCAGTAGGCAGTAGGCAGTAAGCAGTAGGTACTAAGTACACTTCTTCTTGTAACTTACTTGCAGCCAGCATCTGAATCTATCTGAATCCATCTTCATCCCATGTCCCTCTTCTGATGGTAAATAGTTGGTAATTGTTGGTAGTTGGTTCGTAGTAAATCGCCGTTGCAAAAACACGACTCAACAACGGCTTCGAAACCCACAACATTGGACAATTTTGAGATTTTATCATCATCAGTTTGTGTTATGTCACAGCGTCTGTTTTGTGTTTTGGCACTTCGTACTGTTGTTGGTTGTGGTAATAACCAATATCTAACATACCGTCTGTTTGTGCACAACAACAACAACAACACCACAATTTAGAACTTCTCTGTGCTGCAATCTGTATATCATCCATTTATTACCATCTAAAACCATTGTCTTCGCTATCATCGATATCGGCTGTAGTAACCCACGATCCATCAAATAATGCCTAGACGAACCAGCAAACGATTGAAACTCTCGCCGAAGTCAGTAGTACTCCTGGCAGCTCACCACCAAAAAGTTGAGGGGATCTTAGCAGCAGGTGACGTACCCGCAGTACCAGTCCAAATAGAAGAAAAACCTATTGATGGATTTGACATTAGTGACATATGGCTGCCAGATGGACCATGCTTCCTAGTCTACTCATTTCTTTGCAACGGAAGCATCAATGCTTCTCGATACGCTGATGGTATTTCTTCTCTTGTGCACAACTATTCCCTCATCTCAACAGATTTTCATAAATCCATCCAGAGATATTTACAGTCCGCGCCCATGACTATACGCTGTCGATTCGCACATAATTTGAACCAACGCATTCAAATGATCTGCGAGAAACAAGTCAATCTCTCTGAATTTCACTATGACTTGGTCAAGGAAGATGATGATTCTACTTCAACCACCAATGCACATGGAGATGCACATGATCACGATGCCAGTAGTGATTCGAAACTCGAGGACTACGTTAAGATCCTATCTTCCTGTAAAATCTCTAATTTGCACACTCTTGGATTGAACCTTCCTGGCTATCGAGCCGATGACTATCAGACCTATGATAGTAAAAAATCTATAGACTTTCAAAAATACATTGCTCAGGAACTTGCATCGAGTTGCAAACCCACAAAGATCAAAATTTGCACACATGACAATGAACTCCATGTCCCAATGTTGACAAAGTTTTCGTCGTCATTGGAAGAACTGGAGATTAGCATTACTCGCAACAAGAATCAAGTCGGGTCAGTGGGTCTGCGAAAGTTAATATCTGCACTGAAAGGATTGAAGAAGCTCAAAAAGCTCAAGATTATCAATAATAAAAAATTTGGATCTTTCAATGTCAATGTCATCTCCAAGTCACTGGAGGAAATTGATCTTGTTGGCTGTGACAATGAATTCTTTTTGGGTAAAGTTAACTGCCCTTCCTTGCAGACAATTCGTTGTCGATACCATCACAAAAAATACGTGCATTATCCTAACGAAAGAGCAGAGCTCTTGAATGGCATAGATCCCTACGATTTGCTAAATTCGAATGATGATTTGGAAGACAGTATATCGGACAGACTAGAGGAGGAAGGAGACGACAACAATAACAAGTGGTTGGAAATACCTGCGGAGGTATATGGTTTCACTGTGTCAAGCAGTTGCAAAATTGTTATCCTTGTGACGTGTGGTTGTTGTTTGATGGATTAAGTAGTGTGCCTTCACCATTGCGTATTCTACGAGTGCGATGAAAGACTAAACAATTTCCAAGTCATAGATGGTTTGGGGCCTTGCTACCAGGGTGTGGAGATTAGAATGCAGCTGCATATACAAGTTCCAAATGCGACACGGCAAATTTATCAAGTCCTTTTTGATCCATGATGATGAACACCAATGGTTATATTTTACTCTGAATAACACAACATTATAAAGGTACATATTAGGTGACTTTCCTTAAACACATTCCCAGCTTTTCACCTCCACCTACCAATTCGCTCCCACCAGTCCAGCTGATCTCCAAAATTTCTGGTGACCGCTTCCTTGGCCACTTGTTGGCATTTTGTTTGTGCATGTGACTCTTGATCTTTGTGAATGCCTACCCAATCCTCCGCCTTCCCAGGCAAATTTAGCAATGGTGGGATGGGAAAATTTTCATTGACGAATTTTTGATTGCTTGTGATGAAGCCTACGGCCTGCCGATGAACCAACAGTTCCCACCTCGCAGTAACTGCTTCCTTTCTCAACATATTATGATTTTGAACGTTTGTCACCAATAATACCTTGACCGACTGCGTTAAACCAAAAGCCAGTTCCGTCTCCTTATTTTCTTGTGAATCATTGTCTGCCATGATCTTATTGTATTTCTTTCTCTCCTCATTCATTCGACTAATGAACCCCATCAATTTATGTCCCTGGTTCCCCAAAGCTTTACTCATTGTCCCTTTCAATTCATCCTCGATGGTTTTCACATGCATCGAGGGATCATGTAAATCTCTTATACGTTCAAGATACAGATTTCCGGAGTCTGTGTTCTTCACCATTTTGGCTCCTCTCTCCCAGCTTTTTGTTGTGGGAGAAGGCATATTCACTGTAAAATTACTAGTAGTTGTAGAGCTTTTGCTTGTCGAGAAAGCCCTCCTACGCATCAACCCAAAATGATATTTTGATGTTCTAAAGACCTGCTCTTTCGAGAAGAAGAGGGTTATTATACAGCGCTCCATCAAAAATGCTTGATGCCAAATGTTGGAAGCAACAGAATCTAACAGAATACGATAAGACCTACATAGAGATAATGGTGAAATTACTCACGTTTTGTAAAACAGAGAAGAAGGAAGAAGGCAAAACACCTGTCTTTTCTGTGCAGGATTAGTTCAAATCTCTCGCGGAAAAAGGATCGGCAAGAGGTTAATTAATAGTTAAAATTGTAGACAAGATTGTGAGTAGCAATCGCAGAAGTTGTAAAATTAAGGCTGCGCTATGTCTTCATCACAAAGACATGCATGTGCTCACAACGATCGTTTTGGGTGTTCATAACACGGTAGAAAAAGTAATTGACGGTTATTTGTTATTTTGACAGTATTTCTATTTGGAAACAAGGAGAGATGTTGCGTACCTCTAGTAGTACATAAGCTATCTAACTAGCTCCAACCTCGTTTCTCTTCGCGATTCTCGTTTCTGTTTTATCAGTATTGTCCATTCCAAGTGCCTTTCGCTTTCTCTTCTTTTCCAACGAGAACACTGGTCCTTCGTCTGATGTAAGTGATACAAGCGCAGAGTCAGAATTATCGTCTGATCCAGATCCAAATAAGGACCCTCCCCTCGATGACGAACCCACAACTGGGGTCTCTTTATGACTAACAGGCGTTGGGTTGCATCTTCGAATTCGTTGCGAAGATTGAGGGTCGAGTGAAAGAGTCGAAGATGAAATGCATTGCGTTCTCCCAATAACTTTCTTATTTTCTTGAGATTTAGCATGCAACTTCACATTCACTTTGCTAAATGTAGATGGCCTCGAGGGAAGAGCATTATTATTTCTCATGATGTCGAGATGCGGAACAGTAGGTGTGTCACAGCGGTTCTGTTGCTTCTCTTTCGGTTGCGCTCTTGTGGGATAGGATGTTCGGTAGGCAGAATGCTGACTTGCCTCCATGATTGATTGTGCTGCATAATATGCATATTCATCTGACGGATTGATAAAAGCCTCTTCGTTTCCTCCGTCTATTCCAGCTTGAATGTTTTGATGATGTGTGACTGTGGTGGAGCACATTGCATATTCCGTTGACATCTTGTTGGTAGCATCAGTAGCTGGTCCGCCCATATTGTGAAGCGTTTGTTTCTCTTGTGTACTGGAAGCAGATGGTCGATTCAGTGGCAAATCTTTTCCAATGAATTGGTGCAAATCGTCAAAAGACTTGCTCGTGTATGTTGGTGTTAGTCTACCACTGTTGTAGTTCGATGGGTCAAGTGTTGGAATGATGGCCATTGTTTCGTTGATCCAATTCTGTTGAGCTTGTCCAGACGATATCTCTAAAATTGATTCAGTGTGCGTAGGGTTGATGGTACTTGCGCTCGAGGATACGTTCATATCCGATTTGTCATTCACTTTCTGAGCCTGTTGGAAAGCGTTAAATAAGTTTTCATGCATTTCATTAGAATGTTCTTTATGCGTTTTATACGATGTCTGTGCCATGTCAAACGTTTCGAACAAGCTTTGTGGTGCCTTTGACTTGTTGTTATTTGTATTCGCAACAATACAATTGGAATCGTTCTGAAAGGCTCCAGTAGGAATAGTTTTGGTTGTGGTGACATTGGGTTGGGGGGCGTGTCCATTTGTTGTAGCTTTAGTGCCAACTGGCTGAGGAATGAAAACAGTTGTCGGAGTATTCACATTCTGTAGAGAATCATGTGAGTCCGGCAGAGTAAAATTATGATTACAGTCGGAGAGAAGCACCGGACTTACAGTTGAAGAAGCCTTCATTTGCTGTTGCTGATGCCAGGCACCAAGATATGGATTCATAAACCCTCCTTGTCCATTCACTGTGTTTTGATGATGATGATGAGCTGCCGCGTAATCAGCACCTTCTTGTATCACTGACATATGAAATTGAAACTCCAGTTGCTTCAATGATTCCATATTAGATGAGACAACAATACTTCCAGATACATTAATGTCATTAAGTCGTGACAAAAATACTTGTTTCCCGATAGATTTCCGTGCATATTTTTTGGATATTCGCATCGGTTGACAATGAAGCCTTCGACTGAGGTATGCGCGTAGAGTGCATCCATTTTCGCATCCATGTATAGTCCCCTTCTCAAAGGCTTCAATAATGGCATTGGCGAACGTTTCTTCTTCCTGTAGAATAGATATATCACAAAACGTGGAAGATAATGATCAGGATGAGACAAAGTGCGTTATGACATAACCGATTACGGAATAACAATCTTCCGAACTTGAACTTACAGCAGTCCACTTTCCCCTACGAAGTGGTACTTTTTGAAAAATGGCAGGTGTACAATCTTGCACATGCACAGGCTTATGATACGAATAAGAGTGAGAAGAATTGAAGCTCATTGGCTGAGAACTGGCAAAGGGTGTATGATCACGATTATTCTTTCCTCCGGCTCCCGAATGAATGTTGACGGGATGTTGTTGCACCATTTGTGCTCTTGTAAAATTGTCATCATTAGTAGTTGAATGACAAAAGGGTGCCTGGTGCATTTGCTTATTCGAGGATGAGGACGATAGATTCTGCAGTGAAGAACTTGGTCTGATGCCAGTTCCGGTGCCAGCTCCGTTGACAGACAAGATGTGGGCTGCTTCTACAAGATTAACATTAATGTTGTTATTGGTTTGTGGCTGGAAGGAGCAATTAAGCGCGGCGACTGCAGCAGCTGTTGAGATAGCAGCAGCAGATGGTTTCAGAACCTGATGCTGATCTGTAGTTGAATTTGTGTTCGTAAAAGGATTTGTTTGAAACGCCATGATATCAAATAAATCAATAGAAATGATAACCCCTGATTCTATTCAATTTCCTATTTTCAGATAATCTGATCCGAATCTTTGTACCTCTGCAAATTTCAATTGAACTAATTAGAATCGAAATGAAAATGAAAAAGCTGACTTGAAGACTGTGAGAAACTGAAGTTTGTGTATCGAACTTATTCGATTGTTGATTGAAGGTTGATAAATTATTCTAGATTGATGGAACACGTATTTTCTGAAACAAAAAGAAGCAAAGCACAACAGCAGGTAAAAACATCTGCTCAAAAACTTGATGGCATATTCACATTAAACGCCACAATTTCATGAGGGGCTATAGTTAAATGCATCTATATTGTCAAAATTGCACTAATAGTTCTCATTTTTATAAATGCTTTTGAAGAATCTGCTTTGGAGAGGCTTATATAGATGGATCTGCTCGTCATGTCAGTTCAACAAGAGATCTGACGGCAGGCACCTTCTGACGTATCGTACATACTATATTGAATTAGATGAAAGATACAAGCGACAAGCTGCTCTGCTATGTAGAAAGGAAGACTCGAGGAGTCACCAATCTCCTCTTTTCACTGTTTTCTACACAGATTTGCGGTCTTTAACAGCATGTTATCATTTAAATCTCCAGAATTGATTATGCATGTTAATGGAAACTGATTGGTACTAATGCAGACTTTTCCGTCATGTGACACCTATCTATCTATGAGATCTATGAGATTGCAATCTTTGCCCTTTGATATTGTTGAATGAGAGAATGCAATGACGCAATGACGACATGGAAACTGTACTGATTTTTAAGCCATGTTCGTACATTGTGCAGTCGGTGTACATAAAGATTTGATCTATACTACGTATTGCAGAAGTGCCATGTGAATTCTGTAGAATAGAAGTCCAAGCTTGTCCTTCGCACTTCCTGTCAATTTCTTCTTCTCAATCCCAAGGAGATGAATGACTCAATCCTAAAAATAATGTATTCATGCTTGCGTTCATAAATGCCTCATAATCATTTGGAATATTGTTGATCAACAAGATTTGGGGTTCAATGGTGGTAGGAAATCAAAATTTCGACATTCGTGCAAATGCGTAATTTAGCGTACTTGAGAATGGTTTTGCATTAGTCTTTATTTGGGAATGATCCAAAAAAGTATTGACAGGTGGGAAAGCATTAAAATAGAAATCGTTCAGTGGTGCGTTGCAAATCATATCATTTTCGACCCATGTAAATTTCAAAGCTATGAATTTTATAGACCTAGCTGTTCTAATGCGATTTGTTCAACTTAATTCTTTGCGCTTCAGTATTACAGTGTTCCCGTACATGTGTACTTATTAGGTTGGTAGAGACGAGACCAACATGGGAATTTCCAAGGTTGTAATAATTTGGTTGGTGGATTCTTTGTTCATCTATTCAAATAGCTCTCAACTCGTCGTAAGTATTCTTTCTTTCCACAGCAGCAGGTTGTAAAACACAAATAATGTTTCTGACGCAAATTTTTTTAATGCCGCGTCCAAAGCTAAGAACGCATCCTTTGGTTCTGTTGGGAATGGCACTGTTTGAAAGCTTCCCATGGGGTTTGACAAGCTGATATCAGTCCATCATTCTGATTCATGCATTCGTTTACGTCACTATAAATTTGTTCGCAAGGCATTCCTTGCGAGGAAGAGGTATCATTGTTCGGTAAATCCTTCTGATTTTTCTTGTCGCATTCAATGCAGATTGGATCTTCATTCACGCTATTGCTATTCATGGTTGTTATTTCTTTTGAGTGTTGCACTGTTGTCAGTTACGTAGTTGATTAGGTTCTATGGAAGGTGTAGATCATGCAGAGTACAGGCGGCAGGCGGTTGAAAAGAAAGAAGAAAGCTGACGCCCCGGTTCGTTCATCATCATCAATCGATCGCACAAGCGAAATTGCTGTTGGTGGTTATCGTCCAGTCATGGCTAGAATGTAGGGGGGTCCACCCCCCTCTTTTTTTTAGGGAGGTTTATACACCGGGGGTACAACCACCCTAGTTTCTAGGGG
>Ga0306864_1001057_pt1 | contig 11667 bp, 9 predicted proteins | sample AntRauTorckE5430_FD_190448 | JGI IMG/M metagenome (GOLD analysis project Ga0306864, IMG submission 190448) | Saline lake microbial communities from Rauer Islands, Antarctica - Metagenome Torckler E5 #430 (v2) (version 2) | ecosystem: Environmental > Aquatic > Non-marine Saline and Alkaline >...
CATCCGCGACTGCGAGGTGTACCAGAAAGACCTGCTCGAACTCGCCCGCCAACGGATTGATCTGGACCTTGATGATGGGGTGCTGGTTAATTATAATAAGATGGGTGGGGCTGTTGAGGTTATTGGTGGGGTTAATGATGTTAAGGGTAGGAAGAAGGTGGAGGGGTTTGATTGGGTTGATTGGGATTGGGGGGCGTAGGTTTATTAGACCCCCATCCTAAAATTTTCTGTTTTTTTCAATAAAGTAAGGTATGTTAGAATCAACAATTGACCCCTTTTGGGTAGAAGACTTTCCTTGGATATTACTTGGTCTATGGCTATCTTATAGCTTTTTGGCCATTGCTTTCAAAGGGATTAGAAACCTGAACTATTACATCTACGAATCGATTCCATCGACGTTTGTAACCCTCGGGCTACTGGGTACATTTGGAGGGGTTGCTTATGGTTTGTATAAATTTGATACTTCTCCGGATTTAATCAAGGAAAGTATTCAGCTGTTATTAGATGGTCTTAAGACAGCTATGTACACCACGATAGCCGGGGTAAGTTTGTCGATCATCTTTGCCAAGATTATTCAGATCCAACTAAAAGGGAAAAGAGTGAAAGTGCCGGAAAGTCCGGAGCTGCTGGAATTGAGAGCGCTGAATAAGAACTTTGGCGAATTCCAGGAATCGATGTTGCACAACCAGCGAAATGCGCTTAAGGATGGGCTCGAGTCAGTGTTACAGCAGTTCAATGAGATTATGGATGATTTTGTAACGCAACTAGTTGAGAAGAACTTCGAAGAACTTAGTGGGGCGGTGAAGCAATTAACCGACTGGCAGATTGAGCATCGGAATGATGTGGAGGCACTGCTGGCGTATTATCGGGAGTTAACCTCCAAACATTCCGTTTTGGTAGAAAATACGGAGGAGTGGATAAGGATGATGGATGAAGTTGCCGGACAGTCCAGTAAACTGCAAAACGTAATTGACGAATTCAACGCTGCGTTTAGTGAGAAAGGGAACCTGTCAAAAATTTTACGGGACGTAAGCACATCTACGGGAGAGTTAAAAGTCATTACCGGAGAATTCGGTAAGCTTGCTGTTTCCCTGAACGAGACAACGGAGGGGATGCAGGTTACCGGTGATAAGATTGATGGCTGGACGAAGTCGGTAACGGAGGTCTCGAACGCCTCTGGGCAGATGGTCGCGAACGTCAGTAGTCTAAGAACGATTGACCATGAGCGGTTGGCAAAGCTTTTTGCTTCCATTGACGAACTATTTTTGAAATACCTGGAGGACCTTGAGCGCCGGATGGACAAAGTTGGTACTGATGCTAAGTAAGCCAAATGAAGAGTCCAACTGGATATCAGTAGCGGACCTGATGACTGCCTTGATGGTGATATTTATGTTCATCGCCATCAACTACATTCTACAGGTGATTGATCACACTTTTGTAGAGGAAGAGATCTACAATAAACTGGAAGAAGTCTTTGAGGAAGAGATTAATGAGGAAGAAATTGAGTTAGGGCCAGACGGAACAATCCGTTTTAAAGCGGAACCTGGTAAGAACCTGTTTGCTTCTAATCGATCGAGGATTAGTGCAGAGTTTCAGGAGGCACTGGATAACTTTATTCCAAAGTATTGGGAGGTGCTAACGTCAGATACGGCCTACTTCAAGTACATTAAAGAGATAAGAATTGAGGGGCATACGGATACAGTGCCTCCTTATGGTCAGTTTGAGGACAGCTATATCTACAACCTTAATCTATCGTCCCGGCGGGCCTCTTCGGTGCTGGATTATCTTCGGCAGAATGCGGTCTATCAAGAAGCTACCGTTGCGGAAAAACGACGGATGAATTTTTTGTTTACTTCTATTGGTTTTTCCTTTTCCCGGGCACTAAACGATGATAAAGAGTATGTTTATTCAAGTGATAATAAACAGGTGAACAATGAATTTAGCCGACGGGTCGAGTTCCGGATTGTAACCTCGAACGAGGAATTGATAAACGCAATAAAGAAAAGTAATGGAGGAGAAGAGTGATTTTTTGGACTTTACCGAGGGTAAGTCGGCAAAACTCCTAAAAGAAAAGCATGACCTTGTTTTCAACCTAACCGAACCTGAACTGGAGCTGGCGGATAACCTGAAAGTTGACCGAAAAAGTATAGAAGAGTTATCAAACGGAGCTTTTACGTACAAGAAAGGAGACGAGCAAGTGCTGCTCTTTTGGTACGTGAGGAAACGGTATATGCCTAAAAGCGGCAAACCAAAGTCTTGGCCGGTTTATCACATCGTGAACTGCCTTACTATGCAAGAATACAGCAGGTTTTCCCAGGCAAACAAGATGCCGGTAACGATTATGGATCGTGGTAAGCCCGTCTCGCGTGAACTGGTACTGTGCAAAAACTGTCGGAACGAAATCTTCCAGAAAAATTTCTTCGCCCGCTACGCCTCGGTAAACGAGCGGTGGTACCACGTTATTTTGACGATTGTTGAAAACACACCGTCGGAAGAAATGATTTATCTATCCAACGGCTATGCGGCCCTTTGGACGCAGATTAGTACTGCGTACCGGGAAAGTGTAGGTTGGTGCTGTGAGTCAAGCGACTGTCGTATTCGGCTGTCCGATCCAGATCAGCGTAAATTCCTGCATACGCACCATCTGAAAGGAACAAAGAATAATAAGCGGGAGAACCTTCAGGCCCTTTGCTTATTGTGTCATGCTATGGAGCATGAGGAAAAGATGATGAGGGGGACCAGTTCCTTTAACGTCGAAACTTTTGTGGAACTGTTCAGGGGGCAGTTAAGTCAACGCAAGGTTGCCAGGTTTGAACAGTTGAGGGAACAGCGAAATGATAGATTTGTCTAGCGGATATTCTTTCGTAGTAGTTGGATTTCGTAAGCTTAAAATTTTTATCAACCATGAACCACCACCTAAACCTATTCAACTTCTTCAACGGCCGGGAGGCGGAGTACCTGGAGGACAATTTGTCCCGGGCCTTCGCGCTATGCCTGCTGCACGATCCACTCTTTTTGGACCGGGTACTAAGCGAAGTGCTTAACGCTGAAGACCATTAAGCCATCGCGCGGGAACAATGGGCGCACCGAAACATCGACATTGACGTGCAGTTGGCGGCCAGCTCATTTGATGGGTACCGAAAACTCTACGCCGTAGGGGCCAGCCCAAGGGAGATGGACCTCAGTTTGATCGAATGTTATCCGGTTACCGGTTCATCGGATCCAATCACCGACGTTTCGGTGGCCTTGGGGGACATCCTGATCGTCTTCGAATTCAAAGTGAGTAAGGTCGACCCGGGCCAGCAACTGAAGGGACAGGCTGAAGCCATTACCCAGTTTAATACCGCTGAGACCCTTGAAGTGATCTATGAAGATTTTAGTTGGGGCGAAATCATAGCAGTAGCGGAGAGCGCGTTGGGCTTCTTAGGGAAACTGGAGAACGGTAATGTTTTGACCCGCGATTTTGTAAGCCTGCTGGAATCACGCTACGCGGATTGGTTCCCGCCGCGGCCTATGAGTCAGATTCCTGCTCCGAAATCGCCGCAGTCTCCTGAAGCCGAACGCATCAATAAACGCCTTGATCTGATCAAGGGGAAACTTGGGGAAACAGCTGACTTCGAGTACCAGATATACACGGGGACGTACAAGCGGTCAACGCTGAACGTTGACTGGGGTTGGACCCGGGAGGTACTTCTCGATTATGACTTTAGGGCCGGTCAACCCTGGATACGACTTTCGATCTACGCCGGGCATACCAAACGGCAGGGCTGGTCACTTTTTGGTCTGGATACCTCGTTCGGTGAGCTGTCCTGTCCGATACCCGGTGCCGAGTTTAAGACTTTACCCTTTCTGAAGTTTCGCCACTTTAACTCGGCGATTGCGAGTTTATTCCTGGACTGGGAGGTTGCCCAGCATACGCATACACTAGAATTTCACACAGTAAACACCGGTCGTTACCCCAGAGGACGTTGGCCAGAATTTGAGGCAAAGCTGGATAAGATATACCCTGAGTGGCGTAACAATTGCGCCTACCAGGAAAACTAATTGATTCCAACCGCAGCTATTTTGACTTTTCTGCGGGGGTGCTTTTCGAATTAAGGATACCCTTCGTAGAAGTACAAGCGCATGATCCGGATAAGCTGGCGAGAGTTGTTACTTATTTCAAAAAATGTATCCAGACCTTGCGTGAAGAGGTTGAGCAAAATAATGCGATCCATGAATAAATCAACGGCCTCACCCATCATGATTACTTTGCCAGCGCAGCTTGAAGTTCTGATCAACGGACCATTATACTCCGTTGCGGAATGGCGTGCCAAGAGCAAGTCACTGGAAAAACAGGCTGGTCTGTACGCCTTCTGGTGGATCGGTGACCCCGCTGTTTTACGGAGCGATGAGTTGGTGGAATTCGTCGGCCCGGCAGGAGATAAAGGGGGGACGCACAAGAGTTGCTTTACGATCCGGCCGGAAAACCGGCTTTTGGAAATAGAGAATACTTGCCTTTACGTTGGTAAGTCTACGAACATCCGGGCCCGGATCCGGCAACACCTACTCTGGAGCGGGAATTCGGACACCTTTCTGGCAAGAAAGCAAGCGGATGGTAGCGTAAGCCGAACAGAACTGTATGATAAGCCTGTTAGCACAATTTATAAGAAGAACACCTCCTGTCAGTTTCGGGCAGGAATGGAATACCTGTACAGGCACGCGTCTAAAGTAAACCCGGAGATCGTCCGGCAAATGATACGCGACCATGTGCGGATCAGCTACCTCCCAATTTCCGATGCGGCGGACCGTAGAGACGCCTTCAAACGCCGCTTCTACTGGGAAGACTTACTCATCGGGGTGTTGCAGCCCTGGTTTAATCTGGATGGGGAGCGGTAGGGAAACTATTTTAAGTTTTGAGTGTTCAATATTTATGAACTCGACAATATCATCGAACAGAGTCTCCGCACAGGACATCACCGACCGCTGCCTGATCCAGCTCCGCCGGCAACTGGGAACGAGTATTCAAGTGACTCTAGAAGAACGCGAGTTCAAAGTAAAGGGCCGTTGTTATGACGGAAAACTCAGGATTGGCGCTATTGAAACAATTATTGAGGTCAAAGGCCAACTAAACGGATTACGGGGGATTCTGAATTACTCGAAGTTGCACCCTGCCGGTGAGCTTCCGCTACTCTTCCTGCTGCCACACCTTGAACTAAGCGCCCGCCTTGAGTTGGAGGAAAGTGATATTAACTACGTGGACACCGCCGGTAACTGTAACGTTGATCTGCCTGGGATAAAGCTAATCGTTAACGTTCGCGATGAAGACCCGGTGGTGCCTCCTTACTCCGGCAAAGCTTTTCAACGCAAAGGGATCATTCTGCTGTACCACTTCCTGGCTTTTCCAACGCTGACGTCCGCCAGCTACCGTACGATAAAAGAGCAAACCGACGTTTCTACCGGTGCCATTTCCGGAATTATGGAAGATCTGCGTGGACAGGGTTTCCTTGCGGAGAAGGACGGAAAGCCCGTGCTCACCAATGTCCGCTCGCTCATCGAGCGCTGGGCTTACGCCTATCTGGAAGTGCTGCGACCTTCCCTGCACCGTGGCTTTATGCGGTCGCGCAACGGCGAACTCATTGCCAATGCGCAACTAATGGGCATCAACGATCGGTTGTTTCTCGGGGGGAAGTATGCGGTGATGATGTTGGGGGATTACCTGAGTTCGCAGCAAACCATGATCTATACCGCACTCCGCATAAGTGAGCTTAGCGAGCGGTACGCCCTGCGCCCCGTTGGCAAAGATCGAAAAGAAGAGGACGTAGAATTGCTGCTGCCTTTCTGGAACACGGAGATTCGGACAGACACCGGCTACAAAACGTCTTTCACGGCTGATATACTAACCTATGCCGACCTTTTATTGGAACACGACAGCCGTGTTCTCGAAGCTGCACAAAGATTCTTAGACCATGAAATACGTAATCGATTCAACAACGCTGGCCTTCAGTGGTAGGGGCGTAGTTGAGCTTTTTCAGACGATGAACCAGGTCTGTGCCGAACAAGGAACGGACTACTTAGTGGTTGGGGCCTTCGCTCGCGATTTACTTTTGCACAACATATTTGGCAAGAAAGCTGGCATTCTTACCCGGGATATCGACTTCGGGATCGTACTGCCGGACTGGACTGCCTTTCAGCAAATTACACAACGCCTTACCGAGGAGTATGGCTTTGAGAAAGGAAAATTTCCGCACGTTTTTGTTACGCCGGACGGTCTTCCGACGGACCTTCTGCCTTTTGGTGAGGTAGAAGACCACCGTGGCATTAGCTTCCCTGAAGCGGATCACTTCAGGATCAATATGATGGGCTTTTCTGAAGCCTGGGATACCCGACTTCAGGTTAGCCTCGATAATAAGGTAGATTTCAACATCCCAACGCCAGCCGCACTTATTCTGCTGAAACTGATGGCGTGGAAAGACCGCACGCCCAATCCGGTAGCCCTTAAGCACGTCACCGATATATCTTTGATCTTCGACGTATATTTTGATGCGATGGCCGATACGCTCGATACAGACCCGGATTTTGCTGACCTCTATGATTTAGCGGGGGAAACCTTCGACCTGAACTGGTACGTGGCGGTGGCCATCGGGCGTAAAATAAGCAGTATGATTGCTGATTATCCGGATACTCGTGAGACCTTGCTAACGATTCTGGCGGATATTGATGATCCTGATACCGGTAAGTTTTTCCGTAGCCGGATGGCACAAGTACTTAAGGTAGAAGAACCCGTTATATTTGGCATCATAAAACGTATCCGCGACGAAGTAGAGCGGTGAAAAACTTCATTACCTTCGCCCAATGTCCACCCTAAACCAACGCCTAAGCAAACTCTTCCAAGAAGACGACCACCGCATCGTCCTCTGGTACGGCAACGACAGCGATGAAATGGCTGCGGAGTTCGCCGCGATGGAGTTGGCCAACGTGACCAAGCTGAACGTGCAACACAAAGCACTGAAGACCAAGTTTACGGTAATGGTTGAACGGACGGAAATCAAGGACAAGTTCCTCCTCTTCTCACCAGGCAAGGTTCCCGAAAACGACGCCGATAACTGGTTGCTGGACCTCCAACTAGCCTACCCAATCTTCAGCACCGACGAGTACGCCGTGTACCGCGACGAGCTGAAGCTAGACCGCTCCGCCGACCTGATCCTAAAAACCCACCGTACTTTCTTCGCCAGTAAGGACCGGCGAGAATTATTGCGGCAACGCCTGCCGTCAACCGTAGCCAATAACCAGGAAATTGAACTGGGGATGCTGGGGGCGATCCTCCGCTGCCCCGCCCAGGTGACGGACATCTTCCTGGCCCTCATCAGCGCCTACACGCTCACCGACGGAGAAGCCATCAAAGCTGCTGGTCGCAAAAAACTGAGGAGCCGCGAGGAAGCAGAGCGTGAAATCCTTGCCCACAACCTGGAAGCTACGCTGTGGGAGTATGCAGGTAAACACTTCGGCTACGAAAGCGAGGAACCTTCCGTGGAGGACTTCATTCGCGCCATTTTTGTTACCCGACTGGCAGAACTGGTGCCGGGCCAGCCCCGCCGCGTCCGCAGGGAAGGAACCATGCTGCTCAACCGCTGGCAGGAAAGCGAACGGATGCGGCCTACCTTCGAGCGCACCGCCCGCCGCCTCGGCCGGGAGTGGAACGTGGAAACGAAGCTGACGGGCGCAAAACCGGAGGAGGTGAAGCGGGCCGATGCCTTCGTGGAGATCGACCAGTGCCTGCTGCGCGTACTGCGCGACGGCGTGCTGAAGGATGCCTTTTCGCCAGAACAACTAACCGCGGTGGTGGCCGAACGGGAGGGGACCTTCTGGGCGGATTATTTTCTGCACCACTACGCGGCCCTCAGGGCTGCCACGACTTTCTTTGCCCTTCAACGTTCCCTGCACCTGCGCTCCGGCGCCCAAAATACCCTCTCCGATTATACCCAGAGTCACTATAAAATCGACGTGGCCTACCGGGAGTTCTACTACCACCTCGGGCAGGTGCAGGACCAGCTGCTGCACACCCTGATCGAACGGGTCGAAAGCCGCTACACCAACGATTTTTTGCACCGCCTGAACAAACACTGGCAGGAACAGGTAGATGCTGAGGGCCTGCTGCTCGACGTGTCCTTCCTGGACAGCCAGCGTAATTTCTGGCGCAATTACGTGCAGCCTTACGTCGAAAAGGGCAATCGGATTTTTGTCATTATTTCCGACGCGCTGCGCTACGAATCTGGCGCTTCCCTCAACGAGTGGCTGCCGACCCTGGGCCGTTACCGCAGCGAACTGACCGCGATGGTCGCCGCCGTGCCAACCTTTACCCAGCTCGGAATGGCCGCCCTGTTACCTCACCGGCAGCTGGAATTGAACGGCAGCGGACAGGTATTTGCCGACGGCAAAAGTACGCAGGGAACCGCCGCACGCGACAAGATCCTTAAAGCACATACTGATGACCGCGCCGTCGCCATTACCGCTCAGGATTTGATGCGCGACTACTCTGCCCGCGATGCTGGCCGCGCCTGGGTGAAGGACTACGACGTCGTCTACATCTACCATAACATCATCGATCAGGCTGGAGAGAAGGAGGAGGACCAGCTGTTTCTCCGCACCCAGCGTTGCTTTGAGGAAATTGATAAGATCCTCAACGTCATCGCCCGGATGAGCGGTAACAATATCTTTATCACCGCCGATCACGGTTACCTCTTTCAGCAGCAACCGCTGGTGGACAGCGATTACGCCAGCTACCGGGTGGAGGGCGACAACGAAAAATACAACCGCCGTTTCGTACTCGGCCAGAACTTGGAAAAAGACTCCGGCGCGATGCACTTCTTCGCCGCCGACCTCCGCCTTGCGGGAGAGCTGGAAATTGTCATCCCAAAATCGGTCCACCGCCTGCGCCGCTCTGGCAGCGGAGGACGCTACGTACACGGCGGAGCCAGCCTACAAGAATTACTCGTACCACTGTTGAAAGTAGGGGTAGGGCGGACGGCCAATGATGATATCCGGCCCGTTGAGGTGGAAGTGATCGCAGGCAACGGACGCATCACCGCCAACCACTACGGCGTACGTTTCTACCAGCGGCAAGCCGTAGGCGGAAAACGCAGCGAACGGCGGCTGCGCATCGGCTTCTACAATAAGGAGGGTAGGCTGATCTCTGACGAGCAGACTTACAGTTTTGCAAGTACGGATAAAGAAGAACGCCTCCGGGAAACCCGCCTGACTTTCGAGTTTACCAGTGATGCCGGAACGGCAAAGGCGCAAGACGTTTCCCTGCGCCTGAGCGATCCGGCGGGCGCCGTGGTCTTGAAACACCCCTTCACTCTCCACATTGCTTTTGCGAACGACTTTGACGACATGTAAATATGAATGATTTCGACCAACGCATCAACGATACTTTTCCCGGAAAAGTAGTCCGCAAAGACCTCACCGCCCTGGTGAAGGGCAACGCCGTAGTTCCCACCTTCGTACTGGAATACCTGCTTGGGCAGTACTGCGCTACGGACGAAGAGGAGACGATCAAACAGGGCGTCGAAACGGTCAAGAAAATCCTTGGTAAACACTACGTCCACCGCGAGCAGTCAGAGCTGATCAAATCGCAAATTCGGGACCTGGGTACTTACCGTGTCATCGATCGCCTCAGCGTGGAATTGGACGATCGCCAGGATGTCCACGTGGCCACCTTCACGAACCTAGGACTGAAACAGGTGCCGCTGCGCGACGAATGGGTCCGCAGGTTCCCCAAGCTGCTCACTGGCGGCGTCTGGTGCCTGATCGATATCTCCTACGAGAGCCGCGAAGAACGCGACGCCGTGCCGTGGTTGGTGGAGAACGTCAAGCCCATACAACTCTCCCAATTCGACTTCGTTGACTACCTTCTCGGCCGCGAAAAATTCACGACTGAGGAATGGATGGACGTACTGATGCAAAGCATTGGCTTCAACCCCGAGCACTTCGGGAGGCGTAATAAATTACTTCAACTCACACGGCTTATTGCCTTTACGGAGAGGAACTTCAACTTCATCGAACTTGGCCCCAAAGGAACCGGAAAAAGCCATGTCTTCTCTGAGTTTTCGCCCCACGGCATGTTAATTTCCGGTGGCGAAGTGACGCTAGCCAAGCTGTTCGTAAACAACAGCAGTGGTAAAATCGGCCTGGTTGGTTACTGGGACTCCGTTGCTTTCGACGAATTTGCCGGTAAGGACAAACGTATTCCGCAGAATCTGGTCGACGTCATGAAAAACTACATGGCCAATAAAACCTTCAGCCGAGGACGGGAGTCATTGGGAGCCGGCGCGAGTATGGCCTTCATTGGCAACACCAAACGGTCGGTAAACTACATGCTTAAGCATACCGACTTATTCGAGCAGTTGCCAAAGGCTTACTATGATACTGCTTTTCTGGACCGTCTGCATTTTTACCTACCCGGCTGGGAGGTCGACATCATCCGGGGCGAGATGTTTACCGCAGGCTTCGGCTTCATTGTCGATTACCTCGCGGAGGTCCTGCGCTTTCTCCGCACTGAGGATTTCGGAAACTATTACCAGAAATTCTTTACCCTCGATGCCACGATTGCCACTCGCGACCGGACGGCGATTCACAAGACTTTTGGTGGGCTGATGAAGGTGCTGTTTCCCAGCGGTGAATGCACGAAAGAAGAAACGCGTGAATTACTGGAGTTTGCCATCGAAGGCCGCCGGCGCGTAAAGCTTCAGCTCATGAAGATGGACGAGACCTTTCGCGAACGGGAGGTCCGCTTTGTTTATCTGGACAAAGAGACGGAGACGGAACACGAGGTAATTACGCTGGAAGAACTGCAGTACGATCGGGCACTTTCGGGGGCGCGGCCGCAGGTGCAAAGTAGGGTTAGTGAGAGCAGGGTAGGGGATGCCAGCACCGTTGCTCCGGAAGCCATGGACGCCCCGGTATCAGAACCCGCTATAGCATCTGAGCCAGCGCGACTCCCTACCGGCATCAATACCGTCGTTAAAGAAAACCAACGTGGCGTCAGCTACGAAAACCTCTTCGGGGATTATCTGAAGGGTGTCTCCGAGATTCACATCGTGGACCCCTATATCCGCCTGTTCTACCAGGTCAAAAACCTTCACGAACTCTGCCGACTCGTCTACCGCCAAAAAGAACCGGGCGACGAGGTAAAGATCCATGTCATCACCACCGCCAAATCTGAAGACCACGCCGAAGTCGAAAAGCTCCTCTGCCAACTGGAGTCCAGCCTCTTCGCATCCGGTATCGACCTCACCTTCGACATTGAACCTGACCGCGCCCAACATGACCGCTATATCGAAACCGACACTGGCTATAAAATCATCCTTGGGCGTGGCCTTGATATCTTTCAGCTCTATGACCTGAAGGATCCTTTTTTACTGGCGAATACGGTACAGGAGGAACGGGGTTGTAAGGGGTTTGAGGTTACTATTGTCGGGTAGAAAATAACTTTAAGAAAGAAGATATGCTAGATACTGTTTTTGATATTATCCTCCAAAAAATCAATAACCTAAGGAACTCCGTAGAAGTAGTTTCAAAGTTCGCCAACACCTTATGGGTCGTAGTTACAGATGATGAGGAGACCATGAAACTTGTCTTTAAGCAGGATGGGAAACTAATGATATCACGTCAAGGCACCGTTAGCGA
>Ga0306864_1001058_pt1 | contig 11648 bp, 9 predicted proteins | sample AntRauTorckE5430_FD_190448 | JGI IMG/M metagenome (GOLD analysis project Ga0306864, IMG submission 190448) | Saline lake microbial communities from Rauer Islands, Antarctica - Metagenome Torckler E5 #430 (v2) (version 2) | ecosystem: Environmental > Aquatic > Non-marine Saline and Alkaline >...
GCTTATTCCCTTTCGAACACGGTTTACTTATTATTTGTCCTCCTCGTGTTGGCACAACAACAGACAACGACGCCTAACAACGCACATCTTGCTCGCAGATAAACATATATCCATAAACACCCAACCATTCACGGTGTTTGACATGCGTCACTTACTTGAACGAATGGGAAAGATCGAGGGAGATACTATGAAACCACCTAACTCAACGATCAACGATCAACGAGCATCTCGATCTGCCTACCATTACAACATATCCATATCCATATCTATATCGATACTCGCTAAATTAATTGTTGTTGTTGTAAAATGCCACAACAGAGCCGCAAACTCTTGGCTCTTGCAGCCTTGCTAGCACTGGCATCTAAGAATGTCTCTGCATTCACACCTTCAACTCTTTCTACTCAGAGAAATGGATTTGCTATTTCTCCGCTCAGTGCAGCATCCGATGATGTATCCATCGACTATGACTCTGCTGCAAAACTTGCTTATGATGGGTGGAGAAACAATTTCTCAAAGGGAGATTTTAATGAAGATAAATATGAATCTTTCAAGGGAAACTACGAGGCCTTGACTATTGCTAACGTGAAGGCTGCCAAAATGGCTCGTGATCAGGGAGGCGAAGCTGAGCAAAAATTGGAGTTGAATGAATATGCTGACATGACTGTTGCAGAGTATCAAGCCATGCAGGCAGGACCTCCTGACCCTATTGCTCCTTATGCTGAAGATGAGACTGATAATGCTGATGCTGATGCTAATTCTGATGTTTCCATTCCTTACGATTCAGCTGCTCGTCTTGCCTACGATAATTGGAGAGTAAAATTCGACAAGGGTGAATTCGTTGCGACTAGGTTTGTAGTATTCAAGGAAAATTATGAAATTGTCACTGTTGCTAATATCGCAGCAAAGAAGTCTGCAAGAGAAAGTGGAAGTGCTGCATCTTCTATTGAACTTGCAGCAGATGCTGACACCGCTGCTGTCGAAATTGACGCTGATGCACCGGCGAGTCCATTAAAAGCCGCCTTGGATGCGTTACAAGCCCAGGATGCTGCTGCTGATGCAATTGGCGATGCCGCAATTGCGCTTGCCGAGGAAGAGCAGGTACGCATTTCGGCAAATAAGCAAAGATCAATATGAAACTTGTTCATCTGCAGAATCCATATTTTTGACGATCATGCATAGGTTATCTATATCTAATCTTTTACCTTACTTTCCCAAATCCTACAGAAACTTGCTAAAAAGCTTGGACTAGAGAATGTTGACGAGCTAGAGGAAGCTCTCGATGCAATGGATGGAATTGCACCTGATGGAGGAGAGCTTGACACTACAATCTCGCGTGAGGCTCGTGTTCGCTCTTCATACATGGAATGGTGCAAGGAATATGGAAAGGAAACTGACGAATCACGCTTCCCAACCTTTTCCTCAAATTTCCTCGCAATGGAGTCTTATGCTAAGGATAATGGAAAAACTATGCAATTGAACAAATATGCCGATTGCTCAGAGGAGGAGTACATTGCACTCACCAGTGGGGCAAAGGCTGAAGTAAAGGAAGCTGAACCAATTGTAGAAACGAAGAAAGAGACTGTGGTTGAAGAAGTAAAGGCAGAAAAAAAAGTAGAGGCTCCTGTCCCTGCGCCCGTTCCTGTTGTTGAAGAGAAAGTGAAAGAGCCAGTGACAGAAGAAGTACCAGTAGAAGAGGACGCTATCAGTGATGTTTCTATTCCCTACGATGCTGCAGCAAAGCTTGCTTACGAAGCAAGTGACAAATCAATAGAATATCCTGCCTTTAAGAAGAAATATGAAACAGAAGCAGTTGAACTTGTCAAGTCCAAAAAAGATCCTGTGGAAGATAAAATAGTGGACACGAAGAAAGCAACTGACGAGAAGAAGGTTGCCGATGAGAAGAAGGTTGCTGATGAGAAGAAGGTTGCCGAGGAAAAGGAAGCTGAAGCTGCAAAGAAGGCAGCTGCTGCTTCTGCAGCTGCGGCAAAGAAAAAGGAGGAAGAAGTTAAGAAATCCCCAGCTGACATTGAAAAGGAGAAACAAAAACGTCAAGGTGATCAAGAGAAGGCTCGAGTACAAGCTGCTGCTGACGCAGAGGCTGACGCTATCGCTGGTGCAAAAGAAATTGCTGAAAAAGAGGCTGCGCAGATCGCAAAAAGACGCGAGTTCGATGCATTGGCAGCTGATATGGAACGTCAAAAGGCTGCAAAGAATAATACGGCTTCTTCAAAGAAGGTTGCTGCTCCTGCGACACTCCCTGTCGTTACAAAGGAAGAGCCTGTTCCTGTTTTAGAGAAGAAGGCACCTACACCTGTCAAGGCACCTACGCCTGTCAAGGCACCTACGCCTGTCAAGGCTGTGACAAAAAATCCTGCGCTCTCCATCTTTGACAATATTTTCGGATCGCCCAAGGCTGAGGCTGCCAAGAAACAGTCTGACGAAATTACTCCCAAAGTTACGACTGAGGCTGCTGAGAAACAGGCTGCTGATAGTGCCGCCAAAGTGAAGGCTGATGCTGAAGCTGCCCAGAAGAAGGCAGATGTTGCGGCGAAGGCTGAAGCTGTGGCGAAGGCTGAAGCTGTGGCGAAGGCCAAGGCAGAAAGTGCAGAGAAAGCTAAGGCAGAAGCTACAGCAAAGGCAGAAGCTGCAGTTGCCAAGAAAAAGGCAGATATTGCGGCGAAGGCAGAAGCTGTAGCAAAAGCCAAAGCAGAAAGTGCAGAGAAGGCTAAGGCAGTAGCCACAGCAAAGGCAGAAGCTGCAGTTGCCAAGAAAAAGGCAGAAAGTGCCTCCAAGAAAACGAGCGCACCACCCAAGAAAAAAGAAGCTACTCCCTTATTTGGAGGCTTTTTTGCGGCTGAAAAGAAGCCCGTATCTAAAGTGGCGGCACCGAAGGCACCAACACCTCCTCCCACTGAACGCCCAAAATGGGGGTCTTCTAATGTCAGCTTTGGTAAGAAAACTTCTACACCAAAGAAAGACCCTGAGCCTGTAGCACCCTCCCCCGCACCTGCAAAGCCAACCGGATTCAACTTTTTTGGTAGTACTCCATCACCTGCACCAAAGAAGGTTGGGTCCGTAGAAAAAAAGGTTGCTGCCAAGAAAGCAGAGGAAACCCTCGCTAAGGCAAAGCCAGGTGCAACAATTTCACTCTCTCAATTTTTCGCGTTTGGTGCGAAGAAGAAATCTGCACCCCCTCCTAAACCACCAACTCTTACCAAGTGGTATCAAAATAATGATGGATCCATCACTGGCGAAATAACCGGATCACCTGCATTCGAGGAAGGAGAACTTGTTACTACTTCTCGCATTGAAGGAAATCCCGGCAAAGAGATTGTTGTTGTTACAGTTTCTGGATCAAAGTACGTATAAAAGCTTGGACGAATTGTCAATTTCATATTTAACCTCCTCATTTTCTCATCTAATGATAATCACCTGTTTTCTTGAAGGTACTTTCTTGACAAGGTTCAAGGACAAAAACCGTTCTTCAACTTCGGAGCAAAGCCTAAGAAGGCCGAGACCACCAAGCCTGATGTTGCAGCTGCTAAGAAACCAAGGGTATCTCCCAAACCAGTAACGAAGTCGGTGCCAAAGAAGGCTCTCTCAACCCCAAGACCCGTGCCTACTCCTGCACCCGCGAAGACAGCTGGATTCAACTTTTTCGGAGGAGCGGACAAGCCTGCGCCAAAGAAAGCTGCTGCCCCGGTACCTGCTCCAGCTTCTAAACCAGCGGGATTCAACTTCTTTGGAGGTGCTGCCAAGCCCGCAGCAAAGAAGGCTGCTGCGCCAGCTGTGAAGAAGACAACGACAATCAAGAATCCAACCGCACGTAGAGGAACTATTGCTCTAGGATCACAACAGGCAAAGGCAGTGAAGAAAGCAGCTGCTACTCCTACAAAAAATGATGGAATTCCCGTTTTGAAGAATTGGAGGCAGGAAGGTGATGGAGCCATCACAGGAAATATAAGCAACTCCAAGGTTTTCCGTGTAGGCCAAAAAATTACTACCTCTCCTGTTCCAAAGGGCGCCAAATCAGGAAACGTAGTAACCACTAGTTCTGGAAGTAAATACAGGCTGAACTAAACATTAAACATTATACCGCAGAAATCGATACACAATTTTGTGAAAGGGAATGTAGATAAAATTCGCGACGTTTTACATCTGTTCTTGATACTTTTCTTTGTGCACACATCGTTGAAGCTTCGACATGCATTGACCATTTTGTTAATCATATCTTTACCTGCCATCGCGTTTAAAAAGACATCCTGATACAACGGACGAGCATTGATTATTTGCAAATTTGACAAAGAATAGATAATTTTACACGATTGTTAGCAAGGAGTTCCCCCATTGTTCTTTGCCTGAGGTGGCCTAGCACTAATTACTTCCGAAACCATCCATGGAAACCCCATGGGCATAGTCCTCTCAATTCTTTCAATCTCCCACCCCTTTTCGTGTAAGTAAGGCACCAAACACTGAGGTCTACATCCACCTACTATATCAGGTCGAATCCTGTACATGATCTCCCACGCCAACGTCATACAGAATGTTGGAAAAGAATCTCGGTAGCCATACGTGATTCCAGCGAGCAGCATAGTTCCCTTGGGGTGCAATATATGTTCTGCAAGTGTTAGCACATCGTACATATCTCTTTCGCATAACAAATCAAGGCAATAGGTTGATATAAAGCGATCGTAGCTCTTCGCTGGTATCTTTGGCAATAAATGCAGTGGATTTCCATCTTTTATCAAATCACACGAGGCTTGAAAGAATCTCTCGCCTTGATAATATTGGTTTCCGTCTTGGCGAAATCTGTGATTGAATTTCAACACCATTTCAGGACTCTGATCGACACCATGCCAGTGTATAGATGAACTGCTAGTGCTAGTGTTGCCAATGACTGTGTTGGCGACAAGTTCTGCGAGTTTACCCTGACCACAGCCATAATCAAACACTCTCTGTTGATTTGATGTTTGTAATGCCTTCTTTTGATCGTCGGACATGGGGGTGTCCTCATCGACTTCCTCATAGATAGGATCCATCGATTCCTCATCCGTTCCTCGTTTGCCGAAATCAGCCATTGACACAAGTGCGTTCACAGCCGGACCTCCATATCCACTGGATGCATCTTTCCCCCCAACATGCCCAGACAATGCAAAATTGTCGTAGATTGATCTCGCTTGCGCAAGGGAGATAGTCTTTCGTGCATCAAATGATTTTGGGGTTGATGCTTGGTTGTTGCTGTTTGCATTTTCTATTTTGTTGTTTTGATTCATGGATGCTGCGGCAGCAAACAGATCCTTGCAGTACATCAGTAATAAGAGGACTGCTACTTGTACCATATCAGTTGTTGTTGATCGAAAACAAAAATCTATCTTCTATTTTGATGCATGAGGCAAGATGCAAGATGCTGTTGACTGATGATCATCATCATAATATGGTGAATACTCCGAAACGTAACATATCTATCACAGATCACAGATCACAGAATGTTGAGGTCTAAAAAAAATCTTGGCATAACTCTAACGCCACCCTATTTACTATTTACGATAATTTATGACGGTATTTAGACGACATACGACATATCATACCTACTTACCTACCGGTACCCGGTACGACATACGATAGGAGATAACTACTAGGAGACACGATACACGATGATAGAGCAGCTTCACTGATTACTGATTACAGACCCAATTCTCACTTCTCACTCCTCTCCAAAGATAACCTGACCACCACAGCAAGGTCATGATTCTTCGAGCCTACAATCTCTCCATTGTTTTACTTTTCTGGACTGTTGCATCATCAAACGCATTTTCTCACCCAACCCTCACTGGCACATTTATTGGTGCATTTGCATCCTCAAACTCTCTCATAAGTATGAAATCGAATCTTCTCTCGATTCCTGAATGCATTGAACTCCATAGCGATGCAGTTTTCGTTGATGGATCGTGGCATCTGTCTTCACGAGACGGAAGAACAGAATATGAAGCAGGGCCAAGAATCAAAGGAGCTCATTTCTTGGATATTGACGATGTCGGAACGAAATGTGAAAAGAACTTGCCACACATGCTGCCCTCAAAAGAAGTGTTTGCCAAAGTCATGGATTCATTTGGAATCACATCGGCAACCAACGTTGTTGTCTATGGATCAGAAGGATGCTTCTCCATCCCCAGAGCGTTTTATACTTTCAGGTCCATGGGACATGACAAAGTACATATAATGGATGGTACTCTTACTGACTGGATTGATTCCGACGGCCCGACAGAGACAGGAGCAAAAGAAAGTTTCAAGTTAGGAAACCTGGCAATTGACGGAGCCGCTAAATACAAAGAATCAGTGGATCCAAAGAATATTGTCGACATCGACTATGTCTTCAATGTAGTGAACAAGGGCAAAACCTCTGGAAGCATTATTGTCGATGCAAGAAGTAACGGTAGGTTCATTGGAATAGAACCAGAGCCCCGCCCTGGTCTCCGTGGAGGACATATGCCGGGTGCTTTCAATGTCCCATTCAATACCCTTCTCGATGACGTAAACAAGAAGTTCCGTCCAATAGAAGAAATGAAATCAATTTTTCAACATGCTGGCGTAGATATCGACACTGAAAATAATATTGTGTGCAGTTGCGGAAGTGGTGTTACAGCTTGTTGGCTTGCTCTCGCTTTAGAGGAATGCGGTCGTGATCCATCAAAAACTCTGATCTATGATGGTAGTTGGATAGAATGGGCTAGCGATGAAAATACCCCTGTTGTGACCTAAGAAGCATACTGTAGCGATATTAAATATTCACCTTTTCGAGGCCTCAAAACATATTCTTTTATGCTCTATGAGTATTCCTGTTACCTATTTATACCCACCCGCTCTAACGCCCTTCCATATTCATGTCTTTTCTTTTCTTTCCAAGAAGAAAGTGCATTGCTCAGATCAATAGGGGTCACGAATCGACTGCAGACAACTCTTTTCGCACATTGGATCTTTACCGGGTAAAGATATCCTCATTGAAAGCAGCATTGAAATTTTATTTTATGCGCTTTATCACGTAATTAAGATTTGATAGACGAAGATCTGGAATAACTCGAGGTGCCTTCAGCACCATTATTAGCGATTTCCACATTTTCCACTTTCTTCTGCGGCAGCTATCACCAAATCTAAAAGCAAATATTGATTAGCCAACAACCCTTACATCACTGATCATAATACATGGTGTCATGCCATATCACCCCAAGAATCAGCTATGCCCATTTGGTTGCCTTGGAACCATACAAAACACTGCATACAGGTAAGTGGTGAACATTTGACTTAGGAAGAATGGCGTAAACCGAAGATTGTGAAAGCTATTGGAAGACATGACGATATATAAAAAAAGCCATCTTTATACAACACCCGCATCACTAAGTACGCGCAGGACTTCATTATGAACGAGACCATTGCTTGCACAAATTTTTCTATTTTTGAGATTGAAATCTTCACCTTCAAGATCAGTAAATCGTCCACCTGCTTCTTTCACAATCAGAGCACCAGCTGCTATGTCCCAGCTGCTTAGGTCATCTTCGATCATCGCAAGAAAGAATTTTTGAGAAACAAAGTCATGGACATCGATACGAAATTCTTATTTATTGATGAATACAACTTTTTGTACTTACATTCCCAATAGCAGGTCAACCTGCCATTCGCAACCCACGCTAACATAAGAGCTGCTGATCCTAACATGCGAATAGTTCGGACCTTGGGCATCAAAGATTTGATTCCAAGTAAACTCATGTTTAAACTCTCTTCTCCTGGCGGACTTCCCATTGCAACAATTGCGTCTGAAATTCCCTCTTGCTTTCCTACAGAGATACCCTCACCATTCAATTCTGCTCCGTATCCCTTCATCGCTGTGAATAATTCATCACGGTGAGGATCATAAATAACTCCGACCACAACGGATCCCTTGTACGCAACTGCAATAGATGGCATGCACAAGGGCATTCCATGAACAAAATTAGAAGTTCCATCAATTGGCTGCAAGGATGGCGGTGGTATGAGTAAGAATATTAGGATAAGCAAGACGTCCATGCCAGTAACACATAATGATTTTGTAATTGTTTGCAGAGTACGATTCGCTTGACTTACATCGACAATCCATAAGAAATCATTATTACTCTTCAACTTCGCATCTAAAGCTGCAGCACTTGCTTCTTTTCCCGGTGGCACATCTTCTTCGCCAAGAAAATCATGAGTAGGAAAGGCAGAAAGAACAGTTTCTTTTATCGTTTCCTCACAAAGCGGATCAATCATTGTCAAAAGATCACGAGGATTCGCTTTGGTCTTCGTAACATCGGCACCCCCTGAATTGGAAGCAATTATATCTCCAGCCTTCTTCGCTGCAGAAGCGGCGACCGAGAGAAGTGATTTCAATTCAGTCTCAGTCAAATCAGTGTCGCTTGCTCTTGCTCTATTCATGGTGCTGCTCATTTTATACTTCGATGCTGGGAAAAAGTTTCTTTGGGACGATGGAATAAATCCAGAAACAGATATATGTAGGATATTGAGGATAAGAAATGAATAGAGGAGTCTCGGCATTTGGGAAAGTTTGGCCATCCCTGTAATAAAATCGTAAATCTAATAGTTGTTGTGCACAACAATTAACTGCAAATGAAGCTTGTTGCGTGTTGCCGTGTTACGTTCGTTTTCGTTTGTTGAAAGATATTTTCCTATTCTTTAGAGTATCAAACTGTAGGTTTTAAGTCTCCGATTCTATGATGTGCTTGTCGATTGCCCTTCCCCACGCAATAGCACGCTAGCAAGTCGCAAGCAACGAATTACATGCAATTGCAAGTACCTTGGAATTAAAGTACAGTGTTGCGCGGCTGTCTTATAATGCAAGATAGCACTGAGCATTCCCTTGAGAGAAAATTGTGATGAAAAGAGTGTACTATGAATTATGAATGATTAAATTGTATGGCGCATTGTTTCTTTGTTGGAGAAAGCAAATACATTAGAAAATGATCCTACCTTCATCTTTGATAATGTATGTACTGTTGATATTTACTTTCAATAGAAAACATGAAAGAAATAGATAAGAAAAGTAATTTCTGCTCAAAAATGTATTTTTAAAATTTTTATAAATTGACAACCACGTTTACACCGTTAATAGATCATCATTTACTTGTCATGACTCGTTTACATGGTATCCTCCATGGAAAAGGATACAGCGATTGCTCCCATGTCGTCCTCGCCGATTCCTTTCCAATCTGATGCCAGGGCGTCATATAAGTTGTCATCCGGCTTCGATCGTCTAGGCAAATCCAAAGGACAAAGGGTGGCCAAAGGAAGAGTCACTTGATTTTGTCCATGCGCATCAAACATATTTTGATTGGCGTTCCGGGGCGTAGCAGCTCGTGGAGAGTAAACAATCTCATCCAGATTTTGATCCAGGATAGAGGTCTCTGCACATAACTCCAGCGTAGGACTGTTGAAATAAGCATCGTTATCTTGAGAGGGACTGGGGAAAATAAAGTTCGACATGAAGTCATAATCTTCAGCAGCATCATTCTTTGGGGTCGTCACGTCAAACATGTTAGGACCAAATCCCTCTTCGTGGTAGAATTGATGAGGGGATTTGGGTGTCAGCGGCGGCGCACTAGCAACCAACGGAGCCAATGGTGGTGCACTAGTAGCCACCACAAGCGCACGAGAACAAGATGTAACCTGTTCCGGAACATTCCCATTTTGTGGTAGTTGACGAGGATGAAGAGTTGTAGAAGAAAAGTACTTGGGATGTTCATTCGGTGAATATGATCCAACAGTTGACGACCCGATGCTGTAATCGCAATCTCTCATCTTCTTCCTCCTAATTCTATCTCCCTCGTTCTTCTTGTACTTGGACACAAGTGTGTCCGTCATAAAGAGTTTCTCTTCTTCGTTCCACTCATTCTCGCTCTTGGCGCTGATAATACCAAAACGTCTCTTTCTCTCCATGGCTCTATCCCTTGAACGTCCATTCTTTCGCATCCTACGTTCTTCGTAAGTTGCAAGTTTCTCATTCTCTTCAGTAGTTCTTTCTTCGCAATTCTTCTTCTTCATCCTCCGAATGGTGTCTTTAAGCTTGGCAGCTCTCATCCGCGATTGGGCATTTTTGCGTGACCGACGTTCGGGTACACTGCTAGGAAGCTGATCATCTTTCCTTTCTTCAGAAAAAGAGAAATCTTGATTGTCGTGAGAAACAGTGATACCAAGAGGAAAACTAGCGGATGAAGAAACAGGAAGTGGCTTGACAGTGCTTCTGTGCATGGACAACATTGGTGTCTTTCTCTTAAGTTCAGTCTTCCTCTTGTGCTTACTTGAGGTCTTGCGGACAGATTTCTTTTTGATAGCCTCTGATGATACTGGCTTTCCGGCGTTAGGATGAGGGTAGTAACCTGGGTAGTAATGAGGGTAAGCATGATGCGGAGGAGGATATGGTGGCCATGCGTATCCATGTGGCGCCGATGCATGTGGGGGGTAGAAAGGGTAATAGTAAGGATAGGGAGGGTGAGGATAGTGTCCGTAAGGATAATGTGCTTGGCTTGGGGCAGGAGGATGATTTGTGGCAGATACCGGTTTTTGTTTCTGACCAGTCGCACAGTTCTCGAGTTCCGTTGCAGGTGACAGTTTGCGTTTTAGGACAGGTGCAACGGACGGAACGGACTGTAGGGCAAAGTCAGTTGTATTGTCATCAGCATCGGTACCTTCCTTCTTTACTTCAGCGATCTGATTAGGTGCCGATGCAATGCTGGCATGGAAATCCGAAGGGTTGGGTGCAGAAGATGCAACGGAATTCTTCTCATGACACCCGAAATATTCAGACCCATCAAACTTGAAATCCTGAAGTTCACCAACAGGAGTGTGCATGGGGAAGCTTTTGTAAGTGCCACTGTCGAATGATGTATTGCAGTTTTTGGTAGAAGAATCCTTTTCAGGAGGTCCTGTCAAATGAGAAGTTGACAAAAGAGAAACCGTTGGAATTGAGGTCGAGGATAAGGACGCCTTTACCGCTGGCACCTGGAGAGATGGCATGAGAACTGAAGGTGGCGGTTGTAATTCCATATTTAGCAATGCGCCAATTGTTTGGGGTTGGGATTTCCTTTTGACTGAAGCGGATGTGGATCTGCTCGTTTCGTTTGAGCTTGGGATTTCGTTAAGATCTTGAGTTCGGCTACAAAATTCTCTAGTTTTGAGAGGAATTCCAGCCTGTGTTTAATGAAGCTGCTTGATTCTTTCGATGACTGATTCAATAGATAAATCGTTTACTTCAATCGATTCTCTTGATCGTGATTATGCCGCTTAATATCGGGTGCAATGTTACAGCTCAATATGATTACTACTTTGATCTACTCCGACTGATTACTGTTATGTGTAATTTCTGTCCCGTAAATACGGATGGTGGATCGGAACAAATGCCGCTTCTCGTTAAATGTTCGGTGAATTATGAGTCGTGTAAGAGTCCCGTGAACATTTAGTCAGATAGACACATATATCCTTCAGTTGACATCGCCATTCAATTTTTCAACGGTCTGAATGGCGGGAGAATTCATTATTTCGCCGACATTTCCAGTCAGGCGCACCCATCACGATTGGAACGGACCCATAATCAGATTATTAATTGTTAAATAGATTAATAAAGA
>Ga0306864_1001060_pt1 | contig 11625 bp, 9 predicted proteins | sample AntRauTorckE5430_FD_190448 | JGI IMG/M metagenome (GOLD analysis project Ga0306864, IMG submission 190448) | Saline lake microbial communities from Rauer Islands, Antarctica - Metagenome Torckler E5 #430 (v2) (version 2) | ecosystem: Environmental > Aquatic > Non-marine Saline and Alkaline >...
AAACCTTCCAATGAAAGCAAGATTAGAACATGTACTAGGACACCAAGACGATGTAGGCCGCCCTTTGACGATATTAGAAAGAATCAACGTCAGAATGGATTCAACGGCAAAAACAATCGCTTGTACACATCCAAAATTTAAGATCAAACAACTAGCTGGAATCACATTAGGATACGGAACAGTAACAATAGCGGGAACTCTGATCTGTTCTAAACGTCAGAAATCATTGTATGATGCAATCGGGCACCGAAAAATGCTGACATACCTATCAGAAAAATTCTCAATCGATCGAGGACTACTTGATAAGCAGGTCAATTGGTATTGCTTAGGGAAACCTCGAAACGAAGCAAGTTTCCCAGTAAAGAAATTTATTTCAAAATGGGTAAGTGGAGACACGGCGACAGGAGTAGTAATGAAAAGAAGACAACAACGAATAGAGGATAATTGCCCGAGATGCAAAGAGCCGCACGAGCACCTGTTGCATTTCCTGGTGTGCAAGGATAACAATACAAGTGCATTCAGAAAAGGGCTTATGGATTAATTTCAAATATGGCTGCAAAAGGAAAAAATAGAGCCTAATCTCGAACGGTTCCTAACACTGGGTCTCCAATCATGGATAGACGACCCGATGGGAAGGGAACCTGAGTATGTAGTACATTTTGGGAATCAGCGGCTACTACGCAAGTTAATTTGGGATGGTACGCCTTTCTTTGCGGATTCGTGGCTAAGCCGCTCATCGACATTCAACATAAGCACTATTTGGAATTACAACTGAAGAAGAAGGCAGAAAGATGGGCAATCAAGCTCATTCATAAAAGCTGGAACATCATGTATCAGCTATGGACGCAGCGAAACTCAGCACTACACGAGACAGACGCTATTCATGAAAATAACGGAGTAGCATTGTTATCAACAGCGATCATGAGAGAATACGAATCGGGCATAAACGATCTACCAAGAGTGTACTTCAAATATTTCACACAGACACTAGACAATATTTTAGAGAAATCAGTTACACAGCAGAAACAGTGGTTCTTAGTCATACGGTCAGGAAGAGAAGTAATAATAATAATAACGCAAGAAGGAATGGGAACAGGATTTATGGACAGCTTTTCCGATGAAGATGCCCTTCGACATTGGATCGGACTTACACCGAGATAACACGAAAGAAGAACTATGGAAAAATATGGAAGTCCCTTAGGAGTGAGCTATATGCCCTTCTGAAGTTGATCTTACATAGAGATAGTATCAAACTGTCACAATCGTCCTTCCACAAGGTGCTTATTTACCTTGATTGGCAGGCGATCTAAACCCCCTTGGGCGTATTTACACTATAGTTAGTAAATATGTAATCTTTGAGTTATTAACTGAGTCACAAGCTTCAACGGGGGATGACCAGGTTCAAGTGAGATCTCAAATTTGCGAAGAATTGACGAGAGAATAACAAGGATTTCTGTCTCAGCGAGCTCACGTCCAGGACACACTCTAGCCCCTTCACCGAAGGGTCTAAAGCCGCTTTTGAAAGTAGGCTTGATAGCAGAAGGCAATGCTTGAGATACAGTCAACCACCTTCGCCCGCAGAACTTAGACAAAGGTGTGTCTCTCGGACCTCTTGGTGCAGATTTTCCTGCAGCTGAATTTTCAAGGGTTGAAATATATTTCCATAACACAACGAATCTGCAGGAAGAACGGTACCATCAATTTCGATGGGAACGGTGCTCAAGAAACTTCCGCTCTATATCGCTCCTTTGAGTCGAAGTACCTCGTACATGAATGATCTCAGACAGGGAAGCCCAGTAGCAAATTTTTCCAGGTCTGCTTCTTCGATACTCTCAATCAACATGGCTTCTTGTGCAAGTTCCTCCTGTAATCCAGTCTGATCCTCGGCAATAGCGTACATACTTGAGCAGAGAGTGACAGCTGTAGTTTCGTATCCAGCAATGATTAAGGTCGACATATTCCCAATCATTTGATCAGTTATCAAGGGGGCTTCGGCTTCCTTATTCAATACAAGCATCTTGGCAAGAAATGACTGAGATGTCTTGACTTTCTCTGACTCGTTGCCACCTACGGCCTTTGCCAATTTTTTAAGCTCTGCAATTGCATGCAAACAATGTTCGTTGACCTTCTTAATTATACCTTTTCCTCCATCGAGATACGGATGTCCCAGTAAGGAATTGGACTTAGTGCTCGCTTCCACGTAATCTAACATATTTAACCATTGTCTGCATTAGGTTGGTGCTTGTGTTCAAACTGTTCAAATCTTGAGAGAAGGTAACAAGAGAAACAATATCGAAAAAAAACGAATACATGTCCCATCTCAGAATGGTTTTCCCACTTCTCAAGTGACCTTGATGTCACCAATTTCACTGTGGGAAGATAATTTTTCACATTCTTGTGATTCAACGCAGAGCATGAAAAGCGCCTTTCTCTCTCCCAGTCCTCACCCTCTGCAGTGAAGATACCGCACAAATGAAGACTATTCATGGCTTTACTTAACCTTCTACTCTTCTTGACTTGGAAAGGACGTTTACTGAAGATAATCGATGCCTTTTTTTCATTGCAAAGGAAAACATACTTCTTGCCTGCGAGATTGGCTTCGAAAATACCATCTTGCCCATACAAAGACGCCCAATGATCTACAGTCTCTTGGAATGTAGAACTTTCCCTTGTAAGGTTACCGAAGAAGCGCCTACCGCCGGGAACTTTCTTCCAAGGGCTTTCTACAAGTCCCTCTGATTTCATTCTCTTTCTCTTGCAAAGGTACGAGTTCACGAGAGTGGCTCCAAATGCTACTAGGGCATGAACCATTGATGGCGGCACGGCTTGGTGAAACGATGTAAACGGAATCAGATGATGTACGTGTAGTAGAAAGTCTACTACATCTCCTACTGCTAAATATTGAAAACTATCTGTTAAATGTTGGATCTTGAGACACACGAAGGAAAACCCGGCATAAGGATTAGTAGAAAAACACTTCCATTTTAAGATAAATGGCTTCCATTCTATAACTCGAAGTCTTGCATAAAAGAGCCAAGATGAATAATTCTTTTCCAATTTCTATTCTAGTTCCAAAAGTCGTACACTTGTTCAACCCTAAAGTTTGGAGTACTTTCACATAAACGAAAAAGATCGAGAAGTGCTAGACATTCGACATGAAAACAGTAGAATGCGGTCCCATTTCTACTCTCCAAAGTATCTGTAGGTAAATTTGCAGTTCCCGATGCATTGGGGTAGCGATAGTCCATCGCATATTTAATACCCCCAAGGGATTGAATTCTTCCAAGTTCTTTATCCGAATTTTTGTCGTGGTTTACGCCAACGTTTCCAGAAATGCGCACCTGGACCTCAGTCTGGTTGCTTATTTGGAGGACTCGGGCAGTGGGTATCCTAATTGCGAATCTTTTTAAGATTTCCCCCATTGCCTTGAATGGAGGTGTTGTCAAAACGATGAAGTTATTCGGTAACAGAGTTACTTTCAAAATACGCTGGTCAATCGCTTCCTGAAAATCGAACGTTGTCTCCAACTTTTGCAGCCTCGCATGAATAATAATCTCTTCACAGAATCGAGTTTGATCGTGGCCGTCATATCCATCGGCAGGCATTGTCATTTTCAACGGTATCGCAAGCAATTGTAATTGACTGAATAGTGCAGACATGACCACGCCAGGTATCAGATCAACAAAAAAGGCTTCACTTCCATATGCTGCCAAAGGGCCATACTTACGTTGAACTATTTTGCATTGTTGTTGAAATACGTTGAAATATGTACGAAGAAAGGATGTGAAGGGGAACCTGTACCAAGGACTATGTTCCAGACTTTTCACCAGCTCATCAAGTATCTCTACCTGCATCCATTCATTCAGTTTAAACCAGGTGTAATGACCATCGGATGGATGAAGGTCACTACGGACAATACCCTTCGCCTCAAGCATGTCCAATATCGAGTTGACCACAGGCTTCATATTATCAATATGACCAGAGCTCAATGATGACTGGACGCTAGCATTCGATCTAATATCACCGTGCAAAAAGCGCCTATAAGTAATGTTCAGCTTATTTTTGCCGGCATTACCCAAAGTAGCAGCAATCACAAAATTTCTTCTCAAACTATCACCTATTTCCTTCTTCGAATTTCCCTTATTTCTAATTTCGACTAAGAGCTGTTCATTGATAGGTAGGAACCCAATTTGAAGCTTATCACGTTTAGTAGAGGTCGTCGTGGACAATTCCTTCAAAATTTTCGTATGAATCTGGTCGTGCATCAGTCGCAGTCCTACAGTGATGTCTACTTTTCTACTAGTAATGCTCTTATATCCAAAATTTGCTTCGAGCACTTCAGCAACATCGACTAAACAATTCACTTCGCTTCCGTCGTACGTGATGACTCGCTGAACGACGTCATCTGTCCAATCTCTACTCAAATCTTCCAAAGATTTATTCGTAGTTGCCAAGCATGAAGTTACTTCTAAATCACAGTCCAGGGTGTGTGTGGTTTCCAGATCATCTTGCTCTTTTTTCGCCTTTTCATAAAGAATACAAATATCTCCAAGTCCAATTAATTTTAAACCAAAGAATCCCTGCTGATTCAGATTTACTTTGGGGCTCTTTAATAATGTTTGAAGGACACAATGCCATGGATGCTCGTCTGAAGATGACAACAGCCGTCTTTTCGTGGGTAGGTCGCCAGTCGCTTTGACTGTATTGAGATCCTGCATCATTTCTGTCCAGATCTGCCGGTTGAGATACGATGCAAGATTATCACATGCAAAAGGTAAGGTCTTTCCACCAAATTTTCCCAAAAGACTGGCTTGCTGAGGGAGAGTGAAACCACTCTGAGCGACAACAATATCAGGATCGAGGATACCAGGGATGTGTTCCTGTAAGCTTTCAATGAACTGTTGAATCTCTTCACCTGTCACAGAACGAGAATTTTTCTCAACAGGGTTTGAAAATTTTGTATCAAAAGACTGACACGACGTAGGGCTTGACGCTTTCACTTCTGTGTCGGCCGTATCAGGCAATAAAGCAGGGAAGTTTTTACGAATGAATTGAATCACCATCTTCTCCATGTCGTTGCATGACTCTCCTTCTCTTTCAACCTTTCTCTCGAGATATGGTAAAATTAAGGTAAGCTCGGGAATATTGCCTAAATTTTTGAAGTTGTAGAGCTCTTGTACATCTGACTGTGTTAGCATACTTAGAACCCCATCTATAGCAGCTATCATCTGTTCAAAGGAACTTTGAAGTCCATGTTCAAACATGCCTGTAACTTTCTTCCCAATTAGTCTTGCATGAGAGATCGACATTTCAAATTCGTTCAGCAAAGTAGGCAAATCTTCGACTGCCTTTCTAAAACATTCTTGAAGCTGAGGCAACTGTTGTCGAAAGAATTCAAGAATGTCACATGTGTTACTTAATATAAAGGTAGGAATTTGTCCCAAAAGAGTCCTGATGATCCTCGCAACGGGAGGAAACTGCGAATCCAAAGAGAGGCATGGCATTGTATGTATCTCGCAAGACTTGATTATTGGTGCATCATGGGATGATACTTTCGAAAATGCCATCATTTCATCCCAAGTTGGATCCTCATTTTCCACTTCATACACCATCGCGTCAACGAAACCAACTAACTCCAATATTTCTCTCCACTCCATAACAGGGCGAAATGCTCTTACTTCTTTTCTTTCATTCCTTATTTCTACCCCAGTCACTGCGTTGAATACGGAATGTGCAAGATCTAACATTGCATAAGGAACTTTGCCTGTTACTGCATCTATGCGCAAATCGTGCTCTCTTATAATGAACGTTCCATTTGGACCCATGATCCTTTTGACCTCATTGAGAAATCCAAACAATTTTTCAATTGGTATATGGTGTAATCCTTGATTCATTGTCACAAGATCTACGGTTCCAGAAGGAATTATTTTCATTTTTTCATTTGCCAACTCTGCCATATAATCATACAAAATCTCCTCATGCGCAACTGGATCCAGAGAACCACGTTCCAAGACGGTTGCAAGTGATGGCATTTTTTGTGTAACTTCAGCTTGCTCATGTTTCTCATTTATATCATCGCTGCTATGCACAACCCAGAGAGATCCTGTTATTCCCAAAGCTTCAACAAAAGAATTAACAGTTTTCCCGTGATCCCCAATGCAACAGTAAGATCGAATTGAATGAGCTTTCCCCAATTTTGAAAGCATGCTTATAGTTTGACGGGTTAATTCCTCTTTCTGACGTCTCAACTGTTGAATACCTCGCCAGTATTGCGGTATCTGTGCTCCTACAAGTTTGGTTTGACTTCCATGAAAATGGAAATATAGCTGTTTGTATATATCTATATCGTCATTGTTGGCAGGGTCCCAAGCAGCTCTCGTCATCACTCTCATGACTTCATCAGGATCAGCAAGATTGAATATCTGAACTAAAAATTGCTGCCTGAACTCATCCCTCAGCTTCTTCGACCGAAGGAGGGTTCTATAACTATTGCTACGTCGTATCAAGTGTGGAGAATTGCTGCGAGGAATCATTTGCTTGAATTGGTCATTGTTCTCGACTATCTTAAGACCGCGGTGAGACGGGAAATCTCCGTCTAGTGCATGTTCTTGACTGTTGGCAGTAGAATGCCATTTCGTCCGGTACCCATTCGAAGTTAATGGTAGTACGTATTCTTCAAACCATAGGTTCCCAAATAGTCCTGACGGATCAAACTTCTCTTTCAGCTCAGCAAATTCTTCAATCATAGGATACGAAGCCTTCAAGAGCTTCATGCTATAGCATTTCCTATAAGGAAGATAAAACGTACCACCCAGATCACAGGTGATTTGAGCAAGACGATTATGAAATTCTCCAAGCCTTTTCTCAACTTCTTCAACTCGTTTGATTCTATAATACAGAACAAACGCAAAGCATCCATTATTCTGGCGACTGTAGCTCAGAAATGTAGAATCATCTTTCTCCGCGAATCGAATGGTGGTATTCAAGAGGATGAGATCTTGGGAATGCTTATGTTGCTGATCTTCAATTTCTTTGAAGATTGGCTTGACTGCTTCGATCCATTCGGATAATCTATGATGTGGACAAAAGAACTCTTGAAGTACAAACGTATCATCTCTCTTTAGTATTGGCGAGTATAACTTTGCTAATGGCATGGCACTCTCAAAGAGCAGCTGATTCCTAGTTAGAGCTTCGTCCTGACTCCAATCTACTGCTTTTCCAGAGCTTTCTTCTTGTGAATAGCGAATACCTTTCAATTGCGGCAGTGCCCATTTATACAGCAGACGGGAGGCTACAGATAATTCACGTGGTTTCGAAGGGAGTTCTGACACAGTTGACGACGGTGAACTTTTCTTAAATACGTAAAGTGACACCTTCTCGAGATTCACCGTGTTGAGGCGTGCAAGCTTCATCTCCACTTTTCCGAGAGAAAACCCATCATCTTCCTGATTTTCGTGTTCGTCGGTAACTACTGTGCCACCGCAACCCCGACAATTATCATAAATTCTGACAAACTTGGAAGAATCTATGGAGATCGGGAGTTGCATGCTATCAAGTTCTAGATGCACGTTATCCTGGACTTTTAACACCACTTCAGTAATGACTCCAAATAATCCATAGCCTCCGATCGCCAAAGCAAACAATTCATTTCCCAGAGACGACTTCCTTTTTTCTTCAGACGAGGGCCGACATTCGATCACCTGCACATTTCCCGTTTTGGTCACCCTCGCCAGGCGTATTTCGAGAACACTTTCTGCTAAACAAAAGTCTGTTGTGATACCATGTGCATTAACCGCCAGCGTGCCACCAACGCTAAAACTACAGTACGATTGCATTGTCCTCGGAGATTTTCCAAAGGGGTTGAGTAATTTGATAAGATCAGCCCATGTGCACCCAGGTCCGCATCTAACTATATTTGGATCTTCCTTCGGGTCATATATCATATGGCGCAAGAATTTGGTATCAATTTCCCATCCAATCTGACTGGCAACAGAGTGCCCTCCCATGGAGTGCTTGGTCCCTCTGATCCCAATCCGTTTCTTCGATTTGTGGGCAGCCTGTAGAATCCCCTTCACGTCTTCTTCACACCTTGGAAAGAGAATCCGCGACACTGGAGTGCCATCGGGAAAATCTGACATTCTTGAAACATCATTAATTTTTGTGCATTTGGTATCAGCATTTATAACTGGGTCAGGATCTGGCCAACTAATTGAGTCGTTGTCGTGCATTCTTATATTTCGTTATATCGGGGCTCCCACCAGCATTGAAATTCTCTCACGCGTACTTGGTTTTTATTTCTAGTTTCTGATTTGGTGTCATCTAGATATGTGATATGTGGTATTTGGTATTTGGTATTCGGAAGTATTCGTTGATCCTGGTTGATTTTGATCTCTAACTCTGATCTTGGATCGTGGATCGTGGTACTGTCCGTGTTAGAATCCTAAGAATTGGATGACGTTATTTAGACAATCTCTATGTATTGAACAAATAAAATAAAACAGTTCTTGTCTTGTCCTTCACAAGTTTGAAGAATTATGCATGACTAATGACTAGATACATGATGCAAATACATAGTATGACATCAGAATTCATAATTCTCGTTGGGTTGTGCTCTAATTGAATCTCCAATATATCATGGGGTCAACTCAGTCTAAGAATGAAGGCACTAGCATTCATCATACCTACAGCAGCAGGCGATTGAAAGGATCTATCCAAGCGAAGAATCATCGCCTCTGCAATGAGTTTCCACAGTTTTCGATGCTAAGCGATGATATTGCACTTGAAATGTAAGCGCCAAACATGTATCATGGTAACAGCTCAATCGTTTGTTTGTTTAATGTCATATTGATTAATATGTATTTTGATGGATTACACAGCATTTCCTACCTATCAGAAGCTCCTTTCGAGATCACGGATCAAGTAAAATCTCCCTTTACGCATATTCTTCCATACGTGAACCTCCAATTCCGCGATATCTGCAGATCCGACATACTGTGGCTGGTAAGTCAAGTCTATTTCATTCCTAAGATTTGCGGCTTTCATTGTGCATGGCCAAATAAGCAAGATTAATTTCCAACCCGCAACCTTTTCAACATCACGTATCTTATATTATCTCATGCGAATGAATACAGGCATCACTCCAACGCCTGGCATTCCGTGATCCAGACCGATGCAAGAAAAGCATCAAAACCCTTCTCCAATCAGAAATTAAGAATCCCAAATGGTCCGTATTCTACGAAACTAACGTCGACAAGGATGATTTCATGCTTGCCGCCAAAGTCAACAATATGGAGAACATTGACAAACATGAAATGTTTTCTCTCTTATCCAGCATCTATGATTCTGTGTCCTCATGTAACAGTGACAACGACGGCAATGAACACAATCTAACAGAAGAATCGTTATCTATAGCCTCCCATTCCAATTACAATTCCAAGGATGCAACAATTAAATCAGCACAATCATTCTATTTCACAGTCGTCAAAGACTTTTGCTACATTACTCTCCCCGTATTTCAAATGCGATGCCATTCCCTTTATCCAGGGGTACAATTCAACCTTACATGATTTGAGCCCCGGTATCAGATGATGATCCGTGAAGCAATGGCAGGAAGAAGATCATCAGAATTGCGTGGAAAACTGTTGAAGCAGCCCCGACCTCGTTTCGTGTTTTGTTATACTCGACGCATTCCAACGACACCCGGCACAACAGCGTATTTGGTGGAAATCACGAGGTGTCGAATGTTGGAAGCTGGTAGGGCTCAGATTATGATTAATCCATTGAAGAAGATAAAGCTGGCGAGAGTAGGGTTGAGACCAGGTGTCAGTAATGGATTACTTGATGCTCAGATCAAGAGGTTCGAGTAGAGATGGTAAGATTCGTAAGAGTATGTAATGTAATATGATGTGTTAAGTAGAGCACTACCCTCTGCCTTGTGTTGGTCGTAATATGGTATTACCACAGTCCTATTGCAGATAGCTCAGATGTATACCTTCACCCCATTTTTAATCAAATGGACTGTATCATCCTTCCATTCCGACTACTATTTAATATTATTCCGGTATGGTCATGGCACTGATTACCTTTGACTAACCAATTATTTTACCTGACCAAACCGAGCGCCTTCACAACTGTGCTATAAGTATCAAAATCCTTTCTCTCCAGGTAATCCAATAACTTTCTTCTCCTAACATACATGGCATCCAATCCCCTCTTCCCTGAAAATTCCTTTCGATGCGTTCCAATATGTTTTTGCATCTGCTGAATTCTACTTGTCAAGGCCATAATCTGCACCGCCGAACTCCCTGTATCACCCGGCGTGGTTTCGAATAATTCCATCGCTCTTGCTTTTTGCGCTTTGGCTAATTCATTTGAGGAACCATTGGTGAGATCAAAGAGCTTGCGGAGACTGGGTGACATTTCATCTTGAAGAGCTGTGAAATTATATCGTAGTGGTGGCGATTCTTTAGACAGTTTGGAGGAACGTTCGGAGAGGAGGTTGGATAGACGTTGGTCTTCGGGTGTTCGTGCGAGTGAATCACGCTGTGCGATGGGACTGACGATGACAGCTTGTGTTTTGGGAACGTGGTTGGGTGGTGTTCGTTTCGGCAGTGCAGTGGCTTTCTTCAACAAGCGGCGTTTTTTTGTTTTTGTGATTTTGGTTCTGATTTGTGTTGATTGGAATTGGGGAGTTTTAATTCTCAATTGGTACAGAGACCGAGTGATCGATGCAGTTAGAGTCATGCTAGATGTAATTGGAATCAAACGCAACTAGGCCCTAGTAGTAATGTTAGTATCAGAATCGGGATCAGGGTCAGGATCAGTATCAGCGGTGGTGCTGAGGTGATGCGACAGAGTAAACAGAATGGGAAATGCAAGTTGCAGAAGAGCTGGTCGTTTTAGCGCTGCTGTGCAAGATGTGAGGCAGAAAATGCTTGAGAAAAAGGAACAAAGGGGGAAAAGTAGAGTGTCGAAGTGAAATGGCCTTTTGTCGTTGGATCCATCATCCATTCGTTCTCACTTTTCCGTAGATAATATCTGCATATTATTCTTATGCTGTAGCTATCTCTAGCTGTAGCTATCTCTAGCTGTAGCTCTAGCTAGTAGTCGCTGCTACAATATAAAAAGCTACAATTCATTATAAAGTGTATCAGGATACCACAGGACCTACTGCTACCTTTCAACCTTTTAGAGTACTACTCGACAATCTGAGAAACATTGCGAAAAGCTTGTGGATATCAACAAGATCAAGCCCGGCCATCAGCACTGCAATAATCCCTTCAATTATGACATGTTATAATACAGTAAGTGAGAATTACACTAATGCGCTTTTGCTTGGTCCATTGCCAAACCATACGTCTCCACCGACTCGGATTCTGTTGCGATGAAACTATTTAATCAATCTATCGAACACAAGATTTTCCAAAGCAGCCACAAGACATTTGCCTCTCGTAGCCCAAGTCTTGATAGCTCCCACCATTATCAATGCCGTGATCGTAATGCAAGCCGCAGCAATCAGGCCCGTAGTGGGTGTATCCCCCGAAAAAATAAATGGAAGAACAGATGAAAGCGATCCCATGACGAATAAAATACAAGAAAGTAGACCGGCCTTGATGGGACTCCGTG
>Ga0306864_1001061_pt1 | contig 11614 bp, 10 predicted proteins | sample AntRauTorckE5430_FD_190448 | JGI IMG/M metagenome (GOLD analysis project Ga0306864, IMG submission 190448) | Saline lake microbial communities from Rauer Islands, Antarctica - Metagenome Torckler E5 #430 (v2) (version 2) | ecosystem: Environmental > Aquatic > Non-marine Saline and Alkaline >...
TCTATGTGCTCTACACAACCGCCACGGTCGAGATCCATCGTATGACCATTTTTTGTCTCTGAAACAATTCTTTGAAGATTGAATAAGCTGTCTGAATGTGTTATTGCGCCAATATTCACCTCCTCTATGCCCCCTCCTAGTGCACACAATTTAATTCGCTGCTGGAGATCGAGCCTCTCTTTGTCTGTCAAAGTATTACCTTCTCCATTCTCTCCCTGGAGAAAGCTCACCTCTTCTCCGACTCGCTTTAATTCATCCTTGAGTCTCTGGATGACAAGTTTTGGCTCCATCTCCTCATTAATGTATGCATTATTCTTCACTAGAGCTACGCGCTGGGCAAAGTGACAAGTTGAAATCGATTTAGCTGTCTGTTGCCTCTTGTGATATGGTGGTAATCATCAGCGTCTTGCAATTGCCACCAGTAATGTGTTGAAGGAAGTGGGCTACTGAATATCATTGCTGGTTGTCCCTGCGCAAGAATATCCATGGGCCTATAATATGCCGCTTTGAATGACCACATGAAATGAATGCACCTGCGTCCAGTCGCCTCAAATGGCTGACTTAATGTATTGGCATGTGATGGAATGAATTTGTATGTGTGCCTTCGACGCTTCAAATGGCAAAATTGAAGTATTGAAGGACTGCAGATCCTGCCTCGACGCTAAACACTAATTACAACAGCCAACACGAAAGAAGTACGGCTTAGCTTGTTATCTCCATTTAAGGAATGTACAGCAAAGCATGTCTTCATGTTAGGTACTGTATGACTCTTATTCAGAATGTTGAATGTTTAAATTGCTTTACTCAGCCATGGGACCAATTCTTATCCCATAATTGCTTAATGATACGGGCGGCCACTTCGGTTATATCGTATGTTCTGCACATATTCCCTTTTTACAATTCTGGACCAAGAACGATTGCCCCCATTCCTTCTAGGAATTTAGCAACAGGTCCATGCTCATTTTTACCAGCCCAGTAAAGGGGTGTCTCCCCATTTGCAGTAATCTCATTAATATCCGCTCCCTTCTCCACCAGAAGCTGTACAACTTCCAAATACCCCCCTCTTGCACCTTCGTGAAGCGGCGTCCATCCATTCGCATCCTTCTTATTGACAATATCTTCAAGCGCACTGAGAACTTCTTCTAGACTCTCGAGATCTCCTTCTTGAGCTGCTCTGTGCGCAGCAGTTGATCCTGTCAAGGAAGAATTTACCTTCGCAGACCTATTATTATCTGGATGCCTTGCATGCCACTTCTGCGCTTCTCTCGTTCCTGCAACAATGTATGATGGCAAGCCATCATGATCTACCTCATGCCCTCCTGCTCTCCTCTTTACCGCCTTGTTGTACTCTGCATGAACGTCAATATTACCATTCATCTTTGCTTCGTGACGAAGCGAATGACCCGTGGGTTCAAAATGAATGAAGATGTTTGCGTAGAAACGTCCTTTGAGTGGGAATGGACGCCCATGCAAAACAGAGTGTGATTCATACTACAAGTCACAAGTTGAACACAAGGTGAGTCATTGTCATTGCTATTGATGCATACACATTTTAATATGGAACGAGAAAATTTGAAAGACGGTCCATCAGTGTACTTCCATCAGTGTACTTACCAATACCATATCGCCTGGCTCCATCGTGACATTATATGCCTTTCCATCATGCCCATATACTTCAATTGGCCAAGGTTCATCAACATCTTGCGCTACATTTACAATTGCAGATGAGACGAGTGGCATTCTATCAACGTGTGTAGCAAGGACAGCACCCTCGGTATAAACTCTAATACCATAAAGCGAGCATTCCGTGAGTTCCTCACCCGTCCATTCTTGAACCGTATCCTTGGCCGCATCCCAAATTGCCTGCTTGATAATATGTCCACCTCCTCGAAGCTTGCTATCCTCAACACTGATCATATAAGTAGGAGAATCCCAATGATTAACATATGTATTACCCTTGGGCCAGTTCTCAGTCATCATCTTATTATCTTTATTTTTTTCCCAAAAATCTTGAATCAATTTCCACACGGCAGGAGGAGTTCTGATTTTCTTGAATCCAAGGTCTGTATAATTCTGCATACTACTGGGTTGCCTGAGGGCCATTTGAACTCTATCTAATTCTACCTGAGCACAAATTCCCTTCGGCTTTGGATACTTAACGCTGCAGCCCTTGATCATTTTGTCATATTGTTCTTGCTTATTTCCAAGCCACTGGATCGGCATTCCTGCATATTCAGGAGGAGTTGGGTTATTCTGTGGATCGGCGTTATGCGGTAACCAGGGGTAGTTGTTGGACACTTTCATGTTATGCATGGGGGCAGACACGTCGACTCCATACTCTACTGGTTCATCTTGCTCTGCTGTAACTGATGCAACGACCAGACAGATAACTAATGTTACCAGGAGATTAATGCTATTAATGGCCATGATTGACGATCGATGATTGACGATTGTTGATTGATGCGATCTTATGGTGCTTGACAAATGATGAATAGTACCGTACAGCCGTATGTATGTATGCAGTACGATAGGTATATAATAGATAAATGTGAGTAAAGGAGGGCAACAGGGTAAGTAAGTACAGGGTAACACGATCGATGGTCGATGGTCGATGGTCGTCGATGGTAAAATTTTAAGTTTTTTATGTCGGTTGATCTCAGTTGATGATGGTTTCTGGTTTCCTCTTGTTTTCGCTTCTTTCTCCTCACACTTTCTGTTTTTTCTCCCAAGTTTTGAGACATAACGGTCGTTGCATCTGTTTAATTCAAAACATTTTATAAAATAATACAACAGAAAATAGAAGAAGAAGCCATTGAGTAGGACGTTATTAGCCCCATTTCTGTGATTGATCACTTCGGCTCACAATCAGCTTCCCCAGATTCTCCTCCCTTGATAAGTGGTTATACCTAACTCTGAATTCTGGCCATTTATGACTGCAATCATTTGATTGCTTCGTACTACGAAGCTGCTGGCAACAAGGATCGTGGGTCACCATTGCGATAGGTTCAAAGATGCAAGAAAGACCACCGTCGTTAGTGTTGGCGAAAGTTTGCCTTCATCAACTCTAGACAACATCATCTTCAGTTTACTCTCTAGACTACTACGATTACACATTCCATCGTCGTTATCAAAGAACTAATGAGTAAATAATCATATTTTGCTGTCAAGGAGAGATGCGATTTTAACAAAACTCATTTGATTCGTCATGGATGGCTTCACTTCAGAATTTTGTATACCTTCACTTCACCATCGATAATCTGACCACCTGTATCTGATGATAATAGTAATGACAGTAACCAACAACATACCAGCTGTGTCCTAGGCTGCAGCAAAGGAGATGATGAATGTCGTAGTCATAATATATTTGGAAATTGTACACCTGCACATGCACTTAATGATTCCTGTTGCCTAGATTTGGCGATGCAGAAGTCAACAAAACAGTTTTATTATATATAAAGGCAACACGATTCTTGAACCTTGTTCATATAATATATAATAACGACTTATTTGAGCTATAGAATAAATCTTCGTTGGAACACCAGCTTTCCATGCTTTCTTCATACGAACATGACACTTTTACACATGAATCATCATCAGAAATTCAATTTGTTTCCACTTTCACATACTGAGAACTACTTGACGCGAAAATGAATTTGAACGCATTGCCCCCCAAAATGATACGGATTGCTGAGACAACAGCTATGTATTTAGTCTTATCTTTTATGTTTTGTCATTTTCATTTATTTATCATAAATGACTGCTAAATTGAGAATGGCCTCTTTCATAACTTCAGGCAACAGAAGAATGAAAGCTCTGATCTTGATGGATTGTTCATGGATTGTGTATTGTTCGTTTTGTGAATAGATTCTACCTGATTCTACGTCGAACCTTTCGCACATTCCACAGTAGTAGTAGTAGTTGTCTGTCTGGTCTGTCCTCTATATAAGGTTTCTCCTCAAAGCGTCACGCTTGTCTGAGTCGCTGCAAGTCCAGAAAGAACTTAAGGTAAAAGTTTCACATCACGTACAGTAGTGTGCCAAACATATTATACTCCAAGCAGATAGCTCTAGCATTTAGCAAGCCATTGCGCTTCATTTCCTACTCTAGAGCCACCAGTCAACAAAGCTCTAATTAGCACAAATTCCAATCAAAAATGGTTGAATTTGGATTGAAACTAGAAGATAATAAGGTCGCAGAGTGGCAAGACAAATACATTGACTATGAAGGACTGAAAAAACTAATGAAAAATGCGAAAAAGGCTTATGGTACCAGGCAGGAACTAGAAAAAAGAAACCCTTCATTGGCTGCCGAAATAAAGGCCAAGTTATCTGATTCAACTTTGTCTCTGAACAAAATAGTAGAGAGTGGCGACGATGATGATGATGGAAATGGTGGTGTTAATGACAAAGATCAAGAAGATTGTTTGCCTTCTAATGATACGGCTGCACTATTAGAAGTAAACGCTGGAGAGAAGGAAATGCTGCTTGTTGATGCTAGCAAGATTCCTAGTAAATATGGCTCACATGAGTCTTTCAGGTCGCAGAAAGAAATCGTGAAGAGTGAATCCCAAAATAGTTTGGGAAGTTTTCTCAAAGGTGTGAAAAAAGGAATCACTTTTTCATATGAAAGTAAGCTGCGCGATGCCATCGAGGATGAGCGTCTTTTATTGGGCAAATTTTCGATTGCCGTCTATCAAGAGGTATGTCGACAAGTGATTACAATTTGACAGGTTGTCTCGTCTACTTCAAATAGTTTTTAATATTTTATGTTATGTTTGTAATGTTGTCAGGTGTCAAAGGTGAACTCTTTTTATCGTGGTCTAGCGGAGGAAACGGAAGAAAGATTGGATTTTTTGGTTGAAGAGGCTGGACCATCTTATAAGTTCTCGAAACAGAAAAAGCAGCGTTTAGCAAACATGAAGAGATCGTTGAAAGCTAGAATGCCTGTTATGTCAAGAACAGGGAATATTCTTAATATATCATTGCCCAGCAGTAATGAGTACGATTCCGATGACGATGACTTCGGGAAAGGCCAAGCTGAAAAAGACAAATCAAAGGAAGCAGATTCAATCAAAAGAGCATTAACTGATATGCATCGCCGTGTGAAGCTTTTGAGTAATTTTGCGATCATCAATTCAACTGGTTTCGTCAAAATAGTCAAGAAGTTTTGCAAACAATTTCCTGACAAAAAGGATGAATACAAAGAGATTAAGGAAGGTTTTATTTGCGGCGAGGGGGCACGAGTCGAAAGACTGAGTTCCAAAATGGAACAGCATTATGCCAACTGGTTTTGTGGTGGTGATGAGACCGAGGCTAGGTCGCTGCTGCTACCAAAGAAGGGTGACGGATTAGACATGGACTGGTCGCAATTACGGTGAGTAGATGAAGGTCGCTTGGATTGGAAATAATTCGTGAATACAATCCTGACTCGTGCACTAATTTCGAAAACAGACTTGGATATCGACTAGGAATGTGTTCTATCTTAATGACTTGGGTAGCATGGGACTGTATCTGGGGATATGTCGAGGATGGACATTCTACAATTGGAGGTCGCACTGCTTTCCCGGTTTTCAGGGCATGTGGGGGATTATTGCTGGTGCATTGGTTTTGGGGTTTCAGTTCTTACGTTTGGAATCGGTACCGCATCAATTACATCTTCCTCTTCGACTTTGATCCGAGGATTGTTGCCACACCAATCACTATCTTTGAAAACGCCACGGACGAAACATTAGTATTCTTGATACTGATGCTCTTATATTACAAGGTCTGTAGAACCCATGATACCCTTGATTGTAGGATATTAACGCTCACTTTCTTTCCATGTTTCTACCTCGTTTTCCGAAGTCTGGAGCACATGCGATCCCAGACATTATGCCTCCCGGTTGCTACCCATTCCTTCTCATTCTCTATACTATCAAGTGCCTTATCTTCCCTTTGAAAACTCGTAGACCCCTGTGGAGAGCAATTTTTGCTGTGCTTACTGCCCCAATGACATCCCCGACTTTCTTTCATACATACATAGCGGATGTCTTGACTTCAATGGTTAAAGTTTTGCAGGATATATTGTGGACTGGCTGCTTCGTTGTATCTGGTGACTTCTTGCTGTCTGAATCTGACCCAGCAGAATTACAAACTCAAATATGGGCCAGGTCATTTTGGTACAGTAACATTGTTGTTCCGCTTATCTGCCTTTTCCCTCTCTGGATTCGTTTTAACCAATGTCTACGAAGGTACATGGATACTCGGAAACGGATGCCAAACCTGGCCAATGCTTTCAAGGTAATACATCGTGAAAAATGTCAATACGCACGAGAGGCACACAATACGTTATATTTGAATGTATCTCACTATATAGCCCCTTTGTCAAAAACAGTACGCACTTTCACAGACAGTGACCTTATTTGGAGCATTCCATCCTCTCTACCTCATGCACAAACATCATCGAAACATCTCGGACGACCTTCTGGTGAACGAATTAGACAGTAAATCATACGATATGTTTGACGTATTCTGGTTTTGCTTGTTTGTAAGCTCGTCGCTTTATTCTTACGGTTGGGACGTTTACTTTGATTGGGGTCTTGGTAGACCAAAACATGGGTTTCTTGGATCGAGGCTAATGTATCCGAAGAGAATATACTATTATTATGTCATGGCTGCAGATCTGTTCCTGAGGTTCATGTGGGTGACAACTCTTATTCCTCCGAGTTCAGGAGCAAAGTTCGAGATTCCTAACTATTTGACGTTTTTAATTATGGCAATGGAATTGGTTCGCCGAACAATGTGGGGTTTCTTTCGCATAGAACATGAGCATCGACACAACACTTCTGGATTCAGAAGAGTGGACTTTGTGCCTCTTCACTTCAGCACGGGACATGACCATAAATACAAGAGAGTCAAGGAACATGTGGGGTGGTCAGTTCTTGGAGAGGTGGCGATTATTTCTGCAATTGTGGTAACCATTTCTGTCGCGAGTGTAATTGCTGCTCAAAAGGCGACGACGGGCGGGCCATCTGTGCACAGCCAATTGGGTAAAGACTTATAAATTTGATTTTGGATGATCATGATTCTTTAATATAAATCGCTATTGCTGTTATAGAAGTGTCTAGAATGAGTAAGAAAACTTAGCTAGATCAATCATAGATCCTATCTTCAGTTTCTCTTGCGCCAGGTTGCATGAATCGGATTGCTTCATCAGATCAGCCATTGATGCGACGTATAGTGGATGTGTACGCACCTACTCTTCTCAATCTCCCAACGGTACTACTGATTGAATTGGCTGAAGGAGATGCCTTTGAAGATAGTCCATCCTAAAGATGGACGTTCAGAATGAATCTTGTCAGCATCTACCGGGACTCGTCTCTTTCTAAGAAGACGCTCCTGATCGTTACAATCGCTTGATAGTTATTCCTAAGGTCATGCAGCATTTTCTAATTCGATCAAGATTCTTGTACAAATCTACCCACATTCTGCATATTATTCCTTTATCAATAGTGAAATTAAAATTAGAAGAACTTGTTGTGGAAACTGACATGTTGCAATGAATTTGATACACAATACAACAGTACTGTAAATATTGTGTAGACACATTTTTGTGATGCATTTATGGAGCGTTAAATTGGACAGTAATTCTGACTTTTATGGTATCATCCATGTTGCCGCATCACGCATCACGCATTTTAGTTATTTCCCTCACCACTAAACACATACCACTGCCCACTGCATGTTGGATGTTAGGTTGAAATGATCAACAAGACGGCGATTGTTTGTGTTTTAGGATTTGCGGTGGAAGGGTTTGTATTAAATCCAGCTAGAGTACTTCCTGTATCAAAAAGCATATTCAATAAGTCATCACTTTGGGTGCCCCAGCAGCATCCTCATCGCATCAAAGCATCCACATCAGATGAAAATGAGAAGACAGTTGTAATCCTGTATCATAAACCAAAAGGAGTCATCACATCGCACTCTAACCAAGACTCTTTCAAAGCATCTACTAGCGACGAACATGTCCGGCAAACAGTCTACCAGGATGTAATGAGTGTCAAGGGATATATACCAACATCAAATCTTGATAAAGCTTCTACTTCTTTTCAAAAGGTCACAGGCATACATTCCAAGCTTCACGCAGTCGGAAGATTAGATGCAGAAACGACAGGTCTACTCCTATTGACGAATGATGGAGGTTTAGTGCATCATGTCACAAATCCGACTGCATCATCATCTACGGATCAAAAGATTATCAAGGTTTACGATGCCTTGATCATGGGGCATCACACTTTAGAAATTAACGATGATTCATCGGAAAAGCTAAGACAGATATTAGGTGGAGTGGACATTGGGAAGAAATATGGTGGAATGACACTTCCACCGCATACTTTACAAATTTTGGAGCATCCATCGTCCAAGACTACATTAGTTCGTATTGCGATTTCAGAAGGGAGAAATCGACAAGTTCGCAGAATGTTCCATGCCATTAATTCAGGGGTGATGCAGCTCCATAGGAGGAAAGTAGGCAACCTTGATTTGGATATGTTGAAGCATCATAATGGAGATGTTGGCGAAGAAGGTTCCTGGAGATTGCTCACAAAGAAAGAAATACTTCATGGTCTAGGTTGGAAGGTAAGACCAATTGCACAGGCTGGAAGGAAGGAACAACTGTCCCACAATCAAGGAAAGTTCTTTAGCGATAGGAAAACGAGTGCATCAAAACGTAGACGACGGCCTTTAAAAACTCGGAGATAAAGATGAATACTTTCTCTCCAGTAGAAGTTAAGCACACTAGATACACGTAAAACCACCCACTTCTTCTTCATTACCTCCTCCTGCTTGAAATGAAATCATATCAAGATGATTTGAATCATAATCCTACCTCTACTGCATCTTCAATAAAATTTTTATGACCCTCTCCACCGTCACATTATAATACTGCCTGCTGCTGTATTTATGATACGACCCCACTCAACCAAGAAGGTGATCCTTATCGATCGAGTGGCAAGCATTCTACCAGTACTTGTACAATTTCAAGAATGATCAACCAAAGATTGAGAAAATAAGTACCAAACTTAGGTTTTTTGTTGTGGAGAACACATTTTACACCCTGCCAAAGCCCAGCACAAATGGTAAAGCGATGTCAAAGAGGTTTGCGTCCGGATCTAAGCATCTTCCAAGCCCCTCCAAAACCAATGTAGACATTACAATGTTGGACATTGCCGGATCAATCTCTACTCCGTGAATTCTACACAAGTCCAAAACTCTACTCAGTAATGTGCCAATACGCACAACTCCTAATGTCAGACCTTGTTTCCTACGATCGTGGAATTCAGACACAATTTCTCCTACACCTTCAGAGAATAGCTCAATGCCTCCTTTCACCTGGCTGCAACGTTCGTATTTTGCACGTTCAACCATGAGCCTTCCTGCTTTCACTCCATCATTTGTAATAATTGCTTTGAAAAGATCTTTCAAATTCTGCTTATCTTCCTTGTTCAGGGTTGTGACGATTCCACAGTCAAGGAATACAATGGTATATTTGTCTTCGTAAATTCCTTCCGAAGTCTGCACAATACTCTTGCGGACTTTGATATTTCCTTGGTGCAAATCAGAATGTACAAAGTTATCAATGAACACCATCTAGCGAGCGATGGAAGACAGATGTTTGTCAGCAAAGAATTGAAAAATTAAACGTCAATTGGGTTCGATGTTATCATCTAAGGCACTAGTCACAGTAGTAGCCATATCAGTAGCTAGAGCAGTAACTGCTAGTGCATGTTATCAACAACCCCAAATTGACTTACCTTCAAGAATGATCTCAAAAGAGGTCCTGCTAATTTCTTCCTCAATTCCATACCCTTCGCACTCTCATCGTTTAGATACTCCGACATGGGTAGAGCGTCTTCATAATCTTCAATTAAACAATTAGTATCTGATAGAATAGGTCTTGGAAACGAAACTTTGGCAATCTTTTCATTATTATTTTCCACAGCAAAATTAGCCCGAAATAAATGCAAATGCTTTGCTTCGTTGCGTAAATCTATTTGATGTTCCATAACTTGCGCAAAGTTCGCACATACTCTTGGCAGATTCATCATCTGGATTGTGTCCGATGGCAAGGAGTGAATCAATTCAGCCACTCGTGTCATAAGACTAAGGTCTCTTTCTATTCGTGTATGTATATTCGGATGAAGTACTTTGACAGCAACAAGCTTTTGGACGCCATTGTGGGTCAATGATCCTTTATAAACTTGTGCAACAGCTCCTGACCCAATGACGTTATTGGGATCAATCTTGAGGCCTCCATCTCTTGATCTTTTTTTGAAATATAAGTCAGTACCATCATCTAAATCCATGTGATAATTACCCCCAAATGAATTTGTGAGGGTTTCATGAGTGTGCTTCCACGAATGCAATAATGTGGCATCGTGCAGTTTAGAAAGGCGATCGCAAATATGCTGAGGGAATAGGTCTCGCCTAGTGGCTGCCCATTGACATATTTTCACGAATGCAGGCCCGAGCGACTGTATTGTATAAAGTGTATAATCCCACGCCATATCAGATGCCTTATTTGCGGCGAGACCACTGCCTGGATTTGATTTATATGCGGAGAAGATAGCTGCAGGGGTTAATATCATGAGTGGCGATAAGCGGATTGCAATTTCTGACGATCGAATTGCGACCAGGATGGCATTCATCAATGCCCGTGCTATTGATTTCAATTTGTGTATGATTCTGCGAATGATTGATTTCTTTCTCGGGCTGATTGCATATACAGATGAATTATCATAGATATATCGATTGCCATTCACATTTATAAACGATTCAGTATAGATATGACTTGTCAAAGAATTGCACCAAGCTCTCGGAAACATTGTTGTGACCAAGCTTCGGGTGATATTGGCATTTGAAGATATTTTGGTCACTCGCGATGATCTTGCAGTAAATTGATATGGTCTCTGCCATTTTGCTGAATGCAGCAATCGTGAAGTATTTCCGATGGAAGTGGCAGGTGAGGAATTGTACGATCCAGCATTCATATGAATATGCATGTTTTTCATGGTGGAAGAACGTTTTGACAATTCTCTCAATATCATCTTGTTCGTCCTCACAATTTTTTGTCGTCCGAGGGAAGCAGCCTGGAAAGATATCATAATACAGCAATCACTCCTTCCTCTAGAAACGGATTTGGTGTCGTTGTACTTGACTCGAATGCTGAGATACTGGCTTTCACTACAGTAGTGCCGAAGCTAGAAACAATGTTGCGTGTATCTCATGGTTCATGGTGCAAACTCGTTGGTTCTCCTTCCCTTCGTTTCTTCGTTGTTGCTCTTCAGAAGTGCGATGATGCGATCGTTGCCTCATCATCATCATCTTCGTCGTGTGTGTGTGTTGTTGGCACATTACAGCTAGTTTAATAGATAAAACGCCAAGTAATGACATTTGGATTTCTTATACTTTGCTGTACTTTAAATGCGTCCACAAATTGAAAACACAAACCATCCACCATCGAGTGCTTTCTCACATGGCTCTTTCTTCCACATTCACTTCCCTTCGCAAACCTCAAATTAGATTGATACAATTGGAAAGACACCGAGAGTTGCTCAAATGAGGGGGTGGTATAAATA
>Ga0306864_1001062_pt1 | contig 11610 bp, 6 predicted proteins | sample AntRauTorckE5430_FD_190448 | JGI IMG/M metagenome (GOLD analysis project Ga0306864, IMG submission 190448) | Saline lake microbial communities from Rauer Islands, Antarctica - Metagenome Torckler E5 #430 (v2) (version 2) | ecosystem: Environmental > Aquatic > Non-marine Saline and Alkaline >...
TTATGCTGGGCTTGTGGGCTTTTTTCAAAACGAATGAAATCTCTGGGCCAACATTTGAACCCATCATCGCAGAATGTACCAATCCAGACTACAGTAGTGCAGCAGACTTTGCATCTAAGACGGGATACCATGTTTATGAATCAAAAGTTGGCTTCGGGGTGTTCAACTTTTTGGTGTGTTTAATCACCCAGTTTTTATTGGAACTTAGGGAAACTTACCCTGCTGGGATTTTGGTCTGGGGGGGAGTAGTTCTCGTCTCTTTCCAGGCTTCCATGTTGATCTTCATTGAGGCTGGACGTAGTACAGGTGCCCGTGGGCCCATTCGGTTATCCTTTGTGTTTCCCCTCGTGTTTGGATTGTTATCTCAATTAATCGGAGTTTCTGTGGTCTTTCCATTGATTTGGGCACCGAGCTACATTCTTGGTCGTGGAAGTGGTCCCATAACCAATTTTAGGGCGAACGCATCCGTACTATTGTGTCTGCCAACATTGTTCTTGACTGGCGTCGTCTTTGGAGCATCCAACACAGATTCCTATCTCTGGACCCTATGCGCAGGAATATTGGGAGGTCCAATAATCGCACTATCTGGTTTAATATTTTGGAGGGATGTTCCACCTCCCCCAACCGTGGAGAATATACAGGCGAGTATGGAGGGAATTGAAAAGGCACTGAGATTCATGACTGTCGTGGGTAGTATTGGATGGTATGTACTGGTATTTATTGTATTTGACTGGTATTCAATAGGAGATATATTCGCAGGAAAAATATGGGAGGATATTTGGGTAAATGCGAATACTTCTGTGGCGTTTATGACTATTGATACTGGAGTCTTTTATTTGGCAACACTTCTATGCATTGCTTATCAAAGCAAGAACAAGGCGATCAAGATGGTAATGTTGACGCCAATCATGGGTCCAGCAGCGGCTTCTTGGGTGACGGCTGAGTTGGAGGAGAATAGATATGAACAGTTGGATTGTGAGAAGAAGGACAAGGAGATGTGAACAGAAACTGTTTACTATCAGGCGGCCGTCAGAACAGAAAGCGCGACAGCCTAAGATCAGATTCAATATACAAATTTCCTTGTCACACAAAGATTGAAATTAATCTCAAAAATAAAGGGCGGCTCAATGTCTATTCACTATTGATACTTTGTGCGATGTGATGAACGAGCATTCATTGCAGCTTCGAAAATTAAATTATGCTACAGTTGTGTGGCATTTAACATCGCATCATTTCAAGTAAGGCATGAACTGTTCGTAGGGAAACGCTTGAAGCGGAATATGGGAATACTGTGAAATAATATTTTTGAGTCATATTATGTTACTTTCAGGGACAGCCGCGAAGGAATGGAGTGGGATTTCTCTCATCCCCAAATGGAAGTAATGCATCGCATCCAATACAAACATCCTCATCCAAGAGGAAGCTAAAAACAGCGAGCAATCATGGGCGCATCCAACAATACTAATCATCATTACTATCACCATCACCATTCGAATACCCACGCAAGAGCTTTGTAACAAAGACTATCCCTCTCTGCCAAAATGGCATCATTATTACCAGAATGTTTTCGGTCCTCTCTCCCCGTTGTCAACAACACATCCCTTTCGTGCAATTTAGTCGTCGTGGTTCCCATCCTTCCCGTCCCCACACCCGTTGGTTGCCCCTTTGCCCCTCCAAGACGTCCATTCCCTTTGAAATTGACAGCACCTGTCCCAACACTACCACCATCTGCCTTCAAAAACAAATTCAAACCAAGCCTGGAAGCAATCACCTCATCCATATTCATAACACCCACAATCATGGGTTGTTGCCCAGCTCCACCACCACCTCTTGTGACAGCGTGACTTCCATGCATGTCCATCAAGGAACCATGTTGACATAAAGCTTTATCTGCTTGTAATACTGATTGATATTTGATACACACCCAGTTTCTTCCATTACCTTCATCAGACGAATCATGGACCAAGGATGGAAATTGCGAAACCACAGTCCCTAATTTATCAAATTTGGACAGGATCACTTGAGATTGGGACGAAGTTGAGAATCCGTAGATGACGATCCACTGGTTGTAATCCATTGGACTTTGCGCAAATGGATTGATGGCTTGGGAATTGGATGTGGCATTATTGCTGTTGTTGTCACGAATCTTTTTCATTGAATCATCAGATTCCGTTGCATCCGATTTGCTGTTGGTCATACTGCTAATGGGTATATTTTCTTTATCGGATTGAGCATGATTTTGAAAGGACTTCTCCGCTGCCATGTTCATGTTCACGTTCATATTCATCATGGATCGCTTAGGTGGCGGTGCACCGACTCTGGAAGTAGTACCAGTAAGGCCACCGCGACTGGCAATATTTCTCTGTCGTAGTCCAAGAGCAGACGAGGATGCAACTCCAAACTGCGATTGGTATTGAGGCTGGGCGTTATTCTGACTATGATCATGTGCCGAACCGGTTTGATATGAGGATGTTGCTGACAGGCCAAATGTTGGAGTATCAAGGGTTGGCCCTCCAAAAAGAGAGGAGTGATCGATGGTGGCAGCTTTGATTGGGTTATTGATCGTGGAAGAAAAATCGAATCCTCCCACATTATCGTTCTTATTCTTGTTGATGTTGCTAATATTAATCTCATTGGACATGCCATGCCCGTGCCCACGAGTCTGTGTCTGTTGAAGCTGGAGAGGTGTCGTTGATTTAGTAGATGTTGCGATTGTCGGCGTGGTATTTTGGTTCTGTCCTCTCTGAAATAAACTGTTCATATTGGAAGAGCTGTTGAATTGTGTTCCAGATGCAAATGAATTATTGGGAGGGGTATCAACGGGACCTGATGTCTGCTGATATAGACTGCCATTGGTATTTGCATTGGTAAATTCATTAACATTTCCCTGTCGTTGCTTCTTCTCTCCTCTATTGGATGCCCAAGAAGGAGTTCCACTTCCACTTCCAAACGCGGGCAGAGATGATGACATAATTATCGAATTAGTAGAAGAATGTATTGGAGTGTAGGATGGATCTATCTCTATGTGTTGGGCAATGCAATCTAATGGCTTTCAATGAAATTGATGTGTTTATTTTATTTTATCTTGTCTGCCGGTTTTGGGACAACAAGAGAAACATCGTTTGAATTTCATCAGTCACGAATTATCTGAGTCACGCTGCTCTCACATCCATTAACTTTTTTCCCTCATTTTTCATTCTCCAAAAACGACATGCACAGAATCATGCTATAAACATATAATTGCACGGTACTTTCTTACTCAACTCAAGTCAACTCAAATCTGTAGCAGTAGTTCGGTAGACCCACTTACTCACTTACTGTAAGAAAGATACACATAGATTAAACAGCTAGTTTGTAATCACTGCTTAGTGAAATCGAGAGTAAAATGTCAGACTCGGAGGAATCATCGAGCACCAACTCCCAATCTACTGCACCACCATCACCCACCGTTGCTACCACTGATACTAATACTGATATTGATATTGATATTGTTGAAACTAATACTGATATTATTCATACCGTTGCTACTAATGGTGCTGCACCTAGAGACGGATCCATCCTCTTCCAACCGCATAGAACCATCGGAATTATCTCAACATCCCAACCATTCACACTCTCAAATGGTACTTCACACCTAGATAGATTCGTGACCATGCCACTCCAAGAACGATTCGTCATTTATAAATGTGATTCTCTCAAACCCGTATTGGTATCGGACCCTCTCAAAGGGACTAGAGGAACTAGTAGTAGTCGCAATCATGCAGGTGAGAAATTATACGAAGCGATATCGGATTCAAGTCTCGGAGTTACTCTCGTGACGCATGGATGTAAAGGACGATGGAGTGCGAGTCATGTTACTTTGTACAAACGCACGAGAGGCATTCAAGTTAGAAAGATTGTCAGAGGGTCTAGTTGGGGTATAGTCAACGTGGTGAACCTTGGCAAGAGCAAGTTTCCCTTGAAGGGGCACGCCACTGAAGATGGAAATGAGATGCAAGATGATGAAGCTAAAGATCAAAAGATGGAGAATTGTATGGTCCTCGCCTTGATCTGTGCCAAGAATACCATCGGAGTAAATGATGGAGATGGAGTTGATATTGTTGGTGAGAGTGATGATGAGGATGATGCCAGTGAGTCAGATAGTGAATCAATGACTAGCGAGAGTGATTCGAATAGCGATGGTGCTAGCGATAGTGAAGATGACGATGATGATGCCTGCAATGGTGGAGTGGTCATTGTGATTGTCTCTAGAAGAAATGTTATTATTCAGAAGCGTATTCCACTCTCTTCTGTGCCTGACTTTGTCCCTACCGTTGCCATGCATCCACATACTTATCTTAACAAGATTCTTATTGGAGGAGCCAATGGAGATTTGATCTTGGTAAACGTTCGTTCGGGAAAGGTCGTCCATAAGTTCAAATGTTTACACGATGACACCACGACCGGTGCCAAAATTACTGCATTGGAACAAAGTCCAGCTGTAGATACTGTCGCAGTGGGGACAGCAACGGGGATGGTTCATCTCACCAATATTCGGATGGATGTGAAGTTGTTTTCTTTAGCTCATGCTGTGCCAAGATCTATGAGGAACAAGGGCAAGGCTGAAATCACAAGTCTTTCGTTCCGAACAGATGCTCTAGCGCTCGAACATGGGATTGCTCCCTTGGCCGTGGGACAGATGAATGGTACTATCTCGGTATGGGATCTGACTCCTAGATCAAATGATGATAGTGATGATGAATTTGCTTCTAGTTCTACCAAGGATAGCAGAAGGACTCTATTGTGTCAAATGGAGTTGGCACACAAGGGAGGAGTCGCAGAACTTATGTATTTGCCACAAGAGCCTTTGCTGCTTTCTTCTGGTGTCAAGTCGAACAGTCTTGTCATGTATATTTTTGACAATCCTAACCATACCGGGCGTATTTTGCGACAAAGAGTTGGACATGTGGCTCCTCCAGGTTTGATTCGATATCAGCATTCAAGTAACGGAGGGGTGCTTGCGTCAATGGCAGACGGTACCGATGCAGCTTCTTGTCAGATTTTAAGTTGTGGTGGAAAGGGTGATAACACCTTGCGTGTATTTAGCACTGCAAGATCTGTACTTGATAGGGAATATGGGCAGGGTAGAGGATTAGACAAAAAGGCGCGTGAATTAGGATTGGATGGTGGCAAATCAGAGCTTTTGTTGAAGCCCATCACTGGTATTGCATCCTGCGAAACAAAAGCTAGAGAGTGGGGTGACCTAGTGACAATCCATAGAGACCATGCAATTGCCTATGTGTGGAGTACGAAGAGAAAGGCTCAGTCAGGTCCTGTATTACGCCAAGAAGAGTGGAATGTCAGTGCGATGAAAACGCAGCCTCCTATGTCAGCGCATGCGACTTCTGTAGCCATGAGTTCCTGTGGAAATTTTGCCGTTGTTGGTACAGCAGGTGGTGTAATTTACAAATATAACATTCAGAGTGGAATGCCAAGAGGTTCATTTCCCAGGGATGCAACTGATGCGACAGAAAAGTTAAAGAGGGGTGCTAAAGTTGCTGGTAATGTCAACAGAACAACAAAAATGCTCGAAAGGACATTAAAGGTTTATAAATTGCACAATGTGGAAGAGAAGGATCTGAGTGCTGTAAATATGGAGGCGAGAATGAAGACAAGACTGCAACTCGCACGTCACGTTGATGCTGCAGTGGTTGGCTTAGCTGTTGACACCTTGAACAAAACGCTTGTGTCAGTGGGATCCGATGCAAAACTTATCTTGTGGTCATTTGCAACTCATGCACCTCATCAGAAAAGCCCCATTCGTCTTTCTGCACCAGCCACAAAACTTGTCCATGCGCGCGACTCTAATCTCTTAGCAATCGTGCTTGAAGACTTTAGTACCATTTTATTCGATTGTTCGGCCCTTTCTGTCGTTAGACGGTTTAGTACTGTTAATAGCAGCGCGAGACACACTGGTCCAATCAGTGATGTAGCATTTGGCCCAGATGGTCGTAATCTTTACACAGCTTCATTGGACGGTACTGTGCGAGTGTGGGATGTGCCAACAAATACATGTGTAGACTGGATGACTTTTGCAAGTGCTCCGACTGCTTTGACACTTAGCACAACAGGAGAATTTCTTGCAACCGCCCACGAGGGAAGACTAGGCATTAGCTTATGGTGCGATCGATCCTTCTTCCAGACAGTGCATTTGAATGGTGCCGATCCACCATCAAAACCATTTCAAATGGACGAACCAGCTGCGGCTGCTGAAGAGGAGGATGAAGACGCGTTAGCACAAAGAGTCTTGGACGACCGAACAAACGCCTTTATATCTACCGGTCAAGCAACACCTAGCATGGAAGACAATGGAGACGTTGATGATGAGAAAATCATTGTTCCGAAAAGGGATGGTTTGATCACTCTAAGTGGTCTACCAGCTGCCCACTGGAAGAACTTGTTCCACCTTGAGCTTGTGAAGGAAAGGAATAAACCGAGCGAGGCTCCTCAAAAACCACCAAGCGCGCCATTCTTTTTGCAATGGAGAGGTGGAGAAAATGCCACGAATCCAGAGGTAGCACCAAAGAATAGTGATTCTGCCAAGGACACCAAACCAGATGATGTTGAATGGGAGGCTGCATGGTCCGATGACGGTGGCAAAGATCAAGAAAATACGAATATTGAAATCAAACGAGATGTTAAGAGGAAAAACAAGGAGGAAGTTGAAACAATGGGGACCGAGGCAATTGAAATTGCAAAAAAACCCAAGATTAGACACTTTCGATCTGAACTTGCTAGTTTATTGGAGAGATGTTCGACATCAAACAACTTTGAAGCTGTTACCGAGCATTTAGCAGAAATGGGGCCATCGGCAATTGATGTCGCGTTTTCTGCACTCTGTCATGGTATGCACGATCTTGATGAGGGTCTGAGGTTCCTGCACTTGTGTTCTATGTGGCTTCTCGAATCTTGCAATTCTAGAAAGAATTATGAGGTAATCAACGCATACATGCATCGGTTTTTTCACATTCATGCAACGACTATAGCAGGTATTGACGCATCAACGGATAATGAGATGGTCGATAGTCCAGATCACGAAGTTGAAATAAGGCAGGGTTTGCTCGAGACGATCAAGCAATTGAAAATATCTCAGATTTCCTCCACCGAAGGTCTACGAAATAAAATGCAGGAGACTTTGTGCTTGCTTAGGCACTTTTCTAGAATGGTGTAGACACTGCCCACTCTTCTGCTACGATACAATAAGAATGACTTTTACTTTTTAAACTTTCAAAAATTAATACAATTTCTTTTCTCGTTTAAATGGCCTGTCTGTTTGAGTCCACATCACGAAAATGCAACGTCATGTCTAATCCCATTGGTGCGAATTTTCACTTTTGTCAAATATTAGGCCTGAAGATGTTATCTACTTTTGTCCACAACAACCACGAAAATTCAACGCCATTATTTCCATTCCCTTGAAACTTACTTCCGTAATTCTTTGCGCACTTTCCACTTATGGAACCGTTACGAAACCTTTTGACTTTTGATGATGCCCGATCTTGCCCGATGATGGTCATAAAAACAGATTTCCTAAAAAATATTACCTAGATCCTTCGCATTCAAAGAGCAATGGTATTCCCAAACAAGTCAAGGACTGCCACTAAATCTGTGATTTCTTCTCACCTTAAAACGGATAAGGATCCTTATTCCGTCCCTGGCTTTGAGAACTACGGAAAGCATTGTTTTACTGGTAAACTTGCGGACAAGTATTTGAGAAAACATGGATCGACTGCTACTCTCTTGAAGGATCCAAAGTGGGTAAAAGATGAAGCTGATGTTGTAGCTGCTGCTGTTCTCGATTGGTAAGTAACTTATTATGTGACTCAAATACAAAGATTTTGATATTGGTTGGGCTCCAGTTTCACCTGCTTCCATTTACATATTCTCATCTTCGGCCATGTTTGTTGATCTCATTTAGGGCTATCGATCATAACGCAACAACATATTGTCACTGGTTCCAACCTCTAGCTTCTTCGGGATTTCGTCATGGCCAATCTGGACAAGTTTATAACATGATGTTTAAGTTTAATCACAAAAGCAACGAGCTTGAATTTGATTTCAAGGGCAGCGATCTTGTGAAGGGAGAAACTGATGGATCTTCTTATCCTAATGGAGGACTTAGGGCAACTCACACGGCAGGAGGTTACCTCGCTATTGACACTTCATCTCCAATTTTCCTCAGAGGAGATACCATTTTCATCCCCAGTATTTTTGTAAGTTACTTTGGAATGGCTTTGGATGAAAAGACCCCACTTCTACGCGCAAATGACGCCATGAGCAAGCACGGGGCTCGGCTGCTCAAGCACTTGGGTCTCGATAACGCCAAGAAGGTAGGATTGAAGGCTAATATTGGTCTTGAACAAGAGTTCTTTCTTGTTCCACGTGACCAATTCTACCGTCGCCCTGATCTCCAATACACTGGTCGTACTCTAATGGGAAAGATGCCTCCTCGCGGTCAGGAATTGAGCGATCATTACATGGCCCCTCTTTCCACCACAACTCCTGCACTTGCTTGTATGAAGGAAATTCAGGATGAGTGTTTCAAGATGGGGATTCCATTGAAGACTCGTCACCGCGAAGTAGCTCCGAATCAATTCGAGTTTGCTCCTGAGTATGGCATCAACAATATTCAAATTGATCAGAATCTTGTAGTTATGCAGGTCATTGATGAGATTGCCGCGAAGCATGGTCTAGCTGCACTTCAACAGGAGAAGCCTTTCGAAGGAATCAATGGGTCAGGAAAGCACAATAACTGGTCCATCTCTACGGGAAGTGACATCCCTTTATTTCTTCCTGGACCAATCAGCAAGGCCACTGGCAACGATATGTCTTTCCCAATAATTATGGCTGCTGTTGTTGCTGCAATTGATGAACACGGTGACTTGATGAGAATGTCAATCGCTTCTCCAGGAAATGATTTTCGTCTTGGCTGCATGGAGGCCCCTCCAGCTATTATTTCTACCTATCTTGGAGGCGATTTGACCAGCTACCTCGAAGCTTTCAAAGATGGGAATAAAGATCCTTACACCCCAAACAAAAAAGAGATCAACGTTGGTGTAGACAACATCATTCCTTTCCATGTCCCTGCTGAAGATCGTAACCGTACATCTCCGTTCCCATACGGGGGTGCTCGTTTCGAGTTCCGCGCTGTCGGATCCTCCCAAAACGTCTCCATGGTCAACACAGTGCTGAACACCATTTGTGCCGAAAAGTTTTGCGAGTTCGCAGACCGCATTGACGCAGGTGAAGATGCCATTGATATTGCGAGGGAGGCTCTGAATAAGCATTGGAAGGTTATCTTCAATGGAGACGGTTACGACCTTAGTAATCAGGAGAAGCTCACCGAAGATGGAGTTTGGCGCATTGACTCTGGCGTTGAGGCAATTCGTCGTCTTGGCGATGAAAAGAATATGAAACTTTTCGAAGATATGAAGGTCATGACAAAGGATGAATCAATGGCAAGACAGATGTGTCTCCATGATCACTACACTGGAACAGTTGAGATGGAGGCTGGTGCATTCATTGATTTGGTCAATCATCATGTCATTCCATCTGTAAAGGCAGCCAGTGTAGGTCCTCTCGCAGCTCTTGAAGGTGCTGTCCAGACCCTGAAGACTGCGCTTAAGGAAATCCACGACACTGAGGATTCTTACGAAAAGGCTAAGTTGGCAAGAGTGCTCAGGTTGGATACCATGGCTGAGCTGAGGAAGTTCTGCGATGCAGCAGAGGAAGTTGTTCCACACAACCTATGGACTCTTGCCACTTACAAGGAGCTCCTTTTCTTGGACTCTCACTGTTCCTCTTGAATATGTTGATGATTCTTACTGCCGCAATGTAATATATTTCAGTGACTAAGCAATGTAAATAGGGAAATCTTTATCGTTACTATTTTAAATTATTAAAGATGTGTGCGTGTGACAGTAGTGTATTTTATTGTGAAGCCCATCCTCGTCAGTAATGAGGCAGACTTTTGTCTCTACAACCAATGCACTGAACCAACGAACAGGATATGTTCAAAAGAAGTGTTGACACCAGCAGCGTTGCTGATGAAAGAAGGGTCCATCTTACTTTCACGTGGATATCGACAAAATTCATTTCAGGAAAAGATGTATGTAACCCAAGCATCACGTCAGTCTGCGTGAGATATAAAAGGTGAGCAAAGAGCATTCACAATCCAAAACAAGTAAGGGAATCACAAGTAATCAGAAGCTGATTGAAGTTCGTTCCGCGCAGGTATCTAGTCTGCTTTCCAGTTTTGCTCTCAACAGGGGTATTCAGAGAGATTCCCATTGATGGTAAAGTCGTCATTACGATTTGTCAAGCTGTGTTCAGTCATAATGTTCGTGCATCACTATGTTACTCACCATGAGAGGACTGTCGCTAACACTTCCTAATCCCATTGTGGGGCACTGGGAGGACATTCTTGCTTACCGGAAGATCTCGTTCTCAGTTGAATCTCATTGCCAGTGGTTCATCTCTTGAGTTGCTATTCGTGCTTCTCATCTTCGCAGTTGGTGTGTGGATAAATTGTAGATAGCGGAGGAAAGGAGAAAAAGGTACATGGTGAGTGGAACTGATGATGAGGCGAATAAATTGCATATCTTTGATAAATAATGTGGCATGCAGGCACAGCAAGCAAAGGAAGGGAGAAGAATCCTAAGCTGCTGTATAAGCGTGCGCATGAGAAAGTCCTAAACGTCTCACTAGACAGTGTCACTCTTTGGTATGGGGCGTATATTCCGGGTGCGAGATGAAATGCTCGCCGTCGGTAGAAATTTGCCCGGATGGATGAAGAGAAGAGAAAAGAAAAGGCGACTAGGGGCTGACTTGACTTACCTGTAGATACAAACAAACCTTAGAGGTTGCTGATTGATCAATGTTGTGCGACCATGATATACGGCATTTCGACTAATTTATGCACTGTAAGATGTAATGAATTTATGATCCATTGATGCTGGTTTTATCTATTTGTACTTTTGTGATACTTCATTCATACTTCTGACTTCTGTGGTGATGAGAGACTTGCGAGAAATGATCAAATTGCATTTTAGATTAGGTTATTATTATTTGGAGCGCGCCCAGCGCCCAAAAGGCGTGATAAGTGATAACTCCGCCCTGTCACCTATCGGCGGGCTTAGGTACGAACGAATAGCCAAATCGAGAAATGTCAGTCTCGCTAGAGACATAGATACGCTCCACCGCACTCTAGCTTTATCGCACTTTCTATTTCAAAGATGTTTTACCGTGACGGCTTTCTTCATGCCATCGTGGACAATCTGGGTCCATTGGCATCGGTGGCGGCTAAACAAGATGGTGTATGGAAAAGAAGAAAAATCGGTGATGTGCTCCCACTCCCATCATCCAGCGTTGCATTTATTAACTCGGGAGTTGTGAAAGCTACTGGCGTTGGTAGTGATGGGGCTGGGACAGACGGACTCCTAATAGTAGACGCGCATAACAAGGCAAACCAAAAGCTATCCAATCGGCAACAGAATAAGATCACAAGACAGTTGAGAAAGAAACAAGCAAAGGAACACCTCAAACTACATACGCAAGAACAAAAAGATACTT
>Ga0306864_1001064_pt1 | contig 11608 bp, 11 predicted proteins | sample AntRauTorckE5430_FD_190448 | JGI IMG/M metagenome (GOLD analysis project Ga0306864, IMG submission 190448) | Saline lake microbial communities from Rauer Islands, Antarctica - Metagenome Torckler E5 #430 (v2) (version 2) | ecosystem: Environmental > Aquatic > Non-marine Saline and Alkaline >...
ATTATTATTAACGTTAATCCTTTTTTACAAATTTACCTATTTGTTACTACTAGTATTGTAGATATGAATAGAATTGTAATAGTGCTCTTCAATTGTGAAATGTGAAATCATTTATGTAGGTACCTGACTATGAGCATTATTGATGCAAGTTGCAAGTATCGTCGTATTACGATCAAAATGTTTTTCCCAATACAGTAGTACATAGTAGCTTTATGAATACAAATTTTTGACAAAATACGACACCCAACAAAGGCACACGTCCCAGCCTTGCCTCCCCATTCACCAGGCCAGAAACCAGAATCCAAAGTCCATGGTAGCACCATCATGCACGACCTCCCAAGGCTGCTGCCAACCCAAACAACAAAATAAAATAATGGTATTACCCTTTCAGGACATAACCTGTCATTTTGGAAATTTTTATTGCGAAACGGAATCGAAAAAAAGACCGCGGTTCGTGTTGACGTTGCACGTAAACAACAAGACCAATGCTCAGTACGAGATACGAGACGAACTCATCAGCACACATCAGACAACATTCAAACATCAGTGTCCGATATTCCTTTTGTTAGATATCACGAGTCATCTCATACAGATAGAGCGATCCCCTGATCCTCATTCGTCCCCCCAAATGTCCTTAACCGAAGTACTAATGGATCTTAAAGCCGCTGTGGACACTGTCATCAAGCTTCAAGGAACATTGAAAGATGAGGCTTTCTTCAGTAAAATTAAAGAATTCGCAGCAAAAACGAATACCAGATTTACTAATGCTGCTGGGCAAGCTCTACATAGACTATACAAGACTAAACCAAGTGAAGACACAGTCAATCAATTGATAAAAGGAATTCCATCCTCATTGTTCTACAGAAATCATAATGGCAAGTTACCAATTCAATCATCTTTGTGCGGAGCTCACAATGTCAAATATCTTCCTATTCTCGCAAAGGAAGGAATCAAGCACAATGTTGGTGGTGATGGAATGCGTGGTGGGTTATTGGTTGTTTTTCCTAGTAAAGCTGGTCAGCCTCAGAACTGGAATACTCTTGAGGTACTATCCAATATTATAACTCGAACGAGTCCAAACTTCCGAGATACAGTCTGTCTAGATGCAATGAAGGTACTCAGGAATGACGACCTTTTAGTGAAGAAGGACATTAATGATCATAGCCTCTTATTGAGCTCTTGCTTTCCAACGTCAAAGAAAAGGTTTGAATATCTTGCAGACTGGGATCCGGATTGTTTGATGACTGGTACAAATAGTCAACATTTACCAAATGTGCACGATATCATCATGAATGGTGCAGGTCTTGCGTCGTTTACATTGTACCTCCGCGCTTCTCTGAAACACCACGCACAAAATATTGGAGTACTCTTTCAAAATGACAATGATGGAAATACGGCTTTCGAACGCGCCATTCAAAAGTACGATATAGAAAAGACATTCAAAGCTATTCGAGAGTGTATCCCTTCAAACACTACACTGCCAATCCTACATCATGTCATAAGATGTGCACCAGAATATTTTAACAACTTTTCCATTCGCTATCCTTCCACCATTCATCTACGTGATAATAACGGCAGATCATTCACACAAGCGCTGCTGACAGCAGGCACAAAAACTATTGAGAATGATGGCTTCTTTTTCCTAAGATTGACAGATGATGAGATTGCAGAAATCGATCCTGTCACAAAGCAGTACCCATTCTTGACAGCTGCAACTGTTAGTAAGGGTGATCTATCGACTACATTGTTCTTGCTATCGAAGAATCCATCTTTGCTAGAGCGCTATAGAGAGCAAGTCACTCAAGATAGATTACAAGAGCAGGGCAAGACGAGGACACTGAAGAGGAAAAGGGACGATTAAGAAGAATGGATATCATTGGGACAATACGATAGAAATCACACACTAATGTAAGAATAATTGTTTCATTCAGATACGTTGTCTTATTTGATTTGAATGCTAGCTGGCTAGGATTGTTAGCTATCATCCTCTATTATCGCCCTTATCTCATAATAAGCACAATACACAATACATCATCAAATAAATCGTAAATGACTAGTTCCCATTTTTCACCAAAAGATGAAGAACAATAATTCTATTTAAACAAACGAAATCATCATGTTGTGGACCTAAAAGGAATCTTATAGAGTGGTATTATCATTCCGTTAATTATTCATGAGAGAAGCTACAAAAAAACGGCCAGTAAGGATTCTACATTGGTCCCTTCCTTGATCCGCAGGGCTCAAATAATCATTAAGCACTGCTGAATGCACATACCACTATCAGTGAGCATATCCATTCCAGTTCGAAACATTCCTGTAAACATGAGAAAGTCCATAATGAATGCTTCACCGTTACCCTCGAAGTCTTCCTTTTTTGCGATACTGTCTTCTTCGTCTTCGGCAGGAGGCCATGACTTCTTAATCTTTTTCTACCTTGACAAGGTTTTCTTCCCATTCTGAATCTTTTTTTTTGAGACCCATCTCATCGCTTTCTGGCTCACTATCACGACCTAGACTTTCTAGAATTACACCCCGGATCCATTCCACGATATATCTAGAATAGTAATAGTGATTATCAGTGTGAAATGTGAAATCATTTACCTGACAATGAGCATTATTGATACAAGTATCGTGCTACGATCAAAATGTTTTTCCCAATAGCTTGATTGACAAAATACGATAAAGGACACGCCCAACAAAGGCACACGTCCCAGCCTTGCTTGCCTTGTAGCTACTAGTAGCTAGAGAGATGATGAGAACGCCGTTGCAAAATTATTCCAGTTTTCAGACAAATCACATTTTCGCGAGTTCATGAAAGCAATCAAGAACTGATGTCTCGGGAATGGGAACGTGATTTTATTATCATCATGGCCTCAAAAGTCTCCAAGCGAATCTTTGATCAAACACATGTGTGGTTGGCAGCTTTTCCCACTCTTTCTATTCTTAGCAATCGTTGATATAGGCTATGCACTTGCATTCTACAGTCAGTAACTGTAATTTAATATATTTTTCTATCTTAGTTCTATTGTATGGATGAAGGTGATTATTGAGGAAATGATATGATATTTACTGGGGGAAGTGGAAAATATTGCTTAAAATGGCAAATGTGGGCTGCTTCTCTTTGATGCGCCCGCTGGAGCCCAATCATTGTGGAATCAAGGTCAAGGAAGGATTTTGTGTGACTATATGCATGTAGCTTTAGTGTGAGAAATACACCTATAGGAAACTTTGTGTAACAAAGCCTCTGGCATTTCGACTTGTAGGGGAACCAAATACCTATCCAGCAATTTTTCGGATCGTGCGAATAGGACGAGGGCGCCTAGCCTTCTTCTGTGTTGAGCTTGTTACGAATGACTTTGGCACAGAGGTCATGCCCGTGTCGCCCTCGAAGGAAGAAGGCCAACTATCTGCGGGACTTGAGAAAGAATAGTCTGTCACTTCACTGATGATCAAGAAAGGAGAAGATTGAGGGGGTATGAGATGAAAGTGAGAATGCAAATTCAAACAGCTCAGTAAATGCAATCGTTACAAAGGAAGGCCAACTACTTACTCGTCATAAATGGGTGGCCTAGCCACAGGGTCCATGTGATTGTACCAAGAACCAAAAGCATTGATAGATGTTTTCATGTCGAGCATTTGTGGTGCAGGTGCCGATGGAACAGGCATTCCAAAGCCAAATGCCATCTTTAGGGACGTAAGCGACTTGCGTTGGGTGTGGGCGTTTGCTGATGGAGCAAAGGTAGGCTGAATCTTTAAGCTTGGCGAATTTGACATATTCGAAACATTGGAGAGAAAGCCAGAAGTGCCTTCAGAAGGCTTCCAACTCTTGGCAATGGAGTGCACCCCAGTAGCGATCATGAATAGTGTATCAGGAGATGACAGTGGGGCTGCAAATGCCTTGACATTCTCCAAGCAAAGAAGAAAAATGGCTGTTGTGAATGTGATAATTGTTGTGACCTTGTGCTGCATTAGTGATGCATGGCGTCGAACACGCTTTTTGTTTTGGGGGGTGGTTGAAGTATTTGCTTTCATTTTGAGTAGTGTACGGATTTATGGTTGATGTCTTCTTGGAGATTCTGACAAGAAGAATGGCTTTTGGCTTTTTTGATGATTTCAGATTAAGATTGTTGGCACATTTTTTTTGAAAAGTGAAAGAAAGCTGTCACGAAAACCGATTCAACGCATGCTATCATAGCTAAATAGGCCCTTAGCTCCCACGTCTAAAAGTTCGTCATCTAGTTAGTAAATCGCTTTTGGACTTTGGATCTTGTAAAGTTAGAAATATTTGCATAATAACGGTCAGATGACGATTGAAGGAAGCTCTTCTTCTGTGTGATGATCGCCAAATTATTATCGTCTGACATTTTTCTGTCTGCTGTGGTTGACGCATGACCTGTCACCTGTCACTTCTTCCAACGTTCCTCTCAGACTGATGACTGCTTCACTGACTGCTGCATCACTATGCTCGCCAACAACTCAACAAAGTGTCACTCCGTTTCTCACAAATAAAAATTACTCACTTGTTTCTACCATAAAACAAAGAAATCAAACCAGCAACTGCAACATGAAGTCTTTCCAACTACTGAACAAATGCTTTCTATCATATTCATCAACAGCTACACAGAGAATGCAGCCTACATCAAGAATGCTGACAACTGGGACATCGAATGCTGTAAATAAACTTAGATCTGCTGTTGAGCACTATAGACTGCAAAAGTAAGTTTCAACCTGATGTTAAGTATTGGCAGTCATGCTTTGTATAGATATGATTCCTCACTATCCTCGCCTTTTCTATCCAACAGCTATTCTGAGGAACTCCCGTCTAGATGTGTAAAAGAAATTATCCATGCTGCGAATGCAGAATCCAAATGTCAAACCACAGGAAATATAACGATAACAGGGTTCCAGAAGATTCTTGAGAATATTGGTGCCACTCACCAGGTCTCAAGGAGCGACATTGAATTGATTATAGATGAGCTTGGAGATAATTCCCTTTCTGAGCGCACGATCCCTGTTCATAAAATGCTTCAAATTCTATAAACATGAAATCACTGAACGAATCGAAACACAACAGCACATACATACATACTTAGTAATATTAGAACGAAGCTAAAAAATAAACTTTAATAAAATACAAGATAAGTTCAATTACTTGTACGATAAGTATAACTAAGATGCACTACTCTCTGGGTAGTTGTCAAGCCACAAAAAGATAAATTTGAAGACATTTCTAGCCTCTTGTTCTCTCAACTGAATATAATAATGGTTATCAATGATTTGCTGACATCAAATCCAAGTGATAGTCATTCATCTATGTTCCTACTAGTTCCTTCTATGATCCTTGGCAGTTATTCAGGTGGAAATAATTCATGAGCTTCTACGCAATATCAGGAAAGCGGATGTCCAGTACTCTCAAAAAAGTGACCTCTCGCTTGTGCCCGTTCTTTTTTCTATAGTTCTTTCTCCTTTTTTTCTTGAAAACGATGACCTTTTTATCTCTTGTAATCTCTTCCACCATGACATCAACCTCTCCTCCATTCACGAAAGGCATTCCAACTAGTGTCTGATCCTGGCTACCCATTAATAAGAGTTGCTCATCATCTGCAGTTAAGGTATGCGTAGTTCCTACTGCCCATGTTTCAACTGGGCGAAGTTTATTAAGAATAACAACATCATCGACAGTAACTTTGTGTTGGGATCCGTACAAATTGATCACAGCAAACTTTCCCCCTGCCGGAGCTCCAGCGTTAAGGCTGACTAGTTCAGCTTTGGTCCGGCGAATTGATCCGTCTTTCTTGTACATTGATTTTGTGGGAATTGTATCTTCGTCATCTTCGTCGTCGTCCTCGTCTTGGTATTCAACGTCGTCGTCATCTTCGTCACCTTCAATATCAGTTTCACGAAGAGCCTCATCTTGCGATTCGTCATCTTCAATTTTATATGCCTGAAACGGATCAAATATTTCATTCTCGTACTTATCTCCCTCTTCATATGCTAATTGCAATTGTTGTCCATGCCTTCCTTCAATGGCCTGTTTATACTCTTCGGCATGATTGACGGACGCATAAGCAAATGATCTGGACTGAGAAGCTAGCATGGTTGTTGTTGGATTACTTGCATTGCGCCCAAGGCTTGCTCGTAAATTTCTGACCAGATCTCTATTGATCACTCGTCGTGATATCATGATGTGGATTCAAATGTCTAACTAACTGACTGCAACAGTCGTGGGAGGTAGTGCAGTGCTGTTTTGTTTAGTACTACTTACTATGGGATCCCTTCTATCCACACAACATTGTTGCCAACCCCACAAAAATCTCGTCTGTCCTGCACAGTTCGTCGCGCGCAAACATAGATTTTGGAAGAATAAAAATCATCCGTCAATCGTTCATCTCTTTGAGACTGACTATGTACGAGTACTATTTACCATACTGACTACTCAGTACTCACCAGTAAAAGGTAGCTCGTTGCTCGCAGCAGAATGAAGGTTTACAAAGTCGAAGATTAGTTGAGCAATAAACAACATTGCAAAATGAGTACAAAGAAAAACGACATCGAACAACATGAAAATAAAGATCTATTAGATGATTCAGAGCGACAAAGAGGTGCTTGAGGCCAATCAGCAAGTCCTCGATTCCATTGCCAGTGGGAGATACGAAATCTATAAACAGCTGTGTGGAGAAGATTTGACTTGCTTCGAACCAGAATCAAACAACATGCTTGTCGAGGGTTTGAGCTTTCACAAGTTCTATTTTGATTTGGCACCGGAGGTTCATGAACAAAATTCTAAAATTTGGAACATTACAATGAGCAATCCACATATTAGATGGGTAGGGAAAGAATGTGTAATTGTAAGTTACATGAGGGTAGACCAAGTTCTCCAGGATGATGTTCCAGTGACAAAGGTAATGAGTGAAACAAGAGTTTGGGAAGTAAGGGACGGAAATCTGGTTAATTGTCATTTCCACAAATCATGAATTTTAAGTAATTGTATAAATTGTATCTGACACCTATTTAGCTAGTATTGCAATTGCATTCTTCTTTTGTTCAGTCATGCGTATTTTAAATTTGCACATGTGCCTTGCCACATTAATGATTCATACCTTTGTCATTTCACAGATCCTTACATCAGACCTTGGTTGATCATAGTAGCAAGGGAAAATATAATTCATTCTTTCTGTGGTTGCATAATTACACTTTATTCCTGCTTGATTTAATTCTGTCTCGAAGAGTGCGAAAGTTTGTTGGTTTCTGAAGGTAGTTGCAAAAATAGCAATTTTGTTCGGTGACTCTGACAGGAGACGTTGCGCTGATGACACAAGAGGTGGGATACATGTTCGATCGTACACAACATCTGCGGCAATGATGACCTGAGCTCGTTTTGCTATGGCCATTGATGTCGCCTCGGTTTGATGGATCGTTTGTGCAACGGAAGCAATATCGACTGTATTGTCGACTATATTGTTTTCTCCTTCAGAGAATCGCTCCCATTCCAGATAGCCCTAGAGCGATAGTATTGAAACTTGATGAGAATCGAACTTAATTTCAAGTCAGCTTCTGGGATTTGAACTTACCGATGTTACTGGCTGACCTTCATTGCCTATTGTGCCCATTGTAGCGCATCTTGCGCGTTTCACCCAATCCATATTAGCCTTCACATTGTGTTCGACGTTATCAAGAGTTGCTTCCGTATAATCAGTCAAGTGCACACTCTTCGTCTGGCAAAGGCCAGAGATTGCAATCCCAGTAAGACCAACACCTGCGCCCAACTCACACACAGTCTTCCCTCTCACCAACTCCGGTCTTTCTATAAGGTACTCTGTTAAAGCTGCGCCTGCTTCCCATACTTTGCGCACGCCGACATCATTGTGATAAGGGAAAACTTTGATATTGATGATGTGCTTTTTCCTCCTCTGACTATTTTCATCTGGATTGCAATATTCAGAAAATGGAACTATGTAGGATACATGGCATGATGCTCTAGGGTCAGGTATTTCACTTGCTCCTATGGTTTTGAGCTGATATTCCATCATAATCTCAGCAAACTTATCATTCTCTAGATGCGTATACTGCTCAACGATACTGGCATATCTTTGCAGTAATCTTCGAATATATCTAGTTGTTGGCTGAGATGCTGCTGCTTGGTTGTCACATGGAAGTTGGATGATATTGTAGATGATTGCTGCAAATTCGCCCTGTGCCTCTTCCGCCAGATGTGTAGGGACGGAATCATCAGGAAGTAATGTTGGTGCATCTGGTCCATAGCATTCTTGAAATGAATCGATCACAACATTCACTGGTGCCATTGCCCTAACCAAGGATTCTGTTGTGAATTCCATGCCGGATAGTTACGTACGATATTCACCAATGATATGCATGCAAGCGTCAAGAACTGGCGAGCAGATGATGTATTATTCAGCTAGCCTACTAATACTTAATACGTTAATAATGAACTGACCTTTGTCCTTTGTTACAAAAGATAGTCTACGAGCGACAAGCTGTCTGCTGTCTGCTGTCTGCTGTCTGCTATTATTTTTTGAGAACACGAAACACGAAAGACCCGAACCTTACTCCCGAGTTAGGTGGGTTAATATGCGCGCCAGATTGCTATCTGTAACTTTTAAAACCTGTATCATAATATGTTCATCTGTACCTATGTTAAGATATGTTCATGTATTCATGTATCGTATCTATCGGAGAATGCGCCGATGGAACAGATCTATTTACAGCTGTCTATATAAAACGAGAAAACATGCAAAAAGAAAGCGAATAGAGGAGAACAGACAAATCGCAAAAGTAGGTGCAGTGCATAAGCGTCTTAATGTCAAATTTTATGAATCTTTCCCTAAAACCATAATAACAGGTAGTCCACCACTACTCTATGACATCTTTCTTCGTACTACAACAGTGTTCTGTGGCAGGCTTGATCTTAGTCAAATGCACCAGATGAGCTCATTTCAGTGTTGTCCAAGTCCATCAATGGAGTAACATCTGTGACCTTCTCAATAACCAGTCCATTGTCGTGTGCACGTACTAGGATGGTGTCACCATCGGTAAAGTCACCTTTTAGAATTCCTTTTGCTGTTATAGTCTCTAGTTCTCTTTGGATTGCCCTCTTGAGAGGACGAGCTCCATAAACAGGATCGAAACCAATATCTGTGAGGTAGTCCAAGGCATCATCGGTGAGAGTCATGGAGATCTGGCGATCCGCAAGACGTTGCTCCAGGCGTGTCACCTCTAATCTGACAATACCCCGTAAATTATTCTTGTCTAGACTGTTGAAAATCACGAATTCGTCTAACCTATTCAAAAATTCAGGCTTAAACTTGTCCCTCATGGCAGATGTAACTCTTTCCTTCATCAATGCTTGAGACTCAGGGTCGGCAGCACCTCCAAGGTCGAGAATATCCTGACTCCCGACATTACTAGTGAAAATTACAATAGTGTTTCTGAAGTTGATTTTAGTGCCCTTCGAATCCGTTAAAAAACCATCATCCAGCAATTGTAGCATAATGTTAAATACATCCGGATGCGCTTTCTCCATCTCGTCAAACAAGACGACGGAATAAGGTTTGCGGCGAACAGCATCTGTCAATTGCCCACCTTCTTCATAACCAACGTAGCCAGGAGGTGCACCAATCAAACGGCTGATTGTGTGTTTTTCCATATACTCTGACATATCAATACGAATGATTGCATCCTCAGTATCAAACATAAATTCAGCTAATGCCTTGCACTGTATGAGAAATAAGACACCTATGTGAGCGCATTGATGAATAATAATGATTAAGAGATGAGAGATTGTTGATAACAACTTACCAACTCAGTTTTACCAACACCGGTGGGACTATTGATTTAGGTTATTTGAGTGAGTGCGCTGATTTTGAGGGATTAATGATAAAATAGAATTTGATGAACTTACCCGAGAAAGACAAGCGAGGCTATAGGTTTGGTAGGGTCGTTTAAGCCGGCTCTTGAACGCTGGATTGCTTCAGTAACAACTTCTATGGCCTGATCTTGACCAACAACTCTATCTGCGATAACCTCTCCCATCTTTAAAATACGATCACGCTCGTTCTCGAGCATTCTCTGAGGAGGAATGCCGGTCCATACAGCAATTACATTTGCAATGTCATCTGAGGTGAGGAAAGAGATAAAGAACTGTATAAGAAATAATGCAATAAAAGCAATGCACTTTGACATCATGCGGCATACAATTCCTTACCTGCAGTAACCTCGTCGCGAAGCATCTTCTCCCCAGATTCAGTATCAGGAGCGTTCTCAGAAGCAGCCTCGAGTTTTTCAAGTTCCTCTTCAAGCTTTGGCAATGTGGCAAATTTCAGCTCTGCAGCTTCGTTAAGATTGTAATCACGTTCAGCCTTATCAATTTCGAGCCTCACACGAGAAATGGATTCCTTCAACTCTTGCAATCTATCAACTCCGCCTCTTTCAGCTTCCCACTTCATTGTAAGGTCGTCAGATTGATACTTCAAACCGTTCATCTCCTCCTCCAACTTTCTGAGACGATCATTCACGGCAGAATCAGCACCTTCTTCGGCATCGGACTTCAAAGACAAACGTTCCATTTCAAGTTGGATGATTCTACGATCGATTTCGTCTAAGATAGTTGGCTTAGAAGTGAGCTCGTTCTTCAGCTTGGCGCAAGCCTCGTCTACAAGGTCAATAGCCTTGTCAGGAAGAAAACGATCAGGAATGTAGCGAGAACTCAATTTTGCAGCAGCCAAGAGAGCGTCATCACGAATACGGACACCATGGTGCAGTTCGTACCTTGGTTTCAATCCGCGAAGAATGGAAACAGTATCCTCTGGTGACGGCTCATCAATCAATACCTGCTGAAAACGGCGCTCGAGGGCTTTGTCCTTCTCAATGTACAGACGATATTCGTTAATAGTGGTTGCACCGATGCATCTAATTTTTCCGCGAGCAAGAGCAGGTTTGAGCAAATTGGAAGCATCCATACTACCTTGAGCTGCACCTGCACCAACAAGAGTATGCATCTCATCAATGAACAAAATAATTTCACCATCACTGTTCTGCACCTCTTCAATGACAGACTTCAAGCGTTCCTCAAACTCTCCCCTCATGGAAGCACCAGCAACCAAAGCAGCCAAGTCTAAACCAATCAATTTGCAAGGTGGCTTCAATGAATCAGGGACATCTCCAGCAATCATTCTCTGCGCAATACCCTCTGCGATTGCGGTCTTTCCTACTCCTGGGTCACCAATTAGGACAGGATTATTTTTGGTCCTCCTGGACAAAATCTGGATAGCCCTACGAATCTCATCATCCCTTCCAATGACTGGATCCAGCTTTCCCTCTTCGGCCTGTTCAGTAAAATCAACACCGTATTTGTTGAGAGCATCATACATGTTTTCGGCGGCTCTAGTATTTGCAGGACCACTCTTTTCGCGAATGGATTGCACTGCAACAAGGAGATCATTGTAAGTTTTATCTTGTTTCCTGAGAGCATCAACTGTGAACAAGTCGTCCACTTTTCCAAGGGCGAGGATGAGTCCTTCGGACGATACGAATGAATCCTATGCATGTCAACGTATGTTAGAAGAATGAATTATACGAGTAGAAACAGAAA
>Ga0306864_1001065_pt1 | contig 11607 bp, 8 predicted proteins | sample AntRauTorckE5430_FD_190448 | JGI IMG/M metagenome (GOLD analysis project Ga0306864, IMG submission 190448) | Saline lake microbial communities from Rauer Islands, Antarctica - Metagenome Torckler E5 #430 (v2) (version 2) | ecosystem: Environmental > Aquatic > Non-marine Saline and Alkaline >...
ACAGAGGGCCGTCTTTATACAATATACTGATAGGAAGGAAATTTGTATCACGTCCGATATAAATTTACTGTCACCCACATTCCTCCATTTGCCTCCTTGTTGGCAATACTTGTCAGACTCTTTTTGGCGTTTGAGCGCCGCAACTTGTTCTTTAGCTATCATTCCTCCCCATGTTCAGCCGATAGGAATCCCCACCGTAAATCCTAACGTGTTTGTGCGAATAGGAGTCGAGGGCGAGTTAGCGTGAGCGTGAGCGTGAGAGGAGGATGAAGCAAAGACCAGAGAAGGAAGAGAACAAGGAGGATAATGTACATACCACCCCTTGCAAAGATGTTTCGCAGAGGACTCACCTCTACAAAGATTTTATTTGGAAGAAGGTCATCGTCAAACTTGGAAATACGGATAGCTCCCACCTCAGTTACAAGTGATCGTTCTCGTGCTATGCATGGCATTGTTCAGATTGATGAGGGTTTGGTTTTGCCGGGGGACAGGGGGTGAAAACATTTAACGAGAGGAAATGATGTTTCTACATAATACAACAGGAAGTATGAAGAGGTCGTAGTTTTCCCCATTATTCAGAAGATATTGTTCGGTATTGAATTTCTTCAATGCCAAGATGCAGGCTGTCACAGTCCGTATTAAAAGGTCGTGATCCTGTGCTACTTTTGTCAGACAGAGGCATACTTGGGGGATGTTATTAAAGGCTGTTTTCTATGCAAGCTAATGCAGCGGCAATAATGAGATACTAAAATATTGGAGTATAAAATAATTACCGCTGCGCAAGCCGATATGGTAGGGTAGCTTTGGCCAATACAAATTCGCGTTCAAATATATATTCACAGGTGCTTTACCTTCTCCTCTTCTTACTCGAAATCCTGCCACTACCACTACGACTATTTCTTCCGAAACGATGATTCCCTAGAGTCGCCTTCGGTAACATCGCAATATCCTCGCGTAGAAACCTTTCCATTTCGACAAGAATTAGGCCACCTTCAATATCCTCTAGATGATACGGATTTCTCTCGTCATCGTAGCTAGGCCGCTTATTCCAACGCTCTCTCCGGCGCCTGAGCCTTTCTTTGCCTCGTTCAAGTGAATCTTCTTCGTCCATTCTACAACAAGTTGACGGTGAATGTTACAAATGAGTTACAGCCTGGAATAAATTTCAAGAAGAAACTGCAAGGGGTCAAAGTCACTCACTGTTTACATTGCACATTTGTACGAGCCTTTCGACTGGTTCTATTTTCAAATTCCACATCGGGGTCATCCTTTTCTCCCCTGACACTCTTGACAGCCTCCATGATACCCATCATGAGACTTGGTACGACATCATTGTTCTTTTCCTTAAGCGTCCTCTTGAAACTACTCATATTGGATAATTTTTCCACTCCCTTCTTTCCATATCCGAAGACATGATACAGCATAACTGACTTTCGCAGGTGCGTCAAACGGTTCCCAGTCAACCTATACTGCTGTTCGCATAATGCCAATGCTTCCAATGCAGAGTTATCCGTTACCAATTCAGATGCTGCAATTTCGCACATGAGTGAAAGTCTGGGCATTTTCGCCTCTTCTGCCAATTGAATACCTGCCAGTGCTACTGAAAGATTCACAGTGGGTTTCTTCAGAGCATCATCCGACCACGGAGATCGAACGCGTGGACTTGGGAATGGGCTGACGGGCCCACAGTAATCCATCAATAGTGGATCAACTAAATTTGGATCAACAGGTTTGTACGATTTATTAAACGCTTTTTGACCAAGGGCGATGACCCGATGCGTGTAACAATATTCGAGTAGAAGTTTGACAGCTTCGGGGGGGTGGGCAAGAACGACATGAACAGGGTTTCGTCCTCCCCCGTGTGAATTTAGGAGACTGGACGGGTGCTCATCATTTCTTCCGTCCAATGGTACAGCGTTGGGATTGTCACCACTGTGATCTCCATGTTCACTATCGCCTGCTCCATCATTTTGCGATTCATCTGCGCTTAAATCTTGAATGTTGTGGATTCCCATATTATCTATGTGCATACGCCTAGGATCATCTTCCTCGTCATCCTCTACCGCATTCACCTGTACAAACCGTTCGACATTCACCCCATCTTCTTCGTTCACATTCACATTATTAATATTGACAACCTCATCATCATCCACCGGTATCGCATTCCCATTCCTCCCATCAATCACCTGCCTTTGATGTGCTTCAAACACCATACCTTCCTCCACCACCTCCCTATTCAACTCTATCCCGATCTCTCCACTAGCTGCATCAATTTTATCTCTCAACCACTTACATCTCTTGGCCAAAATTCTTTCATTCCCCTTCACCAAACTCGTCAATACATTTTGTCTATAACCCCTTTCATCCCTTATCCTTCCTCTGCAAAGAAAGACAACACTATTTTCCATCCACAACGGCATCTTATCTGGCATCAAATTTTTTAATTGAACGAAATAGTCCTTATCGCTATCCCGTTGCAATTTAGACCAATCAACCATGATCTTCCTCTCTTTAACTCTCGCCCTTCGCACCCTTATCGTATCCGTCTTCATGAGAGCAGAAGTCTCTGCAGTATCACTCGATTCTAAAGTGGAACAATGGCTGAATTCCAAGTCAGAGGGTTCTATATGCAATTGCGACTGTAGTTTCTCTTCTGGTTTATTTTTCGAACCGGTGTAGTTATTGGCGAATTCACAATAGCGCGTGAATACTGCGGAGAGGCGGGTGGTCTTTTCCAAGCCGATGACTACCTTGATGCCGGGGGAGTAGATTGGATGATCGTTTATATGGGGGAGGGTTTCGGTGCATTCTATGCAGACCCACTGATGGATGATGGAAAGGGAGTTAGATATTGATATTGATATGATGTGAATATTGAAAGGGTAAGGAATGGGATATATGTGAATCAGTTGAATTCAGGTCAGATCAAGTCAAGACGGTCAAGCAGACTGGATTGGTTTGGAATAGATTGAATTGAATTGAATTATGCCATAGAGGCAAGTATGCGAGTGTACTTGAACGTACCATGTTACAACTGGAAGAGAGCTGATCCCCGGCATCTCCATTGGCAACACCGCCTTCAATAGCATCATTATCTTCACCGTCTCCATCAACATGAACATCAGCGCCATCGCCGCCCATGGCATCATTATCTTCGACGTCGTTATCTTCTGCACCATCAACATCTTCATCGTCGTCGTCGTTATCATCATCGTCTTCAAATTCAGGATCAGCGTTGTTGTTGTTATCATCGTTGTTGATATGATTGTTATTGTTGGGATGATCCTCGTCTCTTTCCACTTCTCGTTGGTCATTTCCGTTCATCTGGAGGTCGTCCATATTTTCTATTCTTTTCAGTGAGGTGCTATTATCTATTATGCATGAGACTTGTTACAGTATCGTAGTTCCCCTACTAGAGATATTATTATGTAATGCCATGTATTTATTCTGTTTTCTGTTTGTCCTCCTCTCCTCCTAGTAAATTTCAGCTGCGTTCAAACATATCTAAAAAGGCTGTTTATTATTATTGACACTATAGAAATGACGAAATGTGAGGATGAATGATGAATGATGACATAAAAGCTAAAAGCTCCAAATGAAACAAAACTATTACAATATGTACAATATCTAGAGTATTACGTATTACCCTCCTTCGTGACTTCCATCTTCCCTGTTTGGTCAACGTTTTAGCGCATACGCACATACACCAGACTGGCCAACCTCTCGTCTTGGATCAAGCTAAATCTTTCACAGCATGAGGAAAAGAATTAGCGGATCCAATGGAACAAGGACGGTTCGTTTCTCAGTGGATGACGATCGAAATTCACAAGCTTCCTCTCATTCCTTTTCTTCCGACAATGAGGACTATCCTGATTCCAATTCCAATTCCGTCGATAGTGACAACAATCAGTCCTCCTCCTCTTCCTCGGATTCGTGCTCTTATGATTCTTTGGGTGAAGACGAAGAAGGTCAAGGCATTGCTGGAGATTTGTTGGAAAATGGCATGAATGGAAAAACAATCAAGAGTAGGCTCAATCATGGCAATAGCAATGATGCAAGCTCTAGTTATAATCATAGTCAAAGTCGTGGTCCAAGTCAAACAGGCTTACCGATATTTACAATTCGAAACAGGAGAAGGGGCTCGTCTCCTCCTCGTGGAACCAATAACGTGTCTACAAGGGCAAGGACCATTCAACAAAGATCCAGTCAACAATCATCAAGGCGACAACGATCTTCCTCCTCTGACAATAAGAAGAATGGGGCATCCCATTCAGTCCAATCTGTTGTATCGTTATACCTCTCATCAGCGAAAATTATCATATCCAAAAAATCATCCGCCTTCCTCCTCTTCTCCATCCTCATTTGGCTTTACGTTCAATTTCACTTCGCCACGGATGTTCATGCGCAATTTGACTCTTATACCAATCGAGGGCAAGCTCAAGGACAACATGATGTACCGGAATCGGTAAAGTTGCAACAGAAACTAGATCAAATTCGGGAACGGAGGGAACAATCTGCTCTTCGATCATTAGGCAGTGCCGCTGGGAATTATGTATTTGGAAATGGAAAAAAGAAGAAGCCATCCAAGGATGGGTATGGCTCTGCTGCTGATGTGTTGCCCCCTAGTTGCATGCTGAAGGATTGGCAAAAGGAAAATCATCCATTTTGCAATGAGATTCATTCTTTGGATTTGAGACGGATCTATGTTCCCGATCGTGATCATTATCATGGCGGTGGCGATGGGGACCATCCATCGTTGCGAAGTCAAGGGTATCTAGGGAGCGGATTGTGGAGGCAAGTTTGGAAGGTTATTCAATCCCAAGGAGAAGAGGCAGTTCTCAAAATAATGAAAACAGACCATCCTGTGAGCCCACGCAATTTCGATAGGCATAGGAGGGATGCATTAGTCATGGAGAAATTGACAAATAGCGAAAGGGTGGTGAGTATCTATGCATTTTGTGGAAATACAGTCTTGACAGAGTATGCGGGTATGACCCTAGATGATTTCTTGTTTAAGGAAGGCTTTCAGAAAGAACCCTGGTCTAACAGGTATGATTTAACGAGAACGGATGGAATGGGGAAGGTGCAGCTGGCATTGGATGTGATGCAGGGTGTAGAGGATTTGCATCAAAACGATATTCTTCATGCAGATATACAGGTCAAGCAGTTCTTATTGGATCCTGTGGAGGGTGTCAAGGTGAATGATTTTAATCGATGCCGGCTTTTACCGACGGATGATAAGACTGGAAAGTTGTGTAATGTGAAGATACCTTCTGCGCCTGGAGCGCAGCGATCGCCGGAGGAGTATGAGTTGCAGAGGATTGGAACAAAGGCTGATATCTTCAGTACTGCAAATATACTGTTTGGCATTTTAACGGGAGCAAAACCATGGGGAGAAGAGGCGATGAAAAAGGATATTCGTAAGAATATAATCAAGGGCCGTAAGCCTGAGATTGATGAAAAGTATCTTGTGGAAGGGACAGTTGATGCTAAACTTGCCAAAATTATTTTGAAGGCTTATGAATTTAAACCCAAGGATCGATGGAGCGCCACTCGGATTCTTGAAGAATTGCGCTCTTGCCTCCCTATAGGAGAAGTCGAAATATCTAAGCCTCGTCTTGATCAGTAACACCTAAGATTGTTTGGTATTGATTAAGTAAGCTGCCGATGTGGCCTTACTAATTATTCTTTAATAAAGATGTCCTACTTTGTAAAAACTTGTCTTGCGGTTGTTGTCAAAAGACTGGTTTAAATGTATTTCCCATAATCTTGAAGTCATTGATCAGACGAGCCTTCTTGAAACTGCCATGTCATCGAATCCCAGTGCAAAACTGATATACCCTTGCACACTACTGTATCATGCGTAGATTTATCCCTAGTTAGGCACCTGCCGACTCGTTTGACTGCACCTCTTACGATAGAAGCGAACTCTTGCTTTTTAAAATTTCTACTGTGAGGTAAACTCTTGGTCTAGAGCCTCTAAGAAACCTTTCAGTTGAGCTGAAGTTCCACATTACATAGGTGCCAGAGCTATATCAAGTTAATGATACTTGTGATTCTCTGGCTCTTCTTCTTTCACTTCCTTTCCGAACAGTGACAGTATCAGCCCTAGGAAGTAATCTTCGAAATGCACCTGCTGCAACAAAACTAAGTTTGAGTGCCTTCGCGACCCTAATAGTTGGAGCTCTTTCAAATGAATTGGCATCTGTAAATGTTCCTTGAACTTGGTAGCAGGTAATCCTCTCGCGTAACTTCTAGCTAACACACAACGTTGTTTGACACCTATCAGATGATGTATAGAAAAGCTTGCTCCTGTATTTGATAATTTGTTCTCTCAAATGCAGCATGACTGTCATAATATGATGCATTTATGTTGGCAGGTTTCACTATGTATTGCACGAACAACGCAATGTCTACAGCAACAAATGAACACTGAATTCATTCCACACGCCTTTTTTAAGTAATGGACCAATTATCTTTTTATTCCCTACATGTGACCATTGATGTACAATAACTAGATAACATTTGAAAAATGATCAGCATTTTGTGCATTGCAAAATTGAACCCCTTCTTGTTCTTATCTTGAAAAGTCTGCAAAGACCTCTTCGTTACGGGCAATGTTGCGAGTTGCAATGATGTCAATCGTCAAACCAGTCGATGGATGCTGTGCAATGAGAATTCAATGGTGGTTAGCGAATGGAAGAAATGCTATGTAACACGATTCCATATTTAGTAGAAACGTACCTTCAACAAGTCCTCAGCGGATAATTTTTTGAGCGATTGATTTGCACTGTTATATTCAGACCACTGGTATTTGGCGTTTGAGCCTTTACTGGAACACTCCTTAGCGCCAATTTCACAATCGCTTCCTTTCTGAATATTGGAAGCAAACGAGAGTGGACAAAAGAACACTCCTGCTACTGGAGCGGCAATGCAATTTCCATCGGCAGGAACATTTGCTATTGGCACTGCGTACAATGGTGTAGTTGCAATTACGTCGCCTGCTGCAACATCACGAGTAGCAAACGCGCCTTTACCTCCATCTTGTTCCATCATGGCCTGTTTTGTGGGACAAGAACTTTGGGAACTAAGCCCCCCAAAACAAATGCCGTAATTGGTTAACCACTCTACGGAACGATGATTTGAGATAAATTGTGCAGTTCCTTCTGCATCAAGAATGCTTCTAGCCCAGGCTGTAGTGTCTGGCACGAGATCTACCAATTTTGGATTATACTCCTTCAAAGAATCTCTGACAACCGTAAAAATACTGCCTGCGTCAACAGATGGAACTTGTTTCGTTTTCCTTTCAGTTCTCTTTTTGTAGTTCTTCTTCCTTGGCTTTTCAAAGACCGTGGTCAATGGAATTGCGTCCATGATATCTCTCACAATTTTATCCGCCTTTTCATAGTCATCATTCAATGGATCCAATGGATGCAATACGCTATAGTAAATATCAGCAAACTTTTGATCCATATCATTCAAATCAATGAAAAGCTCTTCCCCCACCTCAATATTGCGCTTTGCAATGATCCCATTCTTGGTAGCTTTCGCATTACCAAAGTAAGGGTGTTGCTTCAAAAGCATTGCATGAATCGGAACATCTACGCCATTGACGCTAAGATCAATACTCTGTCCAAAAATAATATCTCCGTCTTCAAACGCTCTTGTAGTAAAGACCCCAAATCCTGAATTAGGAATAGAACTCTCTGTCAGAAACAATTCGCATCCATCACTATTGATCCCTTCGGCAGGCAACTGAAGCCCACCGCCATATGGCAATTCTGGCTTCACCAGTTGAATCCTTTTGTCAATTCGGTCTTGATAAATTTCCTGGAGAGACTTTGGTTTCGTTTCCTTTAAATACGCATAAGGATCACCAGCTGTTTTCCACGTTCCAAAGGCAAATAAACAAGAAAATCCAACCATCAATTTAAGATGCAGTAAAAAATCCTTGGTGGCTATTTTGACTCTACCTGGTTTGCCCGGATTATCACTGCGTTTCTTATGGGTCTTTGGAAAATCAACGTGTTCCTTGTTCTTTTTACGCTTCATAGCTTCGTCGTTGAAGCGCACATGTGGTTTTCCTACTGGCAAATGTGTTTTCGGGTAGTCCCTGTGTTCGTTCCCCTCTACTCTAGCAATATCTTCTGGTTTGAACTGAACATGAGGGGGTTCAGCGAAAAGGGTTTTGGGGAAATTCTTGTGTTCTTTCCCCTCAACTCTGGCAATATCTTTTGAGTTAAAGTGGACATGTTGTTTTTCTGGTATGGGAGTCTTAGGATAATCCTTGTGCTTCCCTTCGGCTCTAGCGATGTCTTCTGGTTTAAAGTTGACATGCTGCGCTCCTTTGACCGGTGATGTTGTCATCTTGATTTTTCTGCAGTCTTATTGATAGTAGATAGGTAGTATGTTGCGTATTTACGCAGTAGACTGGTGTACGTTTGGATATTATATCGTATGAACTACTTTTACAATCGTGACACAAAAGAACAAAATCAACAATCAAACACAAAACACAATCAACGGTCAACGGTCAACAACGGTACGAACTTCAACTTGTTTGTTGTTTTACATGGGAAACTGTAGAACTGCCCCCCCTAAACTTTGTTTACCCCCCCCCTCAGATCTAAGCTTGAGCCAAAATAGTTGCCACTATTATTTTTTTAGATATTTTGAGCAGATTTTGAGCTCATATTTTCGAATTTGATGAGTGAGTGAGTCAGTCGGTTTTAGTCGGTGTTTTGTTTTGACAACGTTCAAAGTAGATGTCGAAAAAGATGAAGCAACGGCAACGGAAGAACACCTTCCCTAGAGTCCCGATGAAGACGCTATTGTATAACAAAACCAAACAAAGACTTTGACCAACCCAGCATTGTATTTGGCAAAAAGAAGAAGAAGAAACAGAAGCAAAAAATGAAATCCTTCCACGTGATTTATATGACACTTTTCTCCGCTGTGTCTGGCTTTGTGGCTCCGACGATTCCATCTTCATCGATGCCAATGACAACGGCGAGATCGAACATATTCGTCGTCGGATCTACCACTGAAGCCCTATCTACCGAGGAAATTGCCACCATCGTCGAATCGAAGTGCGATTCCGGGGGTAGCATCCTCGACGAAAATGCTATGCTGGCCTCCCAGAACTTTCCCGTCTCCCCTCAAACGCTCGTGGAAAAGGCTAAGGCTGCCCTGATCAAGGATTCGGGGGTTCTGGATCCGTCCCTGTGGGCGGAAAACTTTGAGTTTTGTGCCCCCTACGTCGGGCCCTTGTCGAAGGCCGAATTCCTGGACGCCGCTGACGGCTTTGGGATCTACGAGGCCTTTCCTGATTTTGACAACCGGTACTTTGGGTTTACCGTCGATCCGATTGAGGCAGGGCGTGTCTGGTTCATGACCCGGCTCCGTGCCACCAACGATGGAGTCGGATTGTTTGGAAAAAAGGAACCTTCCAACAAAACCGTCGTTCTGCCACCGCAGATGTATTCCTTCCTCTTTGATGGAGACGGCTTGATCCGAGAGCTCACCGTCGGATATCCTGTCGATCGGCGACAGGGTACCACCGGAGGACTGGGTGGCATGTTTGGGGTGTTTTACGGAATCGGACAGCCACTGCCCATTCCAGAGGGCAAGCCCTACCAATTGTCGCGTCGGTTCCGGCTCTTTACCAAACTAGGAAGTCTCGCCGGTCGGCTGACGAACAAGAACAAGGAATAAATAATTACTGTACAAACGAATTCAGAAAGAATCAATAACTACAAATGAATACAGAAAGATAGAGAACAAAATCGTTTTTACTAGCAAAATTTGATAAGAAAATTACCCCAAAATTTATGAATCATCATTCTATTTTCACCGACTCGGCGACCGGCGACTCATTCGTTCTTCCTCTCGTTGTTCTGGTTGTTTGTTATTTCATCGTCTCTGCCATACTAGAGCAGTTCTTTCGGCATGCGCCCTGCTAGCCTGCTCCATCCAAAACCCTTCCGGGCCTTTGTCTGGGTTGTTCGGGTGAGAACCGCAGGTCGCAGGAGACCGCAGGGGTTCTTCGATTTCCGCCGACATACTACTTCTTTCCTTTCCTTTCCTTTCCTTTCTGATACCATTTTGAACTTTTAGACCGTTGCGCCTGCTGGAGTCCTGCTGGCGTAATGAAAGTCGTATTACGAAGATTCTAGCGAGAGATGTGTTCTCCGAGGTTCCCCCACACAAGAATACAAAAAGACAAAAAGAATTGATGGCTTCACCTTCTCAATCATTCTTTACACTTGTACATATCACATTTCAAAACTAATTGCAGTTGAAGCACGAGCAACCATCTTTACCACTGATGAAACAGATTCAATCTAGATTTTGACTTTTTTACACGCTGATAACTAAGAATCAAAGGTCACTACGAACCTGCTTTGCACGATACTGAACAAAACGCGGCGAAACTAATTTTCTCGCAAAAGACACCGTGAGTAAAATCGGAGCGTCAGCAACAGCACAGTTTCAGTTCAAACTCTGTGCTGGCAAACCTTCTCTCTGATTCCAACTGCCACTCATACTCACTAACTCGTTCGATCTGGCTGGCCCACCACCCTTTTCTCACCTTTCCAACTCAGTAAAGATTCCCTGGTACAGTCACACCCTGTCACATCATTCCACCAAGAATCCCAATACATCCTAGTCTATAAAAATATCTAGTGCCCAATCGACAGCCAGTATGAAACAACAAGTCACCATGATCAAATTTGAAAAACATTATTTCTTCAAAGCACAACGGTATCGTTGCCTCTTGCTTTTCTCCCTCCTACTGATATGCCACAATCACATGCGCGTGAGTGCCGATCAAAGATTTAACAAGCGCAGATACAACGCATACAGTGCCAGAAAACAAACATGGATATCTCCAAGAGGAGGAGGAGCCGTCGATCGCTACAGAGACGTGTTGCAAATCGCCCAACGCAAAACCAAAACCATGACCAAGAAAAGAGATACTAGAAGAGATTCTTCTTCATTGAAAGTTTCCATGTTTTCTCCATCTCATCCATTTGCTATTTCTGATTTATATGATTCTGCAACAATACCAGATTCAGACTACAGCCAGCAGGAAGAGAACCAAAATCAGAATCAAGAACATTATATCAAGGAGGGTACAGATGATGGTCGCGAAATACGATCATCGCTGCCATACATTTTGACGCGAAAGGAAAACGATGCAAATAATAAAGAATCCAAAGGCAATGCACCCCAGCCGAAAAGCGGATACCCTGTTATATATCGCTACTTCGGTCGTAGCCGTGCTCGATCGATTCAATCTGACTCCATACCCTTCATCATCCTTGGACCCAGTGCTGACCATTGGAAGACTGTTGGAAAGATCCTTGCCTCGAGAGGATTCAATGTTATGGTATGTGAGAGATCGAAGGAACAGAAGAAGAGAAGCCAAGTTGGAAAATGGTTGGCTGGCAAGCGATCGGAGCAAAGTGATAATTTCGAGGAGGAAGATACGGAAGGCGAAGAATTAACTAATGCTGTCTTGGATGCTCTCAAATGGCAAAAGGCAGTGTTAGTAGGATGCGACAAAGAATCCGTCTTGGCAATGAATGCAGCTTTGAGACTCGC
>Ga0306864_1001066_pt1 | contig 11591 bp, 10 predicted proteins | sample AntRauTorckE5430_FD_190448 | JGI IMG/M metagenome (GOLD analysis project Ga0306864, IMG submission 190448) | Saline lake microbial communities from Rauer Islands, Antarctica - Metagenome Torckler E5 #430 (v2) (version 2) | ecosystem: Environmental > Aquatic > Non-marine Saline and Alkaline >...
GAAGATGGTAATACGTCCGGGGGGAAGAAAACAGAGACTGATGGGAGTACGGATGGGGTTATGGGGCATATGGCGAGTGCCACCGTTGCAGCTTTCCTGCAACTGGCAGTGAGGACTGGTGAGTTGTTCTAAAGGTTTGAGTGCAATGCGATTATCACAAATTCACTCAGATGTAGTCCTGCGGTATCATCTGGTATCATCACGAATTTCAATTCTTTGCACACTTGCTTCTTTTCTTGTCTCTTGCTCATAAGGCCATTTTTCCCTTGTCAATACATCGTAGCAATGATGGCAGTCACAAGTGTGTTCGTCACCAGATGGAAAATCACATCGATACCAGTAATCCTGTTCCTTCTCTTTACAGCCTTACAAATCTATCGTGCAGGAAAGAAAGCCGAAAATTTAGGTGCACAATCTCCCATTTCAACTTTTGACATCGCGTCACCCATTCTCGTCGCAGTAGGAGTCTTTACGATGTGTTTTGCTAAATCAACCGTATACAGTGAAACCCCGGGAGAATGGAGTAAATTGTTTTGGATGGGTGAAGTATTAATCATGACAATGTTTTGCTTGAACACTGTCGCTTCCAAGGAGGCTGGTACGACATTACGCCCGACGTTGGGATTAGGGATAGGATTTTACATTTTTTTCGGATTGATTGCATTGTACATTCGAGGAAAGGGCTGGAGATATATTACTTGTTTAGCCATTGAATTAGGATGTGCATTGACGGCTGTTCTTGTGTTTCCAATCATGGAAATGATCATGGATACGTTGGTAGATGAAAAGATGCGAAAGGTCGGAGAGAGAGTCAGGCTTTATTCGAAAGTTATGGAGGACAATTATAAAAAACAATTGAAGGAGATGGAAAAGAAGCTTGCAAGAGGTGCTGTAGGGTCATCAGGTTCAACTGCGAAGGCGGGAGTGAAACATGACGAGTTGGATTAAAAGTGTGTAAATGATCGATAAACAGAGGGGTATTTTATTTTGTTCTTTTACAACTGCAACTAGCAGCCATCCACCCAGAATGATTATGGCCACTTCGTTTGATGGAAATCAGCGCAGTCTAGCTAGTTCTGCATATTGTTGGTGCCTGTATAGGAATGAGTTGAAAACAAGCAGGTAGCAAACAATAGCAATGATAGGTGTGATCACGGATGTGTTATTACCATGAAAATTGTCTGCTACAGCTACTATTATTTGTTGAGCGTCTTACAGTCGAACTGGTGAATAGAATAATTTTGGGAGATTGTTGAGGTTGCTGTTAGGCAGTGGTGCTACCTTACTACTGTTGTTGTACCATTCTGTAGCTGTAGAGGAGAGATTGAATTTTTGAAAAGATAACCCCTACCCGGCGAGGATTCGATGGAGTGCGAAGCAGTGAGACGACCATCAAGAATAAACCTTTTTAACTTGTAAATGAATAGCTATGAATAGATATCGTACCTACTCCAGAGATAGGCGCTAGCACAATTCCAGCAAGAAGGAAGTACACTGAAAACATACAATAGTCCAGGTACCAAAGCAAAGCCACACCATCTTCACTTTTGCAGCCTACTTCGATCAAGACTGAACAATGCACAGAATACAAGGATTATGCTATATTTTGCTTGCGCTAGTGGCTGCATCAGCAGGATCTAGTTTCTCCTCTAGAAAGCTTTCCTCGTCGAGAGCATCAATATCCATACCAACGGTGCGAGGAGGTGATCAACCAAAGAAGCGTAAAAAGAAACACAAGAGCAAATCAAAAAGTAAGAGGATCAAAAGTAGCAGTGAAATTAGTAAATCCATCAGCGATGATCCTGCAAAGATGATGGGAGACGCAATCCGGTAAGTAAGATTTGCCAATTGCCACAATAGTAGACTTTTGGAACCACTCAATAATTCAGAATTCAGAAGCATTTGATATATCTGACACATTTTCGCAGAGCCAGATCATCCGAGCTATTGGAGGACGACTTGACAAATCCTAGAAATACAAATAATGGTAGCACCATGTTTGCATCCCTTTCATACGCTATTGGGACGTCAGATCAGCAACATATGGACGACGGCGGAGGAGTTGAACCTCCAGCTTCTGCTGTGATTGCAAATTATTTTCTAAAATCTCATGGGGGAGTGCATGGCATCCAATCACTAACTTCTCTATTTGCTGTATTATTTGGAATGGGCACCTATTTCACTCCGTCAGCCAATCTTGGTTTAAAAGTGAGATTAATGCAGAGAACCTTGATTTGTGCACTGGCAAAACATTTGAGTGGATTCTTGGGGGCCGCCACAATGAGCGCTGGGAGCATACCTGAGATCGGATGGAGGCAGACAAGAATTAGAATTGAAAGCTTAGCATTAGATCCTGTGGCACAGTATTTATTTTATTGTGCTTTGTTGATAGTTTGGTCAAATGGGGCAGTCGCGACAAGTGGTAGTACTGTCCCTATTGGAGGAACGAATACTGCTGCGACAGCAATTGCAGTAATCTTCCCGTGGTGGTTGAAAGATAATAAATGGAGGCCGCTGTGCCTGACGTGTATTTTGGCTCCCATCCTGGTGAGAGAAGTGGTGTCTACGCTGTGGGTCGTAGCTGATGTGCTGGTACTCTATCACTCTGCAAAGTCATCAGATTCTAGTCCTGCCATTTTATCAGCTGGGAAAGTTTTATTGGATGCGACTATGAGCCTTCTCCTCACACCAAAGACGTGGCGAAACGCAAATGCACAAGAGAGACAAAAGTTATTGGCAAAACTGGTTGGCAAGACATCGTTGGGTTTTGAAGTAGGCACTTGTCTAATATTGATCTATGATGCAATGAGAGGATTTCTCGATTTCTCTGTAGCCCCTGTCGTTTCTCGCCCGAGTGTATTTGCGGTTGCAAAAAGAATCGTGTGTGCTAGGTTGATGGTGAACTTCATGTTGGTACGAAGGAAAAAAGTGCTAACGTTGCTAACAGACATTCGTGGTGGTGCTTCTCAAGTTCCCGGAAAAGTGTTGGACTGTTTATTAGAGCCCTCAAAAGCAATGGGTTTTGAAACAAACGTCGATGCTAATAGTGGATTCAAGGGCGAGCCGAAAACCTTGGCTAGTTGGGCTTCGTTGATTCTTGGCCTTTAGAAATGGCAATTTAGATTTGTAGAAGGCAAACACAATTATTCAGCTACACATATACAGTTATCCTTCTTATTTGCACTTGGCATCGCCATTCATTTCACATCGATCTCTTTTTATAGTGCATGTTGTGAATGGCGCATTGCAGTCTGGGGCAAGCTTAGCTGCTGTTGTACTCAAAATGTTGTCTTTTTCAATATTGTCAATATCCCACAAATTCTTACATGGCCACTTTGTCAAACCGTTTGTGGAATCCAGTTCATCTTGAAGAACCACTTGCAGCATTTCCAGGTCATTGCGTAACATTTTGCTTTTCAACTCCATGGATGTGGTCGACAGAGGCTCTGAAAGTGCATCTTTCAAGTAATTCTCAATTTTTTCATAGCGATCCGTTTGCCGAAAACCTCTTTTCATAGCATGGTCACCAGGTTCAGCAGTAATTATCTCTATAGCCTTGACAACTTGATGTAAAAGCATATCAGAAGATAGGTCAATATTATTAACGGAAGTGTGCATGGCAACCTGGGAAAGTCTGCAGTGAAACCGAATAATTTGTCTCATTCCGTTCGAGACTAGGTCTTTTGAACTCTTGGAATTCATTTCTATCTTTGCTCCGCTTGCTTCCATAGCCTCAACTGTTTCAGTAAGAAGAGGAGAATACATCACACGAATGATCTTGGTCCATCCATGCGATTCACCATATCCCAAAGGTGGCACATGCGTCGTTGATACAAAGTCAAACCTACGATCCAAAACACTCTCATCATTACCATAGTAGATGAGAAGAGCCTTTCTGACTATTCCATATAATTTCTCTGCCGCCTTACCACCAGTAGAAATGAATGCAATCCGCTGAAGTTTTGGATTGGCGGTGTCGGGGAGATGTTGATTGCAACGATGGACATCAGCGGATGTACAATGTTTGATTGTGTTTGTAAAGTTTTGTTCGTTTGCGAGTTCGAGGGATGGCATCATAATATGGAGGCTATTAGTAAGTGATGACGCCTTCAAAGGAGAGGGAGGGGATTGTCTCTCTCCATTTCTTTCCATCATTTCATCAGAAGTTGCGTAGAGGAGGACAAGAGCGCAAGTGGCAAAGATAGCTATTGAAGTCAATAGAATCAGGCAACCTTTGGATCCTCTTCTCTTTGACTCCCAGTTCCGCGATTTTAACGAAACTGATGGCCGAGACATGTTGAATTCAGAAAGCTTGTACTAGTGAGGATAAATACTGTGTTGGTGCGTATTGCTATTGCTAGCAAGATCTTATGGCTTATGGTGATGGATGAAACAGTAGTTCACGTTCTAAGATCTATTTAAGATGCAGGATGCAGACACGATTAATCTTCTCTTTGAATTTTTAATGGTGTCTACCATACGAACCTACAATAATTGCAATAACTACTAGAAGTCTTTATAGTGTTGAAGTTGATTTCTATAATAGGTTTTGATACTCAGACCCTGAGCAAAGATCTGCAAAGATCGTGATGATGATGTTGTTGTTGTTGAAAAAGACAAAAGATTTGTTAACCACCTTTTACCATCATGATGTCCCATAATGTTTGCACATACATACAGTATTTACTTTCTTCCTTCCGTACATTGGAATATTAGATAATAGATTTCAAACTCTTGGCTATCATTACCTTGAAAAATCAAGATATTGCATTGAACGATGCCATCTCCTAAGAAATTCATCAATGAACCGTCAGAAGCAGTATCCGAATTCATTTCAGGGCTGCTTCTCCAATATCCGAACAAGCTCCAAAAACTAGCAAACCATAACGTCATTCTATCCTCTTCCGTTACTCGTAATGGTAGTATCAACGACAAAGTATGCATTCTTTCCGGTGGAGGGAGTGGTCATGAACCATCACATGCCGGATGGATTGGCAGAGGGATGCTCACTGGCGCTATCCTTGGCGGAATTTTCGCTTCCCCCTCTGTAGCATCCATTCTAGCAGCGATCCGGGCAGTTACTCCAGATCCTTCAAATGGCGGACAAGGGAAAGGATGTCTTCTCATTGTCAAAAATTACACCGGTGACCGATTGAATTTTGGTATGGCAGCAGAGATTGCTAATGGCGAGGGGAGAAATGTTAAAATGGTAGTGGTGGCTGATGATTCTGCATTGGAACGCTCAAAAGGTGTGACCGGTGCACGTGGAGTTGCAGGGACTGTTCTTGTTCATAAAGTTGCAGGTGCAGCAGCTGAGAAAGGATATGATCTTGATCAAGTTGTCATGCTCGCACAAAATATGGCCGATGGTGTTCGTAGTCTTGGCGTTGCCTTGAACGCAGTTACAATTCCTGGCGCATCTGTTGTTAATGATCGACTTGATGATGAAACAATTGAAATTGGAATGGGAATTCATGGTGAGGCTGGACTCAAACAATCTCCTTTGAGAACTGCAGATGAACTCGCTTCTGTTATGATCAAGACGATTCTCGACTTTGGTGTAGAAGAAGGAGAGGGGAAGAATAAATCCATTGTCCCAGCCTTCAATAATGGTGATGATTTGTGTGTATTGGTCAATAATCTTGGAGGAACGAGTAACTTTGAAATGAGTATTCTTGCTAATTCGGTTGTGAAGCAATTGGAGGGTGACGAGTTTGGTAAATGTTCTGTTTCCCGTCTATACGTTGGCTCATTTATGACTTCGTTTGATATGCAAGGTGCATCTATATCAATTGTATCCTTGTCCAAATCAGGGCATCTTTGTGAGTTTCTCGACGATGATACTGATGCAATAGCTTGGCAGAAAGCAGATGTCGTACAGGGAGAACGGCCTTCAGCGATGGAACTTCCAGAAGTGGAACCACCTCAAAAGAGCGAGAGAAATTATTCGCATGTTCAAGTTGATGACTTTGACTTTGATACCGTCCAACGTATGGTCGTGGCAGCTTGCAATTCACTCATTGAATCAGAGCCTATTCTCACCAAGTATGATACTATTGTTGGAGACGGCGACTGTGGGATGACCATGGAACGCGGTGCCAAAGAGATTTTAGCAAGGCTTGATTCAAACGAATTAGGCACTTCTCCTGCTCCTTTCTTTGAATCTTTAGCAGTTGCAGTATCGGCGAGCATGGGAGGTACTTCAGGAATCCTTCTCGAAATATGCTTTCGCAAAATGAGTACATTCTTGAATGCGCAAAAGTCCATTAATTCTGAAAGCATTAAAGTAGCATTTGCACAAGGAGTTGAAGCAATTTCGTTCTATGGAGGAGCCACTGCAGGGAGCAGAACTATGCTTGATGCATTGATTCCCGCTGTTGAAGCAATGAAGGAAGGAATGAACTTTGAGGATGCTGCAAAGGCGGCTACCAATGGCGCGCAACTTACAGCGGCGATGACAAGTGCGAGCGCGGGACGGTCCAACTATCTCAGTCAGGAAAGTTTAAGCGGCACTCCTGATCCGGGCGCTATTGCTGTTGGTATCGTACTGTCAGCCATTCAAAAAGCTCGATAAGATGAATTAATTTATAAAATGAATTCCATGGCATTAGTTTTCTGCAAAGGAAAGGTTGCTTAGTCCTTGGTGAGGTCTGGCCAGAAACCTCCCCATCGAGCCTTTCGTGAGCTCGGATACATTCCTGGAGCTCCCTTCGAGCTCTGCGAACGAGTTACTTTTGACCTAACGATTCTTCCTGTCTCTACACCCTCGTCATCGGGCGCTGATCCGCAGTAATCTAAAATCACGTGCCCTTTCTTTTTTATAGGCGCTCGGACAATTCGTCCAAATGACTTGCGATTGTTACCTCGTACAAGCTCAAGGCCCAACCTATCATCTTCTGCATTCAGAAACTTTTCTTCGATTTCTCTAGCACTATCTAGAAAGGACTTTGAGTCTTCTTGTCCGATTTTTCTCTTAGTGTCTTTTCCTGCAGCCAGTGATTGTTTGAGAAGATCTACAATGTTTGTTTCGCTGAAGGGATTATTTGCCTCGTAGTCTGCTAGCTGTCCGCTTGAGTCTGTTAATCTCTTTTGTACTACAAGATAAGAAAATTTCTCGCCTTGCTTTCTTCGGGTATTTCCAGGCATACCATGAACAAAACTACAAAATGCTGTGTCAAACACATCAGTCTCTTCAGCAGAAAAATGCTTGTCATCTTCGTTGTCAAGATCGATTTCCTCGTATTCGTCTGCCTCGGTATCATCATCTTCGTCATCAACATCGTCTTCATTGATTTTTTTCCTGAAAAAGTTTTTTTGATGTCTCACCATTGGACAAGTTCCATGGTGCGTACAAGGTGCGATGATGTGACATTCTTCTTCGCCATCCACATTTTCTTTATTATCCGGAGGACAAACATCTAATAGCATACTACGAATTGATCTCAACGCGTTGAATCCATCTGGGGTACCGGGTTCGATAAATATGGCGACGCCCCCCGGTTCTAGTTTCTCCCAAACGATAGCTGACAAAGAAAGACTCGCAGCAACACTCGGTACTTCGTGTAACGTATAAGAGCAAAGTGCCAAATCGAAAGTTCCTCCTGATTTCGCAGCATCATCTCTGCCTGTAGATACGATGCTATTCCCAAAAGTCAACCTAGTGGTTGGTCGTCTATTTGGGGTGAGCGTCTGTCTTTCTAGCACGGTTGACAGCATAATATTTGACGCATCTCTCATGCTTTGAGAAGGATCAATACCATGGAGCCATTCAACCCCCTTGTACGTTCCTCCATCTTTGCTTTCACTTTTTTGTTCATTTAAAAAGTCAAGTGCTGCAGCAGATGCTGAACCGGCGCCAATGCCCACATCCAAGATTCGTTTGGGTTGAAATACTTCCTTACCTAATAAACTCTGAGTTTCAGCTAGAATTCTACGAGTGATGCTGTAGTTTGGAACTAGTCTATATTTCAGTGAGCATATCGAATGCTCTGGACTATAGAATACAGGGTTGATTGACCCGTCTCTTCCCCCTTGTTTCTTAGCTGCGATAGAACTTCCAGAGTGACCAGAACCATTCACCATTTTACGTCTTTCTCTCTCCCTCAAGTCAGAGAGTGATAGATGATTTGCAACAATTCGGTCATTGGTCCTCCTAAGCTGTTTCGGTGTCCTTTCGGAAGCTTTTATAATCTTGGCTTGTGTTTCTAATATATAAGGCGGTGGTGGAATTGGAGAGGATCTCCATAGAGCTCGAGATGGGTATACTAATAAATTATGCCAAGGGAGAGGATTTCTTTCGTCGTGTTCAATATCTTGAAAAGTTGCCTCTTCCTTCATTTCTGCAAGTCGTATTGCTAGCATATCAGCAGGATCTGCATCAGAATCTTCGTTTGTCAATCGTATTGCTTTTCTTTGTTTTCTGGAGAGGCTGTATGTTCCACTTTGATTATCATGCTGAGGATCGGTTGAAAATAGTCTACATTTCTTTTTCTGTTCATTCATCGCCGTTCTCCTGAAACATCTAAAGTCTCGATTGCGAAGAGAATGACAAGATTTGAGAAAGTGCATGTTGTGTGTTTTCTACCTGCTGGTTCTTTTGATTCAAGCCACTGCTACTCAAATGAAAACTTATATGGATGGTAAGTACGTTGGTTGACTACTACCTACTACTGACTACTACTACTGTGTGTTTCTTTGTGAACTTCAAACGTCGAACCTCTCCTTTCTTTCACCGTAATTATCTTCAAACTGAGTCCACCACCCCCATCCATTTTGGTTTCGGTTTTGGCGCCAGCTTAGAAATGCCTGAAAAGGCCTTCTACCTATGTTCATTTTTGACCATTTTTCATTTTTGACACATCGCACGTCATACTTTCTACTATGATACTATCTACCAGTGCATATTGAACATAATATTGCTTCACTGCGTCGTGCAGAAGAAGAATCTACTATTTCAGGATCTCTAGCTTTTGATAATAACATTTCGGGATGCTGTGCAATCCCAAATGTTTTGCCAGAGGATTTTGTTTCAACGAGCTTGGAGGGAGCACGTTCTAATTTGGATTATTTAGGTTTGGAGCTTCAGAAAAGACGGAGCGAAGCTTTAGAAAGTAATCAAGAGCATCTTCTAGCGCGGCAGCTAGAGCAGATTTTCGTGAACTTGTTGACAGGGATGGGGGTCGAAGAGATGTTAAGTTTCAGCTTGATCGATTTCCATTCATTGCTCCAGGTCTTGTATACAACCCAGTTGTATATCCACTTGTGAGGGAACTGCTTGGTGGTGGTGAAGTAAATTTACTCTATGTGGGGTCATGTGGGCTTTGCCGCAGCCTAAACCAAAAAAAGCTCCTGTCGACTCTGTATCTCAAAAGTGGCACGGAGACGGGGGTCACCTTTTTTCTCATGCTCATCTTCCACCGCATTGTATCAATGTCTTCTATCATCTAGTGGATCTTCATAGTGAAAATGGCCCTACTGAAGTAATGCCAGGATCCCATTACCTGGAAAAATTGAATGATCCGACTACATCCAAATTTGGACTATGCTATGATGCAGGTAGTGCAATTTTGTTTGACTATAGAACTGAATCATCGAGGTAGAGCGAACCTTACCTCAGAACCAAGACCAGTCTCATACTTGGCCTATGCCAAACCTTTTTTTCGTGACGCTGGAAATATACGTTCTAGGCATAGTCTCATTTCACAGTCACCTAACAGCAGACAATCGCTTGTTTGGGTTGCACGGATATTAAGCAGTGATCCAGTACTAATGGGTGAAGGATTGATTGTGAGCATAATCAGAAATCGGATCAGAATTCTAGAAATGTGGATGAAAAAGTCATAACCAATGCAAATCTCGGATCTGGTGAAAGATGGATCTTATTTAAAGTTAACATAAAACTACCTGGTTGCAGTGAACCAAAGGTGAATGCAGTTCACCATGGAGATATTGCATCAGAGGTTGCCACTCAATTTTGCAGAGCAAATGAGATAACTGATGACTTCGTAGCAATGCTGACAAAAAGCATTCAGAACCAAATGGATTCTAGTTTACGAGAAGGAACTTCATAAAATGAATGATGAAGATAGAAAACCGGAAAAGTAGTAGTGTGAGGAACTGTCTAGACGTTAAATTTATAAATAACTAAAACTAGCTAAACCTACAATGTACTTTTATGTGTGACTTTTCACCAGCATTTTCCGGGACTCTTGAATCTTGAAGTGCACGCACAGCGCACACAGGCGCACAGCAGTAACCGAAAGTTTCATTCAACAGCAAGAAATTGGTTGTTCCTAATTGAATTGTGATTGTGGAATTTAACCCAGCAACTGTCACACGTCAATAATACTCATTTTACCGCGATATCGACTTATCATGTCAGGCAGGAAGACACGCTCCTCTGGACGGCAGGGCAACTCAATACAAGCGGGAACGGGAAGTTCGACAAAGTTCTTCCCTTCTCTTCGAAGTTTGCTCTATAACAAAAAATGGAATGATGCAATAGAGAGAGTGTCGTCCCATCCAAGCGAAGCTGCGGTAGAAGATAAGATGGGAGATCTTCCACTACATGAAGTATGTCACCTAGGGGCACCATTTCAAGTCATTCAGAAGTTGGTTCACGCTAATAAATCAGCGCTTGAGAAGAAGGGTTTCTGCGGAAGGCTGCCATTGCACTATGCTGCTTACAGTAAGCCCTCCGTCAATGTTATCAAGCTACTACTACAGCATTATCCAGCTGGATCCCAGAAGATAGATATGGATGGTCGCTTGCCTCTACACCTTGCGGTGGTGAGGAATGCGCCAAAACAAAGTATACAAGCTTTGATAGAGGCGCATCCCAAAGCGCTTGTCACGGCTAATGCTTTCGGAAATACTCCCGTTATGCTTGCAAGAAACGAACACGTAGCAGCAATATTGGAGGAAGAAGCTAATCGTCCAAGAGGGATAAAGAAGAAGATGCAAATCGAGAAAAAACTCCTACATGATGTATGGAATCCTACCAACAAGCGAAATCCTGTTGATCGAAAGAAGGGGACTAGCCATGTAGGAAGGAAATTACGACGCGTCGATGGTAACATCAAAGCCCCTTCTGTTAGAAGGGATCGCGCGTCAACCAAAAAACATTCTTCCCGTCCTGTCAAATCCATCTCTTCTCATGATTCCCCACGATCTCCGATTGGAGTTATGAGTGAAGGAACAAGAGAAGGCATCCCTCAGCCAAAACAGGGATCTGGTAATTTCGGGGGTAAGCTTACAATGAATCGCGATCGTACACGACAAGGCATCCCTGCGCCAGAAAAGGGTTCTGGTAATTACGGAGGAAAGAATGTAATGAATCACCATCGTAGAACGCATCTGCCATCTCCAACTCGATTGCATGCAAAGCCTGTGCCTCCTGCTATTGCAGAAGAGTAGAAATTCTGACTATTGTTTATGTTACTTGTCAATTTTAGAGCGATAATTTTATAATTTTATAAATTGAGGATTCTCATTGAAATCAATGTCTAATCAAAGAATTCATTTCTTTTGAATTGAAAGCTAAGTTTCTACCCTACGTAGTTGCCCTGATTTCATTCAACCTCTTTCAAAGG
>Ga0306864_1001067_pt1 | contig 11579 bp, 10 predicted proteins | sample AntRauTorckE5430_FD_190448 | JGI IMG/M metagenome (GOLD analysis project Ga0306864, IMG submission 190448) | Saline lake microbial communities from Rauer Islands, Antarctica - Metagenome Torckler E5 #430 (v2) (version 2) | ecosystem: Environmental > Aquatic > Non-marine Saline and Alkaline >...
GTATCTCGCTCTTCGTCCACCGCTATTCAAAATCGTCGCCCAACATACCCGCCAACATATCTTTGAAGGTATATTTTTTATTAACAAACTCTCTTCCGATAACATTGAATTCTACCAAACCGTGTAATACCAACTCCATAAACAAATGCTTATGCGTGTCCGCAATACCGTTTAAACGGACAAATTTTTCCAAACCTGCCACTTTGGAGAGTTGAATTTTATAATTTTCGTCCGAATCATCGTTCAGTAAATCAACCGTATTGCCAGCCGAAAAATACATTCGAATCGTGCCGTAAGGATCACGTTCTTCGTCTTGTTTTTTCCTGCGAGTCATTTGCTCTGGGCTCGGAAAATAATGTAGAAATAACTTCTTCGTTGCGGCACTCATCAAGCGTAAAGCAACATTATAAGGACCTTCTTGCTCCCCTTCGTAAACCAATTCTACCTTTCCAGTAATAGCAGGAATTACACCCCAAAAATCAGTGATACGAGCGGTTGTAGCTTTTTCGTTATTAATTAACATTCGACGTTCAGCAGCCGAAACTAAGTTTTCGTAACCAGCAATTGACAAACGAGCCGAAACACCCGATTTCTCATCAATATACTCCGACTCTCTCGCCTCGAAACTGATCGTTTCCAACAAATCTTTCAACAATTCTGGCACTTCAATCGCAGTTTCCTGGGCTTCCGCCAAATCTGCTTCCTGTGCCGTAATCGCTTTCGCAATCTCAATTGTGCGAGGATAATGCGTCAAAATCTGACTTTCGATTCTATCCTTCAAAGGCGTAATAATGCTACCTCGATTCGTATAATCTTCAGGGTTTGCCGTGAATAAAAACTGTACATCTAATGGCAAACGCAACTTGAAGCCACGAATTTGAATATCGCCTTCTTGCAACATATTGAACAATGCCACTTGAATACGAGCTTGTAAATCGGGCAACTCATTAATTACAAAAATCGAACGATGCGACCGAGGAATCAAACCAAAATGAATAACTCGTTCATCAGAATATGGCAATTTCAACGTTGCTGCCTTAATTGGATCAACATCACCAATTAAATCCGCTACTGAAACATCTGGCGTTGCCAATTTTTCCACGTAACGAGTATTGCGATGCACCCAACTTACAGGCGTTTCGTCACCTTTTTCTGCAATCAAATCAATCGCAAAACGAGAAAGCGGCTGCATCGGATCGTCATTCAACTCGCTACCTGCCACAATCGGCATATATTCATCCAACAAATCAACCATCAAACGAGCCAAACGAGTTTTTGCCTGACCACGCAAACCCAACATCAGCACACTGTGTCGAGATAAAATTGCCCGTTCTAAATCTGGAATTACGGTATCTTCAAAACCTAAAATCCCCGTAAAAACAGTATCCTTCACCTGCAATCTTTTAATCAAATTTTCTCTTAATTCGTCTTTAATCGAACGAGGTTTGTACCCCGAAGCCTTTAATTCACCTAACGTTGTAATATTTTCCATGTATGATTTTTCGTATTTTATTTCTAATCTAAAAACTAAAAAATTTCGTCACACCGACGCAAGTCGGTATCTCCCAAACCATAAAAACTTCATCTTTAAAAAGTTCCTATTTAATTTTGGTTGAAGTGTCATTTTGCAACTTTTTTAAAACAGTAGGATTTTAATAATGTTTTTGAATGGTGGAATTAACATGAAAGTTTGGGAATGTAAGCAGCGTCTTTCATTAAAAAAAGTCTCCTTATAAAACGAAATCAAAATAAATAATTAAACTTATGATGGTATCAAACTTATTTTCATTCTTCATTTTTACTATAATAATTAACAATCTCCAGGACCTCACGAAACAGAAACCCATCAAAACCTGTTACCTTTGCTGAAATTATAATATAAGGGTCGGACACTTTCAAAGCGTCCGACCCTTTGAAAATGAAAAAAATGGCAAAAATAGCAATAGACTTACAATCGGGAACAGCGATTCAGCATAGTGATATTATCATCGGAATAGATTTGGGGACGACGAATAGTTTGGTCGCTTATGTGAAAGATGGGGAAGCAATAACGGTGCGAGATGCAGATGGAACAAATGCGCTTGTACCTTCGATTTTACATTTCAAAAGTGATAATTCGATTTTAGTTGGAAATGCAGCACGAGAAAAATTGATTGAAGAACCGCAGAATACGATTTTTTCGGTGAAGCGATTGATGGGAAAATCTTATAAGGATGTTGCTAATTTCGAGGACTTTTTTAGTTATAAAATCATTGATGAAGATGCGGATAAATTGGTCAAAATTCGGGTGCAAGACCGTTTTTATACCCCAATTGAATTGTCCTCTTATATTTTGGAAGAGCTAAAAAGACGGATTGAAAAAACGTTGGGTGCGAAGGTTAGCAAGGCGGTGATTACCGTTCCAGCTTACTTTAATGATGCACAACGTCAGGCGACTCGGGACGCAGGAAAGTTGGCAGGTTTGGACGTTTTGCGAATTGTGAACGAACCGACGGCAGCGAGTTTGGCGTATGGCATTGGGCTTGACCCAGAGGAAAGTAAAACGATTGCGGTCTATGATTTGGGCGGTGGAACGTTCGATATTTCTATTTTGCAAATCGAAAATGGCATTTTTGAAGTCCTTTCTACGAACGGCGATACATTTTTGGGTGGCGATGATTTTGACCGTGCAATTGTGAATTTTTGGTTGGAAAATCACGGTATTGAAAAAACGATTTTGAGTAAAAATAAAACCTTTGCTCAAACGATTCGATTGGCAGCCGAAGAAGCGAAAAAAACGCTTTCGTCAAACGATTCCTTTTCGACTGAAATTGATGGAAAAACGTACGCGATTACCAATGATGAATTTGCAAATATTGCAAAACCGTTGATTGATAAAACTTTGGTTGCTTGTAAAAACTCGTTGTCCGATGCGAAGTTGAAAACGGCTGAAATTGACAATATTATCATGGTTGGCGGTTCGACTCGAATGCCTTTGGTGAAGTCGGCTGTTTCGGAGTTTTTCGGAAAAGAAGTATATGATAAGGTAAATCCTGATGAAGTTGTGGCAATGGGTGCAGCGATTCAAGCCGATATTTTGGCGGGTAATCAAAAGGATATTTTATTGATTGATATTACGCCTTTATCGTTGGGAATTGAAACAGTTGGCGGCTTGATGGACGTGATTATTCCTCGAAACTCAAAAGTGCCGATGAAAGCTGGTCGTCAATATACGACTTCGGTTGACGGACAAACGAATTTGAAAATTGCGGTGTATCAAGGTGAACGAGATTTGGTGGAACACAATCGAAAATTAGGCGAGTTTATCCTCAAAGGAATTCCGCCAATGCCGCTGAATTTGCCAAAAATCGAAATCCATTTCATCCTAAATGCTGATGGAATTTTGACGGTTCGCGCAAAGGAATTACGCTCTGGCGTAACGCAACAAGTGGAAATGAAATCGGCTTACGGTATCACCGAGGAAGAAATGGCGTTGATGCTTTTAGATTCTATCAAAAATGCGAAATCGGATATGGAAATCCGTGGATTATTAGAAGCCAAAAACGAAGCAAATAATGTCATTCGTGCAGCCGAAAAATTCTTAGTTCAAAACGCTGAAATCTTATCGGACGAAGAAAAAACAAATTCAACGGCTTTAATCGAAGCTTTGAAAATTGTCGTTGTCGGAGAAGATAAAGACTTGATTAACAAAGGAATGGACGATTTAAACGAATATACAAAACCTATGGCTCATCGAGCAATGGATGTAAATATTAAGAAAGCGATAGCTGGGGCGAATATTGGGAAAATGTAATAATGATGGTTTATAAATGATGATTAAGGGTCAGACGCTTTCGAAAGCGTCCGACCCTTTTTTGTACATCGTCATCAACAAAAAATCCAATGCTTTTGAAATAACCCAAAAAATCCTTAGATTAGCAAGTAATAAAATTCAAAAATATGGACGTATTAACGGTAACATCTGACTACGAAATCGAAAGAAGAAAACCTATTCCGAGTAAACATCATGCGATTATTCAAGCCTTAATTGGTGGATTATTATTTTCAAAATATCCTAACTATTGGGCATTACCCGAATTAAGTATTTTATTTAATGGTGAGGCAAAAGTACCTGATTTATCGATTTATGATAAAGCAGATTTTGAAAGAGAAACGGAAGAAATCAAGACGAATCAAATTCCTTTGGGTGCAATCGAAATCTTGTCACCGACTCAAAACATTAATGAATTGATTGATAAATCAGCTATTTATTTCCAAAATGGTGTAAAATCTTATTGGTTAGTTGTGCCTGTTTTGAAAACAATTTTTGTGTTTTCTTCTTTAGATGATTATGCGGCTTATCTCAAAGATGACGTTTTGATAGACGATGTTTTGGGAATTGAATTAGATTTGAAATTGATATTTTGAACCAAAAACCCACCGCAAAATAGTTGTATTTATAGTAAGTCAAAATCAATTCATAAATAATAAACCAGGTGAAAATCGTTAAAAAGGGAAAGGGTATTTTTGATATAAATATTTGTTTATCAATATTTTATAACAATAATACTAAATTTATCGAATATGACTTAAAGACTTTTATTGAAAGAAAGGTTTTTGATTGACAAGTTTATTCATACAGTCAATTTATTCATTTACAAACAAAAAAACGGCTACTTTGAATTATTCAAAGTAGCCGTTTTTACTCGTTTTTCGTCAAGTGAAGCGTCCGTAAACCTACGTTTAATTTCCCAACATCACAGGCATGACTAACATCATCACATCTTCGCCGTCAGGCTGGTCGCTCGGCAATAAAATACCTGCACGATTTGACGTGGACATTTCCAATTTTACATCGTCCGTATCCAAAATAGATAACATTTCTGCTAAGAATTTTGCATTGAAACCGATGCTTAACGGCTCGCCGTCGTAGCCACAAGGTAGCTGCTCGGTTGCTTCATTCGAAAAGTCTAAATCTTGTGCTGAAACAGTCAAACTTCCTTCTGAAATATTGAGTACGACTTGATTCGTCGTTTTATTCGCATAAATCGCAATCCGTTTTAAAGACGATTGGAAATCTTTACGATTAATCGTCAAAACGTTCGGGTTTTCCGTTGGAATGACTGCGTTATAGTCTGGATAACGGGCGTCAATCAAGCGACAAACCAAATTCACTGAACCGAAAGAGAAAAACGCATTCGCACGGTTAAATGACAAGCTCACACTGTCATTTGAAGGCAAACTATTTTTCAATAAATTCAATGCTTTTTTCGGTATAATGAAGTTTTCTTCGATACTACTTTCCAACTCTAAATACATGTATTTCACCAACTTATGTGCATCTGTCGCTACACAAGTCAATGCGGCATTGCTAACGCTAAAATAAACGCCCGTCATTGCAGGACGCAAATCATCGCTACTCGTTGCAAACAAAGTTTTGTTAATAGCATGTGTTAAAGTCGAAGCAGGAATTTCGATAGAACTCACCTCGTCAGGTTGTGGAATCGTCGGAAAATCCGCACCATCTTCACCTGCTAATTTGTATTTACCATAAGCCGAAGTAATGCCAATCGCAAAATTATCTTCATCAATTGAAAACGTAATCGGCTGCTCTGGCAAAGCCTTCAAAGTATCCAACAAAATCTTTGCAGGAATCGCCACTTGACCACTTCCACTCGCTTGAATTTCCATTTCCGTCGTAATAGAAGTTTCTAAATCCGTTGCAGCAATTTTTAAAGTATTGCCATCAATCGTAAATAAAAAATCTTCCAAAATCGGCAACACAGGATTCGAGCCAATCGCACCGCTTACTATTTGCAGTTGTTTCAACAAGTCGGCTGAAGATACACTAAATTTCATAGCTTATATTTTTTGAGTTACGGAACACTTTGAAAGCATTCGACAACTTGAATACGAATTTCAAAAGGACAAAAATACGTTTTTTATCATAAAATATATGATAAGGGAACAGGGTTTCTCATAAAAAAATTAATTGACCGAATTACACCTTTTTGTTTACTTCGGGAACTTTTTTAAATAGGATAAACGACCGAGATTTCCCGAAAAAATCGGGGTGAACTGTGGTAGTGAGAATCTACAAAATAATTTCATGTTTTGCCATAAAATTGGAATTTTCACGGCGTGAAGAATGCTATAAATCTTGTCTAAAAAGAGCAAAATTAGCTGATTTAATTTTTTGTTAGTAACTTCTTTATTAACAAAAATCAAATGTGAGCAATATCATAAATAGCAATTAGGAAAGCCAATATAACCTATTTACCTTTGCGGATATTTTTTTGATAAAAACGTGTAAAACGTTGATTTCAAATATATTGCGATACTGCAAATTGGCTACTAAAACCTATAGATTTTTTCCGAAAAATCGGAACAAACCTGAGTAGGCTGCCAACTATCTAATATCAATTTTTCAATAAAATGGGCTTATTCAAAAAAGGTCAAAAAGTATATAGCGTTGCGAATCTAAAATGTCCAAAATGTCACGAAGGTGATATGTTTCCGACACCAACCTTCTCATTCAAACAACCTTTTGATATGCACGAAAGGTGTCCTGTTTGTAATGAAGATTATTTTCCAGAGCCAGGGTTCTATTTCGGTGCGATGTTCATTTCTTACATCTGGACGGGTTTCTTTTGCTTGGGTTTTGTCGGTTTCCTGATTTTCGTTTTAGGCACGAGTATTAATACTTCTTTCGTTGCGTTAGTCGTATTTATGTCGTTGATTTTTGTTTGGATTTTTAGAGTTTCTCGCGCAATGTGGATTAACGTTTTAGTGCATTATGATGCGAATGTTTTGAAGAACCTGAGTAATAAAAAATGATGTTTTTTACACCAATCAACCAATTACTAATGCAACTGCTCAAAAGTGTTCAATAGTTATCTTTTCGTTAGAAACCGTGTCGGTTTTTAAAACCGACACGGTTTAATCGTCAAAAAATTTTGAGCAATTGCACTAATCACAAAATCAACCAATTACTAATGCAACTGCTCAAAAGTGTTCAATAGTTATCTTTTCGTTAGAAACCGTGTCGGTTTTTAAAACCGACACGGTTTAATCGTCAAAAAAATTTTGAGCAATTGCACTAATCACAAAATCAACCAATATGCTCGAGATACTACACGAAGATGCAAACTGCATCATTATTAATAAACTCGCAGGCGTACCGACTCAGCCCGATAAAACTAACGACCGTTCGGCATTAGATATCGTAACGAAATATTTGGGACGACAGGCTTTTGTGGTCAATCGTTTGGACAGACCCGCAAGTGGCGTTTTAGTATTTGCCAAAAGTTCTAATTCGGCAGCTAAATTTTCAGCCTTATTTCAATCAGATAAGATTGATAAAAAATATTGGGTTATGGTCAAAAATAAACCAAAAGAAGATAGTGGAACGTTGGAACATTATTTAAAAAAAGGGATTAAAAGCAGCAAATCGTTGGTTTTTGAAGATGATAAAAAAGGCGGTAAAAAGGCGGTTTTGAAATATGAAGTTTTGAAAAGTTTGGATAATTATCACTTATTAGAAATTCAATTACAAACTGGTCGTTTTCATCAAATTCGTTCACAATTGGCAGCCATTGGCTCACCGATAAAAGGCGATGTAAAATACGGTGCAAGACGTAGCAATACCGATCGTTCAATACATTTACACGCTCGAAATATATCGTTTATTCAACCATTTACTAATCAAGCAATTAGCATAGAAGCCGCTCCGCCGAGCGATGATGCTATTTGGAAAGCCGTTTCTGTGTAATAGATAATTTTCATTTTTTAACTTCCACAAAGCCAAAACGCTAACAAAACCGTCATACCGACGAAGACCAGTATGGCGGAAAGGCTAAGGTTCTTGACCATATAAATACTTAAATATTAGTACTTTAAAATATTTCTGAACACGTCTAATTCTCCATTAATTAATTCTTAACTTTACCACTTAAAGGAAAATAGTAGAAAAATGATTGACATAGAATTACTAAAAAAAATCAGCGAAACGCCTGGTGCACCAGGTTATGAGCAACGCATTAGAGCGTTTGTGATGGAACAAGTTTCGCCTTTCGTAGATGAAATTTCTACGGACGCAATGGGCAATGTGATTACCGTTAAGAAGGGAAAAACGGATAAAAAAGTCATGATTGCCGCTCATTTAGACGAAATTGGTTTTATCGTCAAACACATTGACGAAAACGGTTTTGTCCGCTTCCATACTTTAGGTGGTTTTGACCCCAAAACCCTTACGGCTCAACGGGTTATCATTCATGGAGAAAAGGACGTTATGGGTGTAATGGGTTGCAAACCAATTCACTTAATGTCGCCAGAAGAGCGGAATAAAGGCATGAAAATCACGGATTATTTCATTGATACTGGAATGTCGGTTGAGGAAGTTGAAAAACACATTTCGATTGGCGATTCGATTACTCGGGAGCGGGAATTAATCGTGATGGGGGACTGCGTAAATGGCAAATCTTTAGATAATCGGGTTTCGGTTTATATTCTTTTGGAACTGTTGCGAGAGTTGAAAGATACCGAAGTGCCTTATGATATTTATGGCGTGTTTTCGGTGCAAGAAGAAGTCGGAATACGAGGAGCAGAAGTAGCGGCACATCAGATAAATCCTGATTTTGGTTTTGGTTTAGATGTGACGATTGCCTTCGATATTCCAGGGGCAGCACCGCACGAAAAAGTAACTTCACTGGGCGAAGGAACGGCAATCAAAATCATGGATTCGTCCACGATTTGTGATTATAGAATGGTTCGTTTTTTGAAAAAAACGGCTACCCAACACAACATCAAATGGCAGCCTGAAATCTTGACCGGCGGCGGAACTGATACCGCAGGCGTTCAGCGAAAAGGACAAAATGGCTCAATCGCAGGTGCATTATCCATTCCGACTCGTCACATTCATCAATCTATCGAAATGTCAAATATTGCCGACATTCGGGCAACGATTGATTTATTAAAACAGGCAGTTTTGGAGATTGATACGTATGATTGGAGTTTTAAGTAAGTTGAGTTTGATTTCTATTTTAAAAGGCGATAAGTTTTTTTTGCTTATCGCCTTTTTGTTTTTTATTGTTATTTTGTCAATACATAGCCAATGCCAACGGTTATGCCATAATTATAATATCGGTATAAATAAGGAATATCCTTGATATGAGGCAATAATAAAATATCACCTGATGCTAAAAAACGACAAGATAGTTTTTTAGAGATTTTATAATTCATTCCAAAACCCAATTCTAAACCATAATTAATCGGTTGAAAAATATCGTTATCATAATTATTTTTACTATGACCTACTTGCTTTCCGTCGGTATATTGTACAATTTTTCTGTAGTTATTAACATTCCAATTCACGCTGCCTCCAAAATCAAGATATGATTTCCATTTCTCGCTTTCCGTCAAAGCATATTGAATACCAATAGGCAAATGAATAAATTGATAATGATAAACTTCTTTATAAGCATCAAAATCAAAAATAGCAGGGCGGAGTTCGGTTTTAGGTACTTTCTCCCCCATGTCTTGAAAGCCAAAACCCGTTCGCAGCGTGACCTTATCACTTAACGAATGTGTTGCATCAAAACCAAAACGATAGCCAATTTTCAGAGAGTGAATTTTCCTCATCGACTCCACGTATCTATCAGATTTATCAGTACTCGAAAGTAAATATTTGCTACCAGTCACGCCAAAATAAGGCGTGAGTGCCGTTTGAGCATTCGTTACAGCCGCAAAAAATTAACATCATAAATAAAATAATTACGTACTTCATACTTACTTATGTTTTAATTATTTGTAAATGGTTACATAATCTTCATACGTACAATCGTCACAAACTAACTGCCCGTTTAATGTAATATCATAACTACTTTTATACAAACCTTCGTGACACTTTTCCGTCGTTTCATTAAACATGATGTGGAGTGTATCTAAAGGGTTATTTTGTATTTGATAATAGAAAGTTGTAATGTATGAATTTCCACCAAACGTCTGCGTATTTAACGAAATGCTGTTAAAATCCGAAAATGTTCCAAATGAATAACTTTTTAAAGCATCCGCATCATCTTTAAAAAAGACATTTAAATCGTCCAGCTCGTATTGTTTTCCATTTCCAAAAAATAGATTTTCATCTGTACTGCTTGACTTGAATACAATATTTACAAGTAGAGATTCTCTATCCTCTAAAGCATTTCTACATTTATCGCAACTATATGCACCAAACAAAAAAAATAAGGATAAAATAATTATTAAGTTTTTCATATTTTTAAAGCTTTTCTTATAATACGTCCGTTATCCGTTACGAAAATAATGTAATAAATTCCAGATTGAAAATTAGAAGAATCAATATTCAAATTGATTATACTTTCATAAGAAATAATTTGTTCCCTAACTATTTCACCTAAAGTGTTTTGTATAAATAAAACTCCTTTTCCAAAGTCACAATTTGATTGAATTTCAAGAATTAAATTTTCTCTAAATGGATTTGGTTTTAGTATTAAATCCTCCAAACATCCAAAATTCACTTTATCTACAATATCAACTATTGGTATTTCATCATCGTCAGATATTGGAACTTCTCGTGAGGTAATAGAACTACAAGGTAATATTTTTGCTTCAAATGAAGCCGAAGATACATCTACATTTATTTCAGTTTCAGGTGAAAATATAATCGCCTCTCCTGCTTGAAAAACTCCAACTTCACCATCATTCATATTGATATTTGTATATAGTTTTAATGCTCCTGTTGCAAAACCTGTTGCTCTAATTTCAGCACCATGTTGATAACTTGCATTTACATAAAAACTTGTATTTGAAGAAATAGCACTTCCTATACGATTGTAACCATTCTCAGCATAAATATTTGTCAAAAAATCTTCACTAATTTGGGATTGTGATCCTACAATTTCTTCAAGTGTTCGGGATATACTTACCGCACGTCCATATAACTTCACTTCTCTATTATCAACTACCTCAAAATCTACTACAATAGTGCCTAATTGATCACTAAAACAAGTACAAGGGTCATAAGCTATCGGAAAATCCGCATAAAAAAATTGTACAGGACTCACATCCGTTAATTTTGAATTTCTTTCAATTTCTTTAATAGAGGTTTGGTCAAGTGGCTGTGCAATCTGCTGTGTAGGATGCAATAAACCTGTTAACTCTTTATTTCCTGTTTGGTCAAATTTTAGTCTTATTATAGCATAATCATAATCAGAAGCGTTATTTCCAATATTGTGGTGTGTACCAAATATTCTAAGAATTCCTGTATATTTATTATATAATGCTAAATAGACAATAGTTGACTCTGTTTGACCACCTTGTTGTTGAGTAATTCCATCTATAATTAATTCCCATCCATCTTCTACTTCAAAGTCTTTTCCAGAGTAGGTATCTGTCCGATAAATTTCAGGAATTGCTAAGTTGGCATCATTAAAAAAAGGGGAAGGTACACTATTATCAATGGATTCTTTTCCCAAATAAAAAGGTACATACCATCTCGGCGTTCGCCAATCAAAAGTATTTACAATTGTCGAACATTCAGGGTTTGTAGCGTTTTCAGGGTTTGTAGAAAATCCCCAAGGTGT
>Ga0306864_1001068_pt1 | contig 11578 bp, 9 predicted proteins | sample AntRauTorckE5430_FD_190448 | JGI IMG/M metagenome (GOLD analysis project Ga0306864, IMG submission 190448) | Saline lake microbial communities from Rauer Islands, Antarctica - Metagenome Torckler E5 #430 (v2) (version 2) | ecosystem: Environmental > Aquatic > Non-marine Saline and Alkaline >...
TTCATCTCCTAGGCGACCATTGGTTTGATGCATACGTGCAGGCGAGGCGAGAGGACTATTGGTTTTATCATCCATATCGAATGATAGGAAGAGATGTGCGGACGTGCTAGAGAGCTCTAAAAAGTCTCCGTCGTTGACTGTCTCGATGCTCTTCAGAGCTACCGAGAAAGAAAAGAAAGAAAGAAAAGAATCAATAAATGAAGCAATCAATGATCAATGAGAATATGGATATTCTTTTGCAAGAAGGTACGATATGTTCAACGGTATGCGAACTTACTTGGAGTCGTCTCATTACTATAACGAAATATGTTCTGGGATTGCATTTTTAATACGTTTGCAAAGGCGAGTTTTGAATCTTGTGTGTGATTGAGTTGAATGTGTATGGTATTTTGTTTGTTGTTGGAAATATTTGAATATTGAAGGTGTATGTTAATGTGGAATTGTTTCTTCGTATATGACAAGGCTTAGGTGTCAGTTAACACATGAGATTGTTCTGTCTTGGTTGCTGGAATCAAACTTCACAGTAAATTTGCTTTGTGGTGTCAAGGTATATGCTTACTTTTAACCTTTGTGATTATTATATAACGTGACAGCTTGAAAAAGTGCCGGGAAAGAAAAAAGAAGAACTCTAAAGCAAGGTCAACTTTCAACTTGCACTGAATCTAGTCGTGTTTTATATTTATTCTTGTGTATGTTTCCAAAATTAGTCATTAAAAAGGGTCAGCGTTGATAAACTGGGACTCACCAAATTTCATCGCCTGGCGCCAACATAATTTTAGCATTTTGCTGTAGACTGGCACCTGGCACCTCTTCCCTTAATTTTGAAGAAATAAGGTTACAACATGCCACAGCACATTCTCATCCACACAGCAAATAAATTCGGTCAAATGTTATTTTGGATGACTTCCTTTTGAGACTGAGTGATCTGATCGAGATTTGTGTGAACCGTATGACGTATGATATGCTTCTTTGATGTGTCCACGGTCACTGTTGCATGCTGAAGAAGGAAGAATTCTGTTTTCTATGGGATGCGATGCTTGTAAAGTTTGGTGTAAGGGATGCTGAGGAGTACAAGCCTCACTATTCTCGTCAATAGAGCTTTTTCAAAAGAAGCTGCTAAATTCTCATACAACATATTTCCTGATCCGAAGTTTCATACTGTATAGGAAACATACTTCCACAAATTCGATCTCTTCATGCTAAGTAAGAAATAAGACCATAGAAGGTTACCGGTTACCATACAATGTAAACAACGGCAGAGTCTAATCTACGATATATCATAAAGAAGCTGTCAAAATTCTTTTCTTGAAACGTAATCATTCTAAAGCAGCTATTTTGGTGTAAGTCCATCCATCTGTAGTTGCTGGGAAAATATTATTGTATTTGACGGCATTGCGTGGTTCAGCCATCATGTCAGCAACAGTTTTTCGCCAGGTGTTATAATGTTCTGTCTTCTTGTGATCAGCGGGCGCATCTCCGTTTTTATAAACTTCGACTAACACAAACTTTGTTGGATCGTCTGTTTCCTGAATGACATCAAACCTTGCAATACCAGTTTCAAGTGCAGACGCTCTAGCATTCACCAGGGATGCAGTTTTGAAAGCTTCTTCCGTGCCAGGTTTCACGGTAACAAATACATGAACTTTTACCACAGAAAGGACAATATTTGAATCAGATCAATTATTGACTGAACAATTTGTAGAAGAAATTGTGAACTTACCGCATAGTAGGCAGTCTATTTTTGTGGTCATGAATCTCGGCTGAGCGAATTCCTGAATAAAGATCTAGAAAATATTTCATTTGTTTATGCGCTATTTGTCCTAAATTGCATCGTGCTGTTTCCTCACAACTCTTTTTGTTACTTACATTACATGATGTGTTCACTCCTGAAAATCGAAGACTGCCCTTCCTTACAATTAGACGGAACATCGCTAATAGATGCTAGAGTAGAGCAGAACTGTTAGGGCGTTGGTTGTGTAAGGACTGAGTCTAAGTAGTTGTGAAGAGTCTGCTGGCTAGCTGGTGAATGTCAACCGACTACTATGTGCTATGTACTACAAACTGCAAGGTATTAACTATTAAATCAAAATACAAGCTATGCCCTATGCCATTCTGCAATCTGCAATCCTTTGCATCATCCTGTCTACATTTTACGAGCATGTCGCTTTTTGTATGATCGATGTTAAAAATGAGAGTGTACTACCCAGGCATACAGTAGTAGCATCTTCCAGAATATACTGACGACTGACGTCAACCACAATGACAGAGACACCCAACAAAACAACAACGAAAACAACAAACTCTCGAACAACGAACAATGAACAATGTAGTCACTTGTCACTAGTCACCTGTAGTCACACTAAATAATACCGATAAACGCAACAAACCGCAGCATGAGACTGTACAAAGCTCTTGCCTCCATCTTCCTAGCCGCTGGAAACCTCCCAGCTTCAGCTGCATTTGGTGTATCAACTCAAATCCAGACTCAGAGTTTAAGGCTGCCAACTCAGAGTTTTTCGCCAAATCTGAAGATACACAATGCTCGTACTGTTTCTTCCACTAGAATACAACAGACACCCTTAAACGAAGATGAACCTATATCCATCAACACTGATCCTGTGTTCAATGCACAAACCACAGTAGTTTTGATTGCAGGTCAGTCACTCTTAATTGGATTTGCAGTTATTGCAGCTAAAATACTGGTGAGTATATTACCTATTTATTACTTTTGAGCTACAATCGATATAAAGCTGTGCCGTCTGATTGGCAGCTATTCTACAATTAATATCAGATCGTGTATTAAAGATGTAGGGTCACAACATGACTTCCGTCATTGGAAGCCATGGACATTGCAGAGGATCTATTTATAATTATCGCCCTGCGTTACTTTTGGAACTGTGTGAGCTTGTCGAAGAAGGACATGACAATTTACGCCTGAAAATCATCAACAAGATGGGGTATGCATTTCTCATACCCGCATAATTACTCACCCAAGCTTCTTGCATAATATTTAAACCTTCGAAGAACGTGGAAAACTTTGGATTAGGGCAAGATTTCGTGCTCGATTCATCTAGTATCCAATCTGGTGCAATGGCTACCTTGCCTTTGTTCGCTCTTGCAGCAATATTGGATCTCGTCGAAAAGTACGTTCCTGCTTTGGAAGATGTTTCAAAAGCAACGCAGCGAAGTGTCTTGGGATTGATGGGAGGAGCTAGAAAACCACTGATTGCTTTGGGAGTCAGTATTGGTCTGGGCGCTGCAGCAGGATTGGGAGAGGAAATGCTTTTCAGAGGAGTTTTGCAGTCTGAGTTAAGTCATCAAATTGGAGAGTTGTTAGCGTTGGGATCATCAGCTTTGATTTTTGGTGCGCTTCATGCGGTCACGCCACTTTATGCTCTTCTAGCTGGAGTGGCAAGTCTTTACTTTGGGGAACTTTATATTCAATACGACAACTTAGCCGTACCAATAGTGTGCCATGGACTTTATGATGTTGGGGCTTTGATGGCTGCTCATTGGAGTGTAAGTGGAATGTCCGAGGATGATAGGATAGCTCTTGCGAACTGGGAGCCTCCAGTTGGGAATCCTTAAATTATAATCAGGGCACATATCGATTAGCTGAGTTTTTTCTTTTGTAAACAAATCAACTAAAGTGGGAAGGTTAGCAAATCCATCGGTTCTGGTAGTTTCGGTAATGGGTATCATACAGGAAGTTCATAAATTAAAGAATTGTACGAGTACTTCCTCTCAGTATTTTGTAATTTTTTTCTATTTTAATATCAGCTTAGATCGGAATCAGATTTAAATACAGCGCACTACATGGATTTGACATAGTACCATTTTGAGGGAAATATTTACTTGTCAGCAAGAGCAGCAACTCCAGGGAGTACCTTACCCTCAAGAAGCTCAAGGGAAGCTCCTCCTCCAGTAGAGATGTGGGACATCCTGCCAGCCTTTCCAGACTGCTCGCAAGCAGCAACGGAATCTCCTCCTCCAATGATGGTGATAGCTCCTCCATCAGTAATATCAGCAAGAATGTCTACAATTCCGAAAGTTCCCTTGTTGAATTTTTCGAACTCGAATACTCCCATAGGTCCGTTCATGATAACGGTCTTGCAGTCAGCAAGGAATGCCTTTTGCTCAGCGGTAGAGTCGGGGCCGTTGTCAAGTCCCATCCATCCATCGGGGATTGCATCAGCAGCAACAATCTGAGTATTAGCATCAGGGGAGAATGCATCAGCAATAACAATGTCGGAAGGAAGAAGAACAGTCTTTCCAAGTCTCTCAGCCTTTGCAAGGACCTCCTTTGCGGTTTCAACGAAGTCGTCCTCAACAAGGGAAGTTCCTACATTAAGACCCTTGGCCTTGAGGAAGGTGAAAACCATACCTCCTCCAATGATGATCTTGTCACACTTATCAAGAAGAGCATCAAGGACAGTAATCTTGGATGAAACCTTGGATCCTCCGACAATAGCAGCCATGGGTGTCTTTCCATTGGATACAGCTCCATCAAGATACTCAAGCTCCTTAGCAAGAAGGAATCCGGATACAGCAGGGGAGAGGAACTTGGTAACACCCTCAGTGGAAGCATGTGCACGGTGAGCAGTTCCGAAAGCATCATTAACGAAAAGATCGAAGGGTTTAGCAAGCTTCTCAACGAAATCAGGGTCGTTTGCGGTCTCCTCCTTGTAGAAACGGGTGTTCTCAAGCATGATGACATCACCTTCCTTAGCATCTGCAACAATCTTTGCTACCTCATCTCCGATACAGTCGGGTGCAAGGGTAACGGTATCACCGAGAAGCTCTGACATGCGCTCAGCACAAGGTCCGAGGGAGAACTTGTCCTCAGGACCGTCCTTGGGACGTCCCAAGTGAGAGCATACAGTTACGATAGCTCCCTTCTCCTGAAGGAACTTGATGGTAGGGATGGAAGAACGAATACGGGTATCATCAGTGATGGTCTTTCCGTCAAGGGGTACGTTGACATCACAACGTACGAGAACTCTCTTTCCCTTGAGGGTATCAGCAATATCCTCGATGGACTTCTTTGCCTCAAGCTCGGTAGAGCGTACTCCAAAAGTATCTGAAAATTGTTTGAGAAAGAGATTGTCAGCGAATCGTTCGGACTTTGAGACGAAGGTACATGTCATTGCTCATGGGAGAATCATTTGCAAAAGTTTGACCGTTTACTTACTGGAAGGAGCGAAAGCAGATGCGCTGGAAGCAGCAAGAGCAAGAAGAGCAGCAGAGATAACCTTCATTTTGATACGATCTTAGTTGATATTATGGGAGTGAGAAAGATGCGAGGTGTGGAGTGTGGAAGAAAGACGCAAGACGCCCCTCCAATTGACATCGTACGTGTCGGTTTTCTCAAAAAAAACGTCAGGAGGGAAGATACGTTCATTATTCCGCGAAAGTATTTTATAAAATGGAACGAGCAGAATATGATGGGGGGAGGAGGGAGGGGGGAGGGCCAGCCGACGAGCCTATCACCTATCATCAAACTACCCACTACTACTGTTGCACATTTCACCACAGCAGGCGACAGGAAGCTTGTCGCTTTCGCTTGCAGACATTCAACTAAGGTACCATAATATCACAAACCCAATGCCACACATCAAATCGTCAAATATTGAAGAGCCAACATGGCGGTACATTGGATATTGACTTTTATGGTTGTGGTATTGTTTGCCAAAAGAGGTTCATTCCATGCCAAAAGATGTTCATTGCTTCATCATCCTAGAAAGCTAGTGCAGACGAACAACAATTGTCTACATATCTCTCGAATTATGAAAATTATATTGGTTCCCTTTGCCAATGTAAGATCTCAAGATTTAGAACAAGAGGCAGAAGATGACTACCTAGCAGAAATCCTCGCTGAAGAGCAACGCGAAGCTGCCGAACTTGAAAAGCTAGAAACAGAAATGAGGGAACTTGAAGAACTCAAAGCGCAGCAACAACAAATGCATCAAACTCAGCAAGCGAATAAAATGAAACCAGGGATGAAAAATAAATCGATTCCTGGTAGAGGCAATGAACACCTTGGGGAAATCGAAGAAGAACTGCGAAAAAAGGAAGCCGAGGGGGCTGAATTAAAACGTACCGAGCAGCAAGCTGAGATAGATGCAGCGGAAAAGATAAAGTCTGAGCAGATTGCACGGCAAAGAGAAGCTGTCTACCAAGCCGAATTAGACAAAATCCAAGATGAAAATGCAAGGAAGAAATTGAAACGTCAAAAGAGAAGAGACGGGCAAATTGTGAAGCGCGTGCTGAGAAACAGTGAGAACGAAAGGCACTATGCCGTTCTAGGTCTAAAATGTAAATGGGGAAAAATATCGCTGGGACCGTTTAGCTTTTGCAATGTTTCGCCGTCTGACGTCAAGCGTGCATATAGGAATATTGCTCGATCAGTTCATCCTGATAAAAACCGAGATGGGAGAGCTGATGAAGCATTTAACGCGCTTGAAAAAAGTGCAGCACTGCTCACAGATAGTTCCAAAAAGAAGGATTATGATGCGAAACTTCGGAGACAGCAAAAGGCAGCATTCAGCCAATCACTTGGCATGCTAGAAAATGCTTGGAACACATTACGAACAGTTTTTAAACTTCTTGGTCCTTTTGCTACACCAGTCGCAATTCTACTCGCTTTGATAATATAATAAAGTTCTTGTTTAGAGGAATGGCACTACGTGTACTCACTGACGAAATATGAAAAATGCATTATAGCATATTCGCGAGAATATTGAAACTGTTGTCTACGATACTCCAGCTTTCTAGAGAGAGAGCTAGCGACTAGCGACATAGAGAGATAGTACGAACAGATAGAGGAGGTACTAGGTATGATACGATACTGCTGTTGTTTCATGTTTTCTATTCTACCCCCTTTCCTTTCCCTTTTTATGCTTTTTGGATTTATCGCTAAATTGCTCAATCGACTTGAAGTAAAAGTAAAGATGTGAAGTTCGACAACTGAATTCAACGAAACCGCCAATTTGCAAAAGTCCATCACTAGATTCTTTTCTTCATTCTACACCTGCTGTCGAAGACTCTTCACGGCTCAATACAGAAACAATTGAACAACCCTGTCAACAACGTCGCGTTTCCTATTGTACTCGAGGCTGTAATTAACAAACGCTTAGGTCGTGCCAAAATTAACGTAAATTATCAAGAGAAAGTAAAAGATTAATTTAATAAGAAAATGAGAGTATTCGCCATCACAGTGACATCCACTTCTATACTTATGGCATGGACTGCCGTAGCAGCATTCACGGTAGACCACCGTGTTCGAAATACCCCCGCGCTTATGCCGAAGGTGAAAGGCTTTGGCCCGCAGGTCAGTAGCAATGATGGAGTAAAAAGGAGCATGGTCGCCAAGGAGCCAGAAGCCCCTTCCGGAAGTAATAGCGAGAAAGATTTTGACAAACTCAAGCCTAACATGTCTATCGTGAAACCTGAAGACTTAATAAAGGAAATGAACGAAGCAAGTGGTTTCAGTGAGTGGCAAGGTACTCATATTACCACCGAAGAGATGCTCAATAACGAAGAGAAAGAAGTAGATATCGATGCTATGGTACAAGAAGTCGAAGACGTAGTTGCTGACGATGCACCTGTTGTTGATCAGGTAAAAGCTAACGTAGAAGTTAGTATCGAAGAGCGCGCTGTTGAGAAGACTCAGAAGAAGGAAGATGATGTCGACTCTAACTCATCTACCGTAGACTCTGCTACCCCAGCTGCTGCTGCTGCCATCGCAGCAGCGCATAAATCCGAGGAAAGATTTGCAAACAAGCAACAACTTGCAAAGCAAAGTGTACTGTTTAGGGTTTTGAATCGAGTATTGGTAAGCATCGTGTATTTGAAATGAAAAGATCGAAGATTGATGATGTGTATTCTAATTGTTCGTTATTTCTTTTTAGAGTCCAATATTTGGGAGAGCGATCGAAAAGAATGTGCCAAAGACCACCATCAAGGGATCCTGGATTTCAGGAGCATTTATTTCATTAGTCGGGGGGCTCGATCCAATTACTTCTCTATTCGTTGCGACCGGGCTGTCCTATGTTTCCATCACACCTGGAGTTGCTGGTGGTATCGCCAGAGCAGCTGGTGAAGCTACATGGGATACAGGGCTGATTGCTCTGAAGGTAGCAAAGAACATTAGTGCTGCCTTAGGAGTTGAGACATCTCTCTCTCCAGCAGTTGAGTCAAATATTGGCGTTGCTACTCAAGAAACAGATGTTGGTGAAGATATTAAAAGTCTTGTCAGAGAAGTTGAAGAAACCGTAGCCGAGGTCGAAAGTGTTTTGCAAAGTACCACAGATGCAAGGGATGTTTGGGAAGCAGAAGAGACTGCAGAAAGATTAGCAGAGGAGGCAAGGCGTGCTGAAATTGAGTACCTTCTTGAGGAAGCACGCATTGAGAAAGAGTCACAAGAATTCGAGAAAGAGTTTCTCGCGGAAGAGGCTCGCATCGCGGAAGACGAAAAATTTGCGGAAGAGGCACGGCTCGAAGAAGAGGCAACATTAGACGAGGAAGATCGTCTAGCCGAACTAGCGCGCGTTGTAGAGGAAGAACGTATCGTGGAAGAGGCACGGCTAGTCGAGGAACAACGTCTTTCAGAAGAGACTCGTGTCTCTGAGGAAAGGCGTCTCGCAGAATATGCACAACTTGCCGAGGAACAACGTATTGCTGAGAAGACCCGTATTGGGGAAGAAAAGCGCATCGCAGAAGAAGCGCGGCTTGCTGAGGAGGTGCGCATTACCGAGGAACAAGAGCTCATTGCAGAAGAGGCACGTCTAGCCGAGGAAGCAAAACTCGCAGAGGAAGAGGATGAAATCGACGACGAAGATTGGCAAGCGTCTATCCAGTTAGCTGAAGGTCTTTCGACTGATTTCAATGGGGCAAAGGGAAATTGGGATGCAGCCCGTCAACTTGCAAAGGACCTAGTTGATGAGCCCGAGGACGAGCCTATCGATTTCAATGCACCCGGACTTTCTGACGAGAGAAGAATGGAGCTAATCGGCGACGCTGCACGAGCTGCTGTTGAAAAATTTGAAGCGGCAAAGCAGGAAGAAGAAGAATTGGAAGTTCAAGAAAAATCGAGAAGAAATGAAATGAAATCTATTTTACGAAAGGAAGGAATCAATGGTCTTGATACAGAACCTGAAGCTCAGCCCGTGAGCCAACAAGAAAATACCGAGGTTCTGAATTACGAAAAGATGACTGTAGTATTGTTGAAAGATGCACTTCGAAACAGAGGACTGAAGATGAGTGGAAGAAAGGCTGAGCTCATCGCAAGGTTGCGTGCTGACGATGCTTAAAGTGTCATTCTGGGGAGATGCAAATGAAACGATTTTGTGCAGGAATTTTATATAATAGATAATCAATCTTCAAAAACGTGTTAAGTGTTCGTCTAATAATTAGCATGCTTTCAGAATGGGACCAATAAAGGATTTAGCTTTTGCACCAGTAATCTATTGTGCATGAGGAGCAAGACATCAACCATACAAGTAGGCACGTAGTACCGGCAACATATCTGTGTGCGAGACCTGCCCCTCCTTCACCATGGACGAATAGATTCCACTCTCCGGTGGAAGCAATTTACCAGTAACGAGCCCTACTACCCCCGAATAGTTTAACTAGGTAGTACCATCACCTACTAAATTACTACGCGCGAGATCTATCTACCTTCACCAGACCAGCAATTTGATTGCAGTAATTTGTGACATCAGAAAGAAAAATCTTTGTCTCTTCTCCATTCACCAATGGAAACAATTCGCCAGTGATTAAGTACAAAACGCCGTACATTTTCCATGCCTCTTGGGTAATACAATATGTACTTGTTCTAAAATGTGTTTTCAAAATATGAATTATTTACAGCTCGTTTTTGCTTGCATCGCGCTTCTTTCCAGCCTGTTCTTCTTGCTTGAGCACTTCAGCATCAGTATCAGGATGGTAATCAAAATCTAACGCTTTATGTCCCTCCTTATCCTTGATGGATTCATCGGCACCATTCTTTATCAAGAGTGTCACCATTCTATTATGGTTGTCAAGAGCCTCGCGAATGATGGGACCAGTTCCACCATCGTCAACAGCTTCTCCTTTGCTCTCAATTTCTGATTCCTTCACAAATTGATGGTATCTTTCCCAAAGAGTCTCAACTTGATTCTTTCCATTGTAAGCAAACATGAGTGCTGTGTGTCCATCAACATTTTGCTCATTCACATTTGCACCAGCCTTAAGGAGAGTCTCAACAATATCTGTGTGGCCTTTAGCTGCTGCAGCCATAAGAGAGTTTGTTTCATCCTTATCCTTTGCGTTCACATTGGCATTGGCATCAATTAACATATTTGCAATCTCAAGATGACCTTCCGAAGAAGCAGCGATAAGTGGAGTGATGCTCTCATCACTGGGAGAATCAACCCATCCTGCTTTGGTGTTCTTACCGATAAGAGCCTTGACTACATCCTTCATACCACGGTGACTTGCCTGGAGCAAAGTAGCGACCTTATGCTCATCTTCACTATAAATATCTGCTCCACTCTCGATCAAAAGGGTAGCAAATTCTTCATTTTCTACCACAAGACTATCAAAGAGAAGGTTGTGCGAAGCTCCCTCGTCATCGATATATGGAGTGTTAGGGTCCGCTCCACCCTTGACCAAAGCGATGGCCACGTCTCCGTAATTCCCCTTGACGGCCAAAAGAAGAGGGGTTCTATCCTCATCATCCTGAATGGTAACGTCAGCTCCTGCTTCAATGAGAATGTTTGCACATTCTAAATGTCCGCCTTGAGCAGCAACGTGAACTGCAGTTACACCATCAACATGTGGATCGTTATCATCCACAGTTCCTTCCTCAATCATGACAGCAAGTTTTTCCAAGTACGCAGGAGTTGCCTGTGCAACTGCATTGACATCAGCTCCAAGATCGATCAAAGCCTTGGTAGCATTCGCATGTCCTCCAGCAGCAGCAAACATAACAGCACTTCCACCAGAGAACGAGAAAAGATTGATGTGTTCCTTTAGCATTGCATCATCCTTATCTTTTTTTAAGGCATTGATGACGGTGTTTACACCGCTGATATCACCTTGGGCAGCAATGGCCATCAAAGGAGTAACTCCATCGTTATCAATGATATTGTAGTCAGCTCCGTTTTTGATGAGGAAAGTGATTGCATCTGAGGCGCCAGCAGTACAAGCTTCGACAAGAGCCGAACCTCCATTTGTATGCACCATGTTGATGCCAACCTTTCCATCTTCAAGCAATGTTTTCATGGTCTCAACATGTCCAGAAGCAGCAGCATACATTAGGGCGCTGACTTGATTATCATGAACCAAATTTACATCAGCATTCGCCTCGGTAATGAGATACTTGACAGAATCAGTATGACCGTGTGCAGATGCAATAATAACCGAATTAAATCCAGTGGATGACATGGTATTAACATAATCTGCGGAATCCGCAGCAGCAATCAACACCTTCATGACATTAGTGGCGCCCTTCTCTGCAGCATTCATGAGAGCCGTAAGACCATCAGCATCAACGGCAAGAGGATCAGCTCCATCTTCTATTAGAAGTTTAACAACC
>Ga0306864_1001069_pt1 | contig 11565 bp, 6 predicted proteins | sample AntRauTorckE5430_FD_190448 | JGI IMG/M metagenome (GOLD analysis project Ga0306864, IMG submission 190448) | Saline lake microbial communities from Rauer Islands, Antarctica - Metagenome Torckler E5 #430 (v2) (version 2) | ecosystem: Environmental > Aquatic > Non-marine Saline and Alkaline >...
ATCTTAAACTAATTAATCATTCTCAATCCCTGTTGCCTTTATGAGGTTTGGATGCGAGCTAAGATGATCGTGGATGATTCACGACTTTCTGCATTATTTTATTCGTTAGTGTGTTCGACCGTCCACAATTTGGTCTATCGCATTAGAATGACATCAATATGATACAGAGGTAGAATGTTAAGAGTGGAGTTCATAACGTACTAAAGACTTAATCTTGACATCGTTTCGGTTGGAGTACAGCCTACCACCATACTATGTACTAGATACCACAGCCTATTATGTACCATACACCATTCGTACATACCACAGCCCAATGTAGCACACAGCCTTTTTTAGAACTTTTCTCTGTCGTCTTATCCACATCATTCTGCGGATTAAAACCTATGATCCACAACAGTATGTTGTAAAGAACACCAAAACAAAAACAATCACTCATCACTCAATTCTTCACCTTTATATTTCTTATGTATGCACTACTGCAGAAGTGTAGAAAACATTGCAGAAATCCAAGAACGACGCCTCCATCTTTCACTATTATTGAATAGGATCGCACGAAATGGCTTCTAGATTAGTAGCTGCTCGTCAAATCATTGCAGCGGCATCCCGCAAGATTCACCGAAAAGCAGCAAGAAACGTGTTTGTCACGACATTAGGTTCCAAACAATCTACAAATGCTGCCACAAGCACAAGTCGCTATTCATCCAATTTACCCGACACCACAAAATCATCTAATCTTCACCACGTATCATCTGATGGGGTAGTAGGATCTCCAATCAATTTCGATATCGCTTCAAAAATCGAAGGGAACGAGTCACAAATCCTCACTGTAACCCTGCAACCAGGAGAAGTTCTACGTGCAGAATCTGGCGGAATGATGTACATGACTGCAGGTGTTGAAATGAATACATCTACTGGTGGCGGCGCTTCTGCTGGATTTAAAAGATTCCTGACGGGTCAGAATGTTTTCATAAGTGATTATACGTATTCTGGAAAAGAGGGGACGCGAGGAGTGGTGGCGTTAGGAACTGACTTTCCCAGTAAAATTGTCAGGTTGAATGTTGGAGAGTACGGCGGGAAAATCGTTTGTCAAAAAGGTGCTTTACTTTGCGCATCGCATGCAATCGAGATTGAAGTGGAAGTCACAAAAAGCTTTGGAGCAGGGTTCTTCGGAGGTCAGGGCTTTGTTTTGCAAGCTCTGACAGGGGAAGGTGATGTCTTTGTGAAAGCAGGTGGTACTCTCATTAGAAGAGATCTTGGAGATGGAGAGAGGCTTAGAATATCATCTGGTTCTTTAGTAGCGTTTTCGAATGGAGTTGATTATGACATAGAGCAAATGAAGGGATTTAAGAATGTTATCTTTGGAGGGGAAGGATTATTTGTCACAACTCTCACAGGTCCAGGTGTTGTTTGGCTTCAGGGACAACCTCCGGACAGGATGATTTCAGAAATTGCAAGGCGAGTTCCATCTGGAAGAGGCCTCGGGTTTGGAATTCCTCTAGGAGGTGGCTCTGGAACTGGAGATGATGGCTCAAGTTCCGATGACAGCGGAGATGACGAAAAAGAATAATTCTGTTGAAAATATAGACACTACGGTACTTTTACATTGCTTCCCTATTTAATCGTATTCTTGATGAGTTCATAGGCTTTTTCCTCGTCGTTCAATTTTTTGACCGCTTCTATGAAGAGGAGCACCCCTTTCTTTGCCCGAAACTTGTATTTTTTGACTGGTGAGAACCAGTATTTGTATTCTTTACCATCGGAATTTTTTTTGTAAACCTCTTCTGTCCATCCAACTGCGAAGTCATTGGAGATGCCTGTTGATATGGGAGACTTCTTGGTCCATGCTGACTTGCAGGCAATCCTAATTTTTCGTTTCCCAAGATTCCTTTTTTTAGCGGCCAATTGAATTCTTTTGTTCATCTTGTCAGCGTATGCTTCTGATTCTTTATCGTGGACAATAAATGCGTGGCAAACAGGCAGATATTTAATATCAATATTTGGAACCTCATTCGAGAGGAAAATGGATTCGATCGACTTGTGCTCTGGGCTTGAAGATTTCAGATATAGAGCCTTTGGTTTCAATCCTCCGTTGCCATTTTCGATTTCTTTCTGTGACGATTGCGTTGATGACATCGGATTATCTAATCGACGTCGAAGTACTAACTCGCGTTCTCGATCGGGTGGACAATCGACACTCGTGGTTGTATCTCGAAGCGACAATTCTTTCAAACGATTTTTTGACTCACTGGAATTGGAACTTCGACTGAAATGCAAACACATCTCTTCACCAGACTCTGTAAATTTCTTGATCATTTGCTGACATTCTATTTGTGTCAAAGCACCTAGGCTATTATTATTCACATTCAATAAAATATCTCCGAGGTTGAGAGTCCCCGCAAGTGGGCTTTCTTTATGCAAGTGCACTATCTCGAACCCAGAGTATTTATCAGTCTTCATCAATCTTACACCGAGGGCTTGTCTTGGTGTAGTTCTCACACGGACACTACTATTGTGTCGAACAATCGTGGACATGTTATCACCTTTTTCAATGCTTCCTTCACCGGTATCGATCTCTGCGAGTGGTAGGACACTGCTATTGTGTGAAACAATCGTGGACGTGTCATCACTACTTTCAACGTTTGCTGTATTGGTGCTGGTACTGGTACTGGCACTTTTACGAATTGGCCACTGAAAGCCTATTTCTTCAAGGCGGCGAATACGATCTTCATCAAGTCGAAGTCCTTTGGGAGGTTGTCCTAAGTTCTTATAGGCTGATTTGAGGTTTCTACACCAACTTGCAAGTGTTTTGTATGATATGTGTTTGTTGATAGAAGGATTACAATGTCCATACTTCTTCTTGAATGCTTTTAGATCCTTGAGATTCTTGTCAAAACGAAAGTCAGAATGGGAACCATGTTTCTCCGGTTCTTGACTGCATTCATTTGAAGAACTTTCAGTGTTAAATAAAAACCCAATTTCTTGAAGTCGATGAATGCGGTCCTTGTCAAGTTTCATACCCTTGTTATCTCCGCGTTGTCTGGATCTATGCGAAGACCTGATATTTGCAGCCCATACACCAATTCTCCCATCATTCTTAGCAGTGACATTACAATGTCCGTGTATTGATTTATACCTTTTCAATTCATGAAGGTTGTCATCAAACGATGTATCATGCCTCTTACTTTTCCTTGCAAATGAATTTCTTTCCAATACAAATCCAATTTCCTCCAGGCGCCGAATACGATCATCATCTAGCTTTATCCCAGCCGGTGTACCTTGTTTCATACATTTATACGAAGATTTGATGTTCGAACACCAACGGCCAATCTTTCCATCATTCTTAGCACTGGGATTGGTATGCCCGTGTAATTTCTTAAACTTTTTCAATTCCTCGAAATGTAGATTAAACGTGGAGTTGCTTATATCTTCCCGCCGTGAAATATGACGGGTATCACATTTATTTGGATCCCAGCCGAAGTTCAATTCCTTCAGCTCCTTGATGCAATATTCATTGAATGCCGGGCCTTCTCCTTTATTGTCAGGCTTAGTTTCAAGTGTGGTGATCGCATCGGGTTGTGGCTTAGGGAATCTATTTAAAGATCTCATGGATGCACACCAATTATAAAGCTTTGGATTCGAGGCTTTATCAACATTGACGTGTCCATACTGCTTCTTGTATTGTTTCAATTCTTCTAAACTCTCGTGAAAGGATGTCTTATCTATCGTTTGTTGAACCGGAGGTGTATCTTCCGACATGGTGTGAGCACTTGCAATATCAATTCTGTCCAGGACAGCATTATCATATCCATCTTTGCCAGCCACAGTAACACCAGAGGGAGAGGAGAGATCAGGAACAGAAGCCATTTCGGTCTGTGTTTCTCCGCCTTCATCCCTGTTATTCATTTTCTGATCAAATAAAAAACCAATTTCTTGAAGTTGATGAATGCGGTCCTCGCCAAGTTTCCTACGCTTGTTATCTCCGCGTTGATCGGATCTGTGTGTAGACCTGATATTTGCAGCCCATACACCAATGCTCCCATCATTCTTAGCAGTGACATTACAATGTCCGTGTATTGATTTATACCTTTTCAATTCATGAAGATTGTCATCAAACGATGTATCATGCCTCTGACTTCTAAACCTTCCAAATGAAAACCCAATTTCCTCCAGGCGCCGAACGCGATCATCGTCTAGCCTTATCCCAGTTGGTTTACCTCGTTTCATACATTTATACGAAGCTCTGACGTTCGAACACCAACGGCCCAGCGCTCCATCCTTCATATAAGTGGTATTAGTATGCCCGTGTAGTTTCTTAAACTTTTTCAATTCCTCGAAATGTAGATTAAACGTGGAGTTGCTTTTTTCTTCCCGCCGTGAAATAATATTCAATTCTTTAAGACTCTTGTGAAAGGATGTCTTATCTATCGTTTGTTGAACCGAAGGTGTATCTTCCGACATAGTTTGATCACTTGCAATCTCAATCTTGTCCAGGACAGCATTATCATTTCCATCTTTTCCAGCCGCATATGTCTTATTTATCGTTTGTTGAACCGGAGGTGTATCTTCCGACATAGTTTGATCACTTGCAATCTCAATCTTGTCCAGGACAGCATTATCATTTCCATCTTTTCCAGCCGCATATATCTTATCTATCATTTGTTGAACCGGAGGTGTATTTTCCGACATAGTTTGATCACTTGCAATCTCAATCTTGTCCCGAACAGCATTATCCGTTCCATCTTTTCCAGCCGCATATATCTTATCTATCATTTGTTGAACCGGAGGTGTATCTTCCGACATAGTTTGATCACTTGCAATCTCAATCTTGTCCAGGACAGCATTATCCTTTCCATTTTTGCCTGTCGCAATAACACTAGAGGGAAGATCAGGAGCAGGAGCCGTTTCGGTCTGAGTTTCTCCGGCTTCATCCCTGTCATTCATTTCCTGATCCTTATCCTTTGGCTTCTGCTTCGTATACCTTTTGAGCAACAAAGCAAATTTACCATTTTTCTGGCTCGCTTCGACCAAAATATTGTACTTATCGGGAGATACGTTGTGCAGCGGAATTTTGTCCCAGTGCGTGATGATATCACCAATCTTTAGCGCAGTGAAGAACGGAGAGAAATCTTCTACCTTGCGCACCTGATAACCTTTCGTGTCTATGCGTTTGACTAAAATTCCCAGGATTCCTCTGGTATGGATGTTCACGTTGATACACAGATTCTCTTCGATATCATCTCCGCCATTTGCGTTTGCAGCCATTGTTTTGTTTTCTTGACGAAGCAGCCCGAGGCTAGTTTTTTAGTGATGAATGCGTGACTTACAATCAGCGTTGCTGTTACACACACGCACACGGTACAATAGTTTATAATCGGAATCTAGTGTCCTCGCAGAGTGTCTAAAAGTGCAGAACAAAGTCAGTAGTAACGTAGTCAGGACTACCTACAGCAGTAAAATACAGTAAAATACGATAGTAGTGACAAAATGAGTTGCTAGCAAGTAGAGCTTCGTATCGCTACCATAGCTACTAGCTACTAGCTTCATCACGTCAAACATATTCGCCTAATTTCAATTCCTCATTGATCTTGCTGCTTGCTCTCTGTACTAAACCAGGTTATGAAATCCATCAGTGGTCCATAACAACATTTACATCATCTTTGGGACAAGAAGAAGGAAAGCAAGAAACACAACATTCTCCTTAAAAAAAGTAACCTCCCATCACAAAACACAGATCCAATCGAATCATCATCTGACAAAAAATCAAACTTTAACATGGCCAGCATCATATTCAACGACCAAGTAATGTGGGAAACAAAATGCCGCCAGGAGGACATGCAACAAAGAGCCCTAGAAAACGAACGAAGAGCCATTGACGATGCCCGTCGTGCCGTAGACGAAAAGGCACAACAACTCAAAACCCTCTCTCATCAATCAGCCCTCATTGCTGGATTCTGCATGATTCTAATAGTCGAGATTCAAATACCCAGTGGATTACATCCAGCTCTCTTGATTTCTTTCGGAATTACATCTACACTAGTGGTGTCCCTCATGCTGATTTCCATGTTGAATGCTACTTTCTTGCTAGTTTCCATACTGCGGTATGATACGGTTGCAGGGCTCAGAGGGGGCGACAATGCACAGCCAGCTAAGCAATTTAAAAGATTTTGGACGACCAGATGCGAGAGTGATTGGAGGCTTGCGTTGAGAAGTTTCATCATTGGCGTTCCGCTGTTTTGCGTGGTTCTGGCGCAAATTGGTTGGGTCAAGCTGTGGCATTTTGACGATGGGGCATGGATATGGGCCAGTAGTTGCATTTCTATCATTGCAATTTCCATTATTATGGTTTATCTCCTGCACACTGGTCGGAAGTGGATCGATTGGCTGCTGAAGGAGCATTGATTGAATATCATGAAGCACCTTTATTGAGGTCACGTTCGTTGCCTCACAAGATTCATGAGTGGTGGAATCCTCATAAAGGCTAGGGGTGGCTATAGCTATTACAACATAATTGGAAAGAGGGGCATATAATGTATTGATAATTTGTAGAATGTAGAATGAGTTTGAAGCATTACTTTATAAAACAGTACGTACAAGATGAAAATAAATTTAATTACGACGATTAGCTACAATGTATCAGCTTTTAGATGGTACCTTCAGCGACCAGCAGTAGTAACAGTCTATGAGTGGCTGCTGAGATAATAACTACATATAATGATTAGCTATATCAGCTCTTAGATGGTAATTTCAGCGACTAGCAGTAGTAACAGTCTATGAGTGCCTGCTGAGATAATAACTATGCATAATTCCCAAATATTTCCCAAACAAGGCAGTTTTTACACTGCGCATTGAAGGCATGCCGAACGATTCCTAATGACTTCCAGCCTTTGTACAGGATGTAATTGTGAAGACACCTCATTCAAATATGCAATGCAAAGAACAAATTTAAGAATATCAGTTCCAGAAAAGAAGAGTAGGTAAGTGACGAAACGAAGGTAGTCTTCCGAGCAGTGGAATCGGTCAGCCAGTTTAGTCTTCGGATTTCCCGATTTCTGTTTTATGTACAATGCCAGATGAATAGCTCGTTCCTTCAGGATTACCATTCAGCTCAGCTTCTGTTACTGCGAGTAATCGGAATATAATGCGAAGATGATTCACAGATATCTATATTAATCATACTTCAATGATGGCATGACTTGCATTACGTAATTCAATGATGGCATGACTAGCATTACGTCACGGGCTGTGTGGTCATGACAAACCCGCTTGCTACTTGCATCAATTTGGGGTGAATAAAAATAGCGCCCTGTGTTCAGAAAAGTTCAGAAACTAGAAATCAAGCAGACATATGTGCACGCATCATGCAAGATCCAAATGTCCTGCGATCAGAAACAAGCTTTTAGTTGACGTACTACTACGTCATATTCGGAAGAATGGGGCTCTTAAGAAATCCAATAACCTTCTTGGTTGAAAACTTTAGACCTTTTACCAAGATTTACTAACTACTTCTTGTGCTCTCAACCTGAATTGTTGTGCCCACGAAAACTGAAATATTTGTTTGCACCTTCAAAGTTGTCCGTTTTCTTCCTACTCTATGGCAAGTTACAGGGGACATCCGTGCGTGGAATAAATAAAATAAGATAACGACCTCACAAGATCTGTTCTAAAATTAGGCCCCATTCTTGTGCCTTGTCGGAGAAAAATCTAAGGTAAGGGTTCTCTGGATGACTTTCTTTCATTCCGATTTCTCCGGTCGTCACAGCCCCGGTTTTAATTCTATTAGTTTACAATCAAGTATTCGCATTATCAACGGTCCTGCATAGGAATGTCCTTCACGCGTTTTTCCACAAAGATCACAGATCGTGGCAGAGTTTTGGAAACGATTTCTGTCAGAAAGGTGATCTTGCAAAAAAAAAAAAATTGTTTCAGAGAATTTCACAATCGCTATAAACGAAGGTAAATACCGCTAGGGGTTTCTGATTGACTGACTCTACTTTCGATGCGCCTGCACCTGCACCTGACCCTCATCATATTCTACCTGAGGGATAGAAGATAATATGATGGGTGGGATATGGGAACGTGCTCTATTTCCACTTTACAGAAGATATCCATGACTGTTTTCACATCTGTCATCTTTTCTAACGTTATCTTCCATTTTGTATGTGTATTCTAATATTACGCGAAGAAGACCGCACCATACGGACCGCACGACTACACATCTCCACAAATATTAATGAGCAATAATAACATCAGTAACCTTGGCATGGTGGGCGATCTACAGGATGTCAGGGCTCATCGAATCCTAGAGGAACAACGACGGCAAGCTTTTATGGTACTTCAACAGCAGGAAATTGACAAGACCATTTCGGAAATTTCCGCCCAAGGCATGAGGCACCAACCGCAACAGAAATGGCCCCGTCAAGGATCTGGTGTGAATCCAATTGACATCGAGTGTCGTAACATCATCGCTCTTCAGGAAGAACTCAAGCGGCAGGAGAACAGGAAGCGGGTTGAGGAATTTCTTCAAGCTAAGATGCAAGAACAGGCCCTTTTATCTCATCTACAGAAACAAGGCAACAGAGCACAGAGCACAGATGAGCAGATCATATCCCACTTTGCTGAACTAAATAATATCGCTGCGCGGCAGGAGGCCCTCGGTCGGTCTGCTGGGAATCCAGGCTCTTCTTTCAACAATAATTCCAACCTTTTGAATAGGCTGCGTAATGAAAGCGGGAATGGATCTAATCAAGAACACCTTATCAACTCACTCCTATCTCAGAGAAATGGTGGAGGAATGCAGGGCTCTACTCTTGGTCAGTCGCAGCAGATCAATAGGCAGCAATTCTCGCAGCATTCCTTGTCTGATTCTGAAATCCTTATGAGACTTACCCAGGCTGCGGCTGTCAATAATAATCTGCCCAATGGAAATTTTCAGGCTCTTAGAAACCAATTGGGGGGGAGACATATGTCTCCTCCTCCCCAGTCAAATCCGGACCGGTGCAATAGCATTCTTGAGCAGACACTATCCAATGCTCATACGTCCCGCGTTGCTGGAAATAGTGCAGGCTTCTCCAGCCCTAGCGCATTACCGCCCACCTCCTCTTCCTCTTCAACGCAGATTGACTTGCAACACAGTAAACCTGACACGCCTGTAATCAGATATTTCAACGATGGGGCTGAAGTAAACCAGAATGGTGACGAGATCTCTCACCTCTCAGGAAAGAAGCGCAAAGGACCAGCAACTGGCAGCAACTCCATGAAGAATATACGAAATTATAATCGTAGGCGCAGCCCAAATATGAAATTGATGCAAGAACTTCGTCAAAAAAATGATGAGGTCAAAGCTGAACAAGTTGCGACTGAACAAGTTGCGAATTTTCTAAAGAAGAGAAACCAGAAGTACCAGCTCCCCTCTCAAGTACTCCAAAGCAAAAATGACGGCTCTCATAAGGATAACGATAATGGCAGTGATAACAATAATGAACCCCACTCAAATCGCCGTGGATCAATGTTCAAGCCTAATCCCATTTCTGATCAAGACAAAGAAGCTAGCAAACCTTCGAGGACTGATGCCGACAAGGAAGAGGATAAACTTGACGCTGCTAATGTATTGTTAGGTTTCATGAAACGGGGTTAAAAGGACGAAGATGTAAAACGCGCCATGCCATGTACGACACTTAACACGAATTGATTTTATTGCTTGACAGACTGACTAAATTATAAATACGGCTTTACACTATACCTATTTTTATTGATGGACAGGCTAGGTCACAGATCTGGATTTTGTATACTATCCACGACCGACAGTATATGCACGTAAAGGATGTGTATTGCTTGATAGACTAGTTTATTCATGCGGCTTTGCACTGTAACTATTTTTTACACACTCACTGGACTTCTGATCTTCCGAAGAACGCACACTAATCGGAAGGCTCCATCTTCACTATTGACATTAACCTCGTCACTAAGAGCACCATACATCCCAGCAACCTCAAATCCCGCGATTCTACCCATTGCTTCGATTTCTTGATATGTGAAGAGACGCATAGGAACGATTTCCTTAACACTCTGAAGATCAGAATCATTCACTTGCATATCCTCGCTTATAGTAAGGTCCATGGCAACGGTGAAATCGCGAATTTGTCGAATCGGATCAAATGCATCATCATCGTCTCCCCAAACGATCTTTAATTCCCCATATTCATCTCCATTCTCATCTTCCAAAGGAACCTCCCAACCATTACGAGTGCACTCCACCATACTAAAGGTCTCTCTCGGATGAGGCAATTCTATTATCATTGTCCCTCCTTGACATAATAGATGTGAGGCAGATGAAAAGCAAGAAATCACATCATCATTTGTAGTCAGATGCGCCATACTTCCCAATAAGATCCATGCACTATCAAATGCCCCAGGTTTCATCGGGTGCCCATCTGTTTGCCCTATATACCGCATATCTTCTTCAATGTATTGAAATTTATCCCTCATACCTCCCACACCACTGTCACCAAGCTCTTCATCTGCAGTCTCAAGAGCGTACTCAATCATATCTTTCGAAATGTCAACCGCAGTCGAAGAATTAACCTTGGAGCTGAAATGCCTCAATGCAGAGATTGCATGCCTCGCAGGTCCAGCAGCAAGCTCAATGACATTCATGAGCTTTGCACCACTGTCTTCCGATGAAGTTGAGTATTTCTCATGAGAATCGAGGAGGAATCTGACCTCTTCCTCATAATTTCTATATCCAAATGCGAGATCATAGAGAGCCGGCCGAGAGTAGATTCTTCCCGCATCTTGTATACTTTGTGGTGGATTTTCAATTTCAATTGCAGTTTCAGTTTCATCATTGGTCTGCTTTCCGAATCCTCCCGAAGACGAATCATCCGCTTTCTTGCTCTTGCGTGACATGGCCCCGGTACGTTTGGATTTGGAAGCTGAGAGAATCATGGGTGAAGGTTTGGGCATTGATCCTGTTGGTAGAGGCGAGAAAGCTGCAGATGGCAGTATTCCCCATGCAAGCGGCAGAATGAGGTTGCTCCTAATTTTCATGATGGGATTATATATATTATGTTATGTAGCAGTTGTGTACAGTAGTGTGTGCGTGCATGGACAACAGCAGTTGTTGCTTGTTGCTCCAGAAGAAAAAGATTTGAGAGATTCAGATGATGGATGATGGATGATGGATGATTGAGATGATGGATTGATGCCAATTCAAATTTATTGTGACGTGCTTTTTGATGGATGGATGTGGAAGTATCGTCTCGTAACCTCTGCAAATAGATTCTCTCATTGAATTTACTATGCTATGATCTTATTTTGAGATCAGCCGCCACCACCAAACGAAACTCTGGTGACTATTATTCATTACACGTGGATCTGCACAACGCTAACTGTGACGACAGCAGAGGATAAGATCACATCGACCTTCATTACGAAAACGGTCTATCCATAAAACTACAATCAATCCCTCCGACCTGTGTAGTGTTGTGTTCCAAACAAATTTTCCTACAAACTGAATCATCATGTTCAATCGTATCATCAAAGTATTCAGTATCGCTGCCCTCCTCG